>Ga0193752_1001439_pt1 | contig 19768 bp, 18 predicted proteins | sample H1c1metaG_FD_144924 | JGI IMG/M metagenome (GOLD analysis project Ga0193752, IMG submission 144924) | Soil microbial communities from a riparian zone of the East river system, Colorado, United States - H1c1 | ecosystem: Environmental > Terrestrial > Soil > Riparian zone | place: USA: East River...
CGCGGCGCAGACCACGAGCGTGAGCTCGAGGTCGGCGAGCCTTGCAAAGGCGCGAAGCAGTGTGTCGATGCCTTGCCAACTCTGCATCGCACCGAAGTAGATCACGTAACTCGGCGGTGCCTCGAGCGGTCGCGGCGGAGGCTCGTGACAATCCGCGCCGTTGGGCGTCACCGTGATCTTCGCGGGCGCGACGCCCAACTTTTCGAGCAACGCGCGCGTCGTCTGTGAGGGCGTCACGATCGCATCGCAGCGATCCAAGCAGAGCAACTCGTCTGCGTGGATCTTCTCGAGTGTGCGCGCCGCGAGACCGCCAAACGCGTGCGGCAGCTCGATCGACGGCAACGCGTTCACCTCGTACACGGTCGCATACTTGTGCGGGCGGGCGAGCACCGGCACGCCACTCCACGGATCGCGAAAGTGCGCAATCGAGAGCTCAGGCGCAACCTCGAGCACGCGTCGCAGGTGTGCTCCGTACGCGAGCGCGCGCTCCAAGAAATTGGTCACGGGACGCGAGAATCGAAGGATCTCGACGCTTCCTTCGACGTGATGTACCGGAAGCGTACTGTCACCGAGCCCGTACAGGAGCCCGCCGCCGCAGTGCTCGAACAAACACGGCGCAAACCGCGCGATGTGCGTCGAAGCCCCTTTAGCCGTGGGGAATCGATCGAAAGACGCGTAGAGCGATCGCGGGGATGTCAGCAGCACGGATGAGATCGGCCGCCGAGGTTACCACGAACTTTTCGTGTGAACGCTCCGGCGCCGGTCGGGCACACACCGGCATGACCCAGCCTAACAAACCTCTTGGGCAGCGTTCGGTGCGGCGTTCACGCGGGGTGACTGGCCTGTCTTCCATACGACGATCGATCTGGAGCGGGTGCGCTGTGTTCGCGCTGGCGCTCGGATTGAGCGTCCTCCCTGGCTTCGCACACGCAGATGAGTCCGAAGACCGCGGCGAGCCAGACACCGTCACACCTCTCGCACACTGGGATGCGGCCCGCGTCGCCGACTATCTGGAGGGCTTCGGGCTCGATCGCTCGCATGTCAAGTTCGGTCTCGATGCCTACCGGGTCGAATACTTCACGGTCAGCACATCCGGCACGCTCACGATCGCGAGCAGCTTGGTTGCGGTGCCTCGCAATGGACCGCGCGAACTCCAGCTCGCAGTCTGGTTGCACGGCACGACCGTGTACAAAGGCGACGCCGCTTCAGTCAATGACGAGAGCGACGACCGTGCTGCAACGTTCATGCTCGCTGCAGCCGGTTACGTCACGACAGCACCCGACTATCTCGGACTCGGCGAAGGCCCTGGGACACACCCGTACGACGATCGCGGTTCGGAGGTCTCCGCTTCGCTCGATGCGCTTCGAGCCACGGCCAAGCTCGCGGAGTGGCTGCAGCGCCGCGTCGACCCGCGCGTCTCGATCGCAGGCTTCTCGCAGGGCGGTGCATCGAGCCTGGCTCTCGCACGCGCGATCGAACAAGGCGAAGCCAGGCGGTTCAAAGTCCGCGCAATCGCGCCGATCGGAGGCCCGTACGACATGAGCGGCACGCTCGCGACGGCGGTAGCCGGTGGCATCGAGCACACGACCGCGTATCTCGCGTACCTCACTGTCTCGTGGAATCGCCTGCACTATCTGTATGCGTCGCCGAGCGACGCCTTTCTGCCGCCGTACGATCGAACAATCGAATCCCTGTTCGACAACACGCATCCCGCCGAAGAGGTGTTGACCTCGCTCCCCGACACGCTCGACGCGTTGTTCACGCCCCAGTACTTGGCGCTGCTCGCCGCTCCGAGCGGCGCCCTCGCCGACGCGCTGGCCGCAGCCGACAGCGTCTGCGACTGGACGCCGAGCGTCGAGACGGTCCTGTATACCTCGCAGAACGACCGCGACGTGCCGATCGCGAACGCGCGCACCTGCGAGTCAGCGCTCCTCGCGCGCGGCGCGGCCGCCCGGGTCGTGGACTTCAAAGAACCCGATCACGCGGGGACCTTCATCCAGGCGATGCCGCTCGTGATCGAACAGTTCGACGCCCGCCGCTGACCCCTGCAATTCGCGGACATTCGACAGACCGCGCGGCTCACGGGGGACGGCGACGTTCCCCCGTGAGTCGACATGCGCGAGTATCCGGGTGAGCTTCCGAGCCATTCTCGCGTTAGCTCTCCACCCAGGTCTCGCTTATGTCCGCACCCGCCCCCGCTCAGTCCAGCCTTCCGGCGTCCGCGACCAAGGTCAGCATCGCCGACTATCTGATCGTCAGCATCCTCCTCACGGCGTATTGCATCGGCCTTGCGTTCGCGATTCACCCCGGGCACTCGCCGAGCCCGTCGCCCGAGCGCCTGATCGCCCCGATGGAAGCACTCGTTGCAGTGACCGCAGTCGTATGGCTGCTGATGGTCGGGTTCCGCAACGGAACGATCCTCTGGGGCGTCACGCATCCCGGCTATTACCGCGACTATACGTCGCACCAACCGCCGGAGTGGGTCGAGCGCCCCGCGCGCGCATTCAACAACCTGCTCCAAGCTCCGATCCTGTTTTACGTGATCTGCTTGCTGATGATGGTCACGGGCCGGCTCGATGAGTCACAGATCACGCTCGCGTGGGTGTACGTCGCAATGCGCGTCGTCCACGCGGTGATCTACCTCGGCTGGAACTACGTGCCATTTCGCTTCGCGAGCTGGGTCGCGAGCTGCATCACGCTCGGCGTGCTCTGGTGGCGGTTCGCCCTTTAAGTACCGCTAGTCGAACTGGTATTCGGTCTCCCGCACGCTCGGACGATTCGCATACGCCTCACAAAACGCGCGTAGGTTCGGATACGCGCTCGTGTCCACCACCTTGCGAAACTCGAGGTGGCGAATGAAGCAAAAGCTGCTGACCTCGAGGAAGCTGACCGTGCGATCCGCCAGCGTTCGAATCGCCGCCGGTAGCTGCGCCTCGAGCCACGCCAAGCTATTCGTGAGACTCGCTCGCGCTTTGTCGTCCACTGGGTTCGAACCAGGCGCCGGCATGTTCCGCAAAATCAGCGAGACTTCCGTCGCCATGGCTTGCAGCACGAGCTCCTGCGCATTGGCAGCGATTCGATTCAGCAGGTCCTCCGGCCACAACACGTGCACGGGCTCCGGTGCGCGCCGCGCGAGCTCGCGACTGATGTTGAGCGCGCCAAACCAAGCGCCGGTCGGCGTCTCGAGAATCGGCAGCTTCAACGCGGGATTGTCACCGAAGTCCGACGCCGACTGCGACATCAAGTCGAGCACCGGTCGAAACTCGTGAACGAGGCCGCATTCACGCGCGATCACCCGAACGGTGCGCGTAAAGTGCGAGCTGCTTCGGCCAATGATTCGGAGCGTCATCGCGCCGAAAGGATACCTGCGATTGCCGCGGGCAGATCGGAAAACTGCGCGCAGAACGCGATCGCACCCGCCTCCTGCAGCTCGACTAAATCCCCGAACCCGTACGTGACACCGATACAGTGGGTTCCGTTCAGCCGCGCTGCTCGCATATCGTGCTTGCGATCTCCGATCATGATCGCAGTTGCAGGCACGATCGCCTCTCTTACGAGCAAGTGCGCGAGCAACTCCGCCTTGTCGGACATCGCGCCATCGAGCTCGCAGCCGTACACGCCGCGAAACTGCGCCGCGAGCTCGAAGTGCTGGAGGATTCGCTCCGCGTACACGCGCGGCTTGCTCGTGCACACCCACAGCGCGTGACCCGAGTCCGTGAGCGCGCGCAACGTCGCGTGCACGCTCGGATACGGGAAGTTCTCGAACAAGCCAACCGTGGCAAACCGCTCCCGATAGATCGCGACGGCTTCCTCGATGCGCGCAGCGTCACTCGTCGCGAGCAGCTCCGCCAAGACTTCCCGAATACTCGGTCCGATGTAACGCTCGAGCGCTTCCGCAGCCGGCGCTGTCAGTCCGAGCTGCTCGAGCGCGTGGACATAACAACGCGTGATGCCCTCGCGCGGGTCCGTGAGTGTCCCGTCGAGGTCGAAGATCAAATGCACATCAGTACTCATGCGGGCGCAAACCTTGATCCGGCTCGACCCATGGTTCAAGCAAAAATGCGATTCCGCGACGCCGGGCTTCCGTGTTCCGCGGTAGCCCGGCCGTGCGGGAACACAGCGACAAAGGTCGCTAATCGCAGGCATGGCCGGATTCACGCGTGGCATGACACATGCAACCTCGGCACCGGCCCATGCTGGGTCCCGAGAACCCGGAGCATTCCGATGACCGTCACCGATGAACTGTTGAATGCCAATCGTGGATACGCCGAGCGGTTTCAAAAGGGCGAGCTGCCGCTTCCTCCAGGCCGCAAGGTCGCACTCGTCGTTTGCATGGATGCGCGCATCGATCCGGCGCGTGCACTCGGTCTCGAGGAAGGCGACGCGCACGTGATTCGCAACGCAGGCGGCCGGATCGCAGACTCGATTCGCAGCCTCGCGATCAGCCAAGAGCTGCTCGGCACCGAAGAGGTCGCGATCATTCATCACACCGATTGCGGCATGCTCACGTTCAGCGATGACACGTTGCGCGAGCGCCTGCGAAAGAGTCGCGGCGCCGATGCCGACTCGCTCGCCTTTTTGCCATTTCGCGACGTCGATCAATCCGTTCGCGACGACTTGGCGTTGTACGCCGCATCGCCGCTCGTACGGCACGACATTCCCGTGCGCGGCTTCGTCTACGACGTGAAGACCGGTCGCTTGCGCGAAGTCAAAACCAAGAGCTGATCAGCCCGCGGCGAGACCACGCGCCGAACATCGTCGCTAGCACCTGAATCGCGTCGCGACTCGTCACGTGTTCGCGGACGAGGTGGGATCGCGCACGACACTCTTTCACGCCGGCTCTTCCAAGCCCCGTCACTCCACGCGTACGCTGCTCTCCGTATTTCGATGGCGTCGTCGGCCCGACGGCGCCACAAGGAGCGACGCATGAGAGTGAGGCACTTGGTTATCTTGGCTTGTACGCTTGCAGCGCTTGCAGCTTGTGGCGACGACGACGATGGTGGTGATGGGAATAGCAGCGGAGGTGGCGGCGGCTCGATCGACACCGGGTTGCCTGCGAGCGACAAGCTCGCGAGCCTCAATGACGACGACGCGAAGCAAGCCTGTAAGAGCACGGCTAAGGCACTCAACACCGTCCTTCCGCAAGCTAGGCTCGAAAAGATCGGCTGCACACTCGCCGCGCTCCAAGTGATCGCGGCAGAGAAGGAAGATGACGTCAGCTCGAGCGACGTCGCCGCGTGCGAGAAGATCGTCCAGGATTGTGTGGATGGGAAGCTCGTGGACGAAGAGGGCAAGCCATTCGACATCGATACTACGATCGCCGACGACAGCGGTTGCGACAGCGCCAGCGCGGAAGACACGTTTCAAGATTGCCAAGCGACGGTCGCCAACTACGAGAGCTGTGCCGGCAAAGTGACGAGCGAGGTGAAAGCCCGCTTCAGCGCGGTCAGCTGCGACGTGCTGAAAAACTACGCCGATTACGAAGCGAACTCGCAAGAAGAGATCGACGTCTCCAAAGCGAAGGAATGCAAAGCGCTGCTCGACGAGTGCCCGGATCTCGATCTCAGCGGCTCGGCCAGTGCCGGCGACGAGGGCTGAGCCATCGAGTAAAATCGAGCTCAGCACTCGCCGCGCTCCGCGCATTCAGAGCTTCGCGAGGACCTTGTCGAGGGCCTCGTAGCTCTGTTGCATGCCATCCGCCATACCGGAGTTCAGCATGCCGTCGCGCTCTTCCGTGGTGTGGAACAACGAGTGGTTCACTAGCTTCGTGCGCCCGTCGCCGAGATCTTCGAGCGTCATCGTCTCGATGATCACGTGCCCGGGCATTCCGTCCCACTCGAACGTCTGCACGACGCGCTCGATCGGCTTGATCTCGCGATAGCGACCTTCGAAGCCGTGCGTTGCGCCGTCACTGTGCTCGACGTAGCGCCAGTGGCCGCCCTTCTCGAACTCGAACTTCACGACATCGAGCTTGTTGCCGCGACCCCACCACTGCGCGATCAGCTTCGGATCCGTCATCGCTTTCCACACCCGCTCGCGCGGCGCATTGAAGATGCGCTCGGAGCGAATCTCGCGATCGGTCGGAGTGGTGAGGTTCAAGTTTTGAATCGCGGTTGGCATCAGTCTTTCCCTTTCGTCCGTTCGAGGAAGTCCTCGAGGTGATCGAGTCGTTCGTTCAACATCGCGCGGTACGCCGCGACCCACTCGTCCACGTCGTCGAGACGGCGTGGACCGAGCTTGCAGTGCCGTACGCGCCCTATTTTTTCAGTCGTCACGAGGCCGGCCTCCTCCAAGATCTGCACGTGCTTCTTGAGCCCGGTCAGCGTCATCTCGAAGCCTTCGCCTAGCTCGCTGATCGAAGCTTCCCCACGAGCAAGGCGGACCAAGATCGCCCTGCGCGTCGGATCCGACAGCGCGCCAAACGAACGATCGAGCCTTTCCGGAAACTGAACCATTCAGTTCAGTATGTAGGCCCCGATCCGCGACGCGTCAAGCGCCGCGCTTTTTTTCCTGAGTTGCGCCGGCGTTGTCCCCAAAAGCGGTTCCTTGCCGTCTACTACTCTGCGTCGTAGGTATTGCCGGTCATGCAGCCGCTCGGATTTACTCGACTACTCACCGGCACCCTCAGCCTTCTCGTCGCGAGCGTCGCGCACGCAGGCCCGGTCGAACGGATGGCCGACATCGCGGTGCATCCGTCGAAGCCGGACGTGATGGTGCTTCGCTATGTGAACGGCGGAACCGGCCTCTTGTACACGACCGACGGCGGGCAGAACTTTCGCTTGTTGTGCGCGTCCGCGATCGACACGGACAAACCCACCGGACCGATCACGATCTCGGGCGATGGGCGCGTGCTCATGGGCGAGTTCGACGGGCTTTGGCAGGACAACGGCGAAGGCTGTGAATGGAGCAAGCCTGCGCCGCTCGAGAATCGCTGGATCACGGACCTCGCAGCCGATCCCGCAAACGAAGCGCGCGTCTTGGCAGTGAGCGGAAACGGTGACCCCGGGGCAAAAAACGGCATCAGCCGTCGCGACGAGTCCGGCCAGTGGACCGACGTAGGCTCGCGAGACGAGATCAACGTCACACGCGTGCGAGCGACGAAGACCAGTAGCGGTGTGCGGATCTACGAGAGCGCGATCCGCGTCCAAACGACCGGCGACGGAGGCGTGCCGGAAGCCAAGTATTTGATTCGCGTCTCCGACGACGAAGGATCGACGTGGAAAGAGAACGAGGTCGCGGTCACGAACGGCTCGTTTCGGCTCGAGGTGATCGATCCGACGAATCCAGATCGCATCGTCGGGTCGATTTCACGCACGAGCACACCCGACGAGCTGCTCGTCAGTCGCGATCAGGGCGCGACGTTCACGTCGTACGGCGAGCTCACTGAAGTCGGCGCGCTCGTGATGGCTCCCGACGGCCGGATTTGGGCCGGCGAGCCGCAAAACGTGATGATGGCCAGCGCGTCGCGCGGCTTGTGGTTTGCCGAGAGTCTCGACGCACCGCTCGCCAAAGTCTCCGACATGGGTGTCGAGTGTCTCGCCTATCTGCCACAGAGCGATTCGCTCGTCGGTTGCCAGGCGTATTCGTTCGGCAAGTTCAATTCGACGACGTGGCAGTTCACGGAGATGTTCCACTTCCGCAACGCGAAAGAATTCGTGAAGTGCGGAGGCACCGACGTCGCAGCGATGTGTGAGGTCCAGATGTGCCTCGACTACTGCGGTGCGGGACACTTCGCGCAAGCGATCCTGTGCTGCGCCTACGACACGCCGGCATGCGGGCCGAGCATCGCGGAGATGGAAGGCACCGGAACTCGGTCGATGTGCACGGGTCTTTCGACCGACGGCGGTATGTCCATGGCTGATGGCGGCGCTGCCGGTAGTGCAGGCGCTGCAGCGGGCAGCGGCGGCAGTGGTGGCAGTGGTGGCGCAACAGCGGGCGCGAGCGGAGCTGCAGGCTCAATCACGAAGCCACCCGAGGGCGATCAGGACGATGGTTGCAGCTGTCGCGCAGCCGGCGCAAGCCCGCAAAGCTCGCGGAGCCTCGCGCTCCTGCTCATTGCCGTTCCTCGTCTCGGTAGACATACGCGTAGAGCGACGGCAGCACGAAGAGCGTCAGAAACGTCGCGCTGACGAGGCCGCCGATCACGACCGTCGCGAGCGGTCGCTGCACTTCGGCACCTGCGCTCGTCGAGAGCGCCATCGGTAAGAACCCGAGTGCTGCGACCGTCGCGGTCATCGCGACGGCGCGCAGCCTCGACTCCGCGCCGCCCGATGCGGCCACCCGCGGAGGCTCGCCCTGCGCCCGGCGCTTTTTGATCGTGGTCAACAACACGACGCCATTCAACACCGCGATGCCGAACAACGCGATGAAGCCGATCGCCGCGCTGATCGAAAACGGCATGCCTCGCAGCGCGAGCAGAAACACGCCGCCGACAGCTGCAAACGGAACATTGAGATAGATGATCAGCGCCGGCTTGATCGCCCCGAATGCCATGTACAGCAGCACGAAGATCAGCGCGAGCGCGAGCGGAACCGCCACCATCAGCCGATCGGTCGCCGCCCGCAAGTTCTCGAACTGGCCGCCCCACTTCACGACGTAGCCCGCCGGCATCTGCAGCTCTGCCACTCGCGCCTGCGCCTCCGCGACAAACGATGCGAGATCGCGACCGCGCACGTTCGCTTCGACGTTCGTACGCCGCCGCACCGCTTCGCGACTCACACTCGCCGGCGAATCCATCACTTGAATCGTCGCGATCTGGCCGAGCGGAACGAGCGGGCCACTCTGGCCACTGACCGGCAGGTTCCGTACTTCATCGACGTCGTCGCGCAACCCGGACGGAACGCGCACCTGCAGCTGAAAGCGGCGATCGCCTTCGTACACCTCGCCGACGGCTCGCCCTCCGAGCGCCTCGATCGCGTCGAGCGCGTCACGCACCGAGACGCCGTAACGCGACGCCGCCGCGCGATCGACCGTCACGTCCAACGTCGGAAGCCCCGCGAGTTGTTCACCACGCACATCCGAAGCGCCCGCGACGCCGCGCACCGTGTTCTGCACTTGCGCGCTCAGGCGCTCGAGCGTCGCGAGATCGTCGCCGAAGATCGTGATCGCAACGTCCGATCGTGTGCCGCTGATCAGCTCCGCCATCCGGAGCTCGATCGGTTGCGAGAACGAAAACCCCAGGCCAGGCAGCGCGGTCTCGAGCCGCTCCGACATGCGCATCACGAGCTCGTCGCGCGTCTGGGCGGTCTTCCACTCGTCCGGAGGCTTCAGCATCACGATCGCGTCCGAAAGTTCGACGCCCATCGGATCGGTCGCGATCTCGGCGCGCCCAGTCTTCGTCACGACCGTGCGTACTTCGGGAAAGTCGCGCATGACTTTCTCGAAACGCGTCCCTCCCTGAATGCTCTCTTCGAGTGAAACGCTCGGCAGGCGCATGACTTGAACTGCGAGCGCATTTTCGTCGAGACGTGGGATGAACTCCGCGCCCATTCGCAATCCGACGACAGCTGCAACTGCGAGCAACACGAGCGATGCCGCGATGACCCGCTTCGGCGCTCGCATCGTCGCTGCGAGTAGCCGCGGATACACGCGATGCAGCGCGCGAACGATAAATGGCTCTCGCACTTCGGTGTGCCCGCCGAGAAACGTGGCGACGAGGACCGGCACGAACGTGAGTGACGCGATGAACGCCCCGAGCAGCGCGAATAACACCGAAATCGCCATCGGCTTGAACATCTTGCCTTCGATCCCGGACAACGTGAGGATCGGCACGTACACGATGACGATGATCGCTTCGCCGAACAGCGCCGCTCTGCGGACGTCGAGCGTCGACGACAACACCACGTCCGAAGCTTCTGCGTAACTGAGCGGGCGCCCTTGCCCGCGCGCCGCCGCCGCGAGGTGCACGACTGCGTTCTCGACGACGATGATCGAGCCGTCGACGACGATTCCGAAGTCGATCGCGCCGAGGCTCATGAGATTGCCGCTGAGTCCGAGCGCTTTCATCCCGGTGAACGCGACGAGCAGCGAAAACGGGATCGCGGCAGCCACGATCAAGCCACCCCGAATGCTACCGAGCAGCAGAAAGAGCACCGCGATCACGAACAGGGCGCCCTCGCCCAGGTTCGTCGCGACGGTGTGGATCGTCCGCGAGACCAGCTCTGCGCGATCGTAAAAGACCTCGATGTGGACGCCGCTCGGCAGCGACGGCTCGAGCGATGCGAGCTTCTTCTTCACTTGCTGCACGACTTCGCGACCGTTCGCGCCGATCAACATCATCACGATGCCAGTCACGACCTCGCCGCGCCCATCGCGCGTGACTGCGCCTTGCCGAATCATCGGCGCAAGGTGCACGCGGGCGACGTCGCGCACGCGCACCGGCACACCGTCCGCGCGCGTCTCGATCAGCACTTCGCTGATGTCGTCGAGCGATTGAATCCGCCCTTCCCCGCGCACCAACATCTGCTCGCCCGATCGAACGAGGTATCCACCGCCCGCGGTCGCATTGTTGCGTTCGATCGCCTGGTACAGATCGTTCAGCGAAACTTTCAACGCGCGCAGGCGTTCGGGCAAGACTTCGACTTCGTAGGTCTTCAGGTCTCCGCCATGCGAGTTCACTTCGACGACGCCCGGCACTGAACGCAGCTCGAACGCGATGAACCAGTCGAGGATCGTGCGCAGCTCCATCGCGGTGTAACACGGCGACTTCGGCGTCTTCGGGTCGCACATGCTGTCGGCGCGAACCTCGAATTGCAGCACTTCGCCGAGGCCCGAGCTCAGCGGCCCGAGCTCGGGCGACGCTCCGGGCGGCAGCCGCTCGCGCGCTTGAACCAGTCGCTCTGAGATCAGCTGGCGCGCGCGCAACAAGTCAGTGTCCTCTTCGAACACGACCGTGACCGCCGAGAGGCCGAAGCGCGACACGCTGCGGATCTGCTCGATGCCGGGGAGCCCGCTCATCGACGACTCGACGGGAAACGTGATCGTGCGTTCGACGTCGACCGGGCTCAGCGCCGGCGCGTTCGTCAGCACTTGCACTTGAGCGTTCGTGATGTCCGGAACCGCGTCGATCGGAAGCTGGAGCGCGCTGCGCACGCCAACCGCGGTGACGATCGCGACCAACGCGAACACCAGCAGACGCCACTTCAGGCAGTATTCGACGAGCGCCTTCATGGCTGAATCAGTGCGGGTCCCCGGCGGAAAGCTCGTTGCTGCGGAGCGCGCTCTTCAGCGTGAACACGCCGCTCGTCACAAACGGCTCGCCCTCGGCGAGACCCGATCGAATCTCGACGATCGGCCCGGCACGGCGGCCGAGCGCGACGGGTTGCGGCGCGAAGGAACCCTGCAGTTTGCCCGGCACGAACACGACGGCCTGGCCTTCGAGCGTTGCAATGGCTTCGGTCGGCACCACGAGCACCCGCTCGTCGGCGCGCCCTCCGATCAACTCGATGCTGCCGTAGAGGCCGCTGCGCAGGCGCGGATCCGGTGCGTTCAACGTCACGCGCACAGGCAGCGAGCGCGTCGTTTCATCGAGCGCGGGCGCGACGTAGCTGACGATGCCGGGCATCGCGAGCTCAGGAAACGCGTGCACCCGGACGATCGCAGCCGAGCCCTGCTGAATGTTCGCGATCTCGAGCTCGGGCACGTCGCCACGCACGGAGACCTTCGTCGGATCGGTGATGATGAAGACGGGTTGGTCGGGTGTAGCCGTCTCGCCGAGCGTGCCGTGAAGTGCGACGACGACGCCCGCGATCGGCGCGGTCAACGCGAGCTCGCCCGCGCTTCCGGAACCGAACACCGACAGCTGGCGTCGCACGCCTTCGACCTCCGCGCGAAGCTCTCCGACTTGGGCCTCGGCTTCGATCAGCGAGCGTTGCGCGCCGATGCCTTCCGTCGCGAGCTGTTGTTGGCGCTTCAGCGTGCTCTCTGCCGCCGCCAGCCGCGCCCGTGCCTGATCCAATCGCGAGCGTGCAGCCGAGACGTCGCTCGATGCGACGACGCCGAGCAACTGGCCACTCTTGACGCGATCCCCGAGCGCAACTGCGACGCGAACGATGCGCCCAGAAACGAGCGGACCGACGTGCGCGGTGCTACTCGGCTCGAACTGGACCTCGGCCGGTACCGCAACTCCACCCGAGAGCGCGCGGCGTTCGGCCTTGGCGAGGCGAATATCCGCGCGCTCGATCGCTTCGGCGGAGATCTGCACTTCGTTGGTGGGCTTATGGGTCGCGTGTGGTTCTTCGTGTTCGCGATGCGGGTCGACCTGTTGGCACGCGGCGATCAGGAGACAGACGATTACGCTCGCGCGGATCATGGATGTTGCTCCGCGTGATGATCGTCGTGCCACAAGTCCACTCCGACGACGCGCTCCAGGCCGGCGAGCGCGACGAAGTAGTCGAGCTGCGCTGCAAGGGCGTCGCTTTGAATTCGCAGGAAGCGTTCGCGACCGGTCGAGAGCGCGAGAATGTCGATCTCGCCGAGCTCGAACGAACGCTGTAAGAGCGTAAGATTCTCTTCGAAGCGCGGCAGGATCTCGCTGCCGTACGCACTCGCACGCTGTGCTGCCGCGACGACTTCGCTGTGCGCTTCGGCGACTTGACCTTCGAGCAAGAGCAGGCTCGCATCGAGCTCCGCCTTCGCGACGATCACGTCCGCACGCGCACTCGCGCGCTCGGCTTGATTGCGCTGAAAGGTCGGCAGTGGAATCCCGAGTGTTCCCATCACGACGTTCGCCGGACCCTCGGCGCCGGGATTACCTTCACGACGGTACTGCACGCCGATCGAAGGCCGCGCCCAACTCTCGCGATCGGCCGCAGTCGCGCGTGCTTCAGCTTCGCGAATCCTCGCCGCGCTTTCGCGCAATCCAGGCAAGCGTTCGCGCGCGACAGACAGCAGCTGTTCGCGTGACTCGGGTTGCCGCGGCGTGTCCACCGCTCCCTCAGGCGCGGGTGGACTTGCGACAGGCCAGCCCGCGAGCTGTGCCAGCCGCAGCCGCGCCACCCAAAACGTTTGGCGTGCCGCGACCAGCAACTGCCGCGCTTGCGCGACCTCCGCTTGCGCGAGTCGCAACGCCAGCGCCGGAGTTTCACCGGCAGCGATCTGCCGCTCGACGACGCGCAGCACACCCTCTTGAAAGATCGTCACGCGCTCGGCCAATTGCGCGCGCTCTTGGTCGACGAGCGCACGATGAAAGGCAGCGTGGACGTCGCAGTGGACAAACCAGCGGATCTGCTCGATCTCCGCGTCGGTCAGCTCGGCTTTGCGACTCGCGGCCTCGAGCCGCAAGCCACGCTCGCCCGCGATCTCGACTTGCTGCTGCAGAGAGACGTCGAGGTCGACGCCCGTGCCGGCACGCGCAAACCGCGGCCCGACTGCAAGTGTGAGCTCGGGGTTGGCTGGAAGAACCGGCGAGGCGGCCACGCGCGCAGCTTCAGCGCGCGAGCGGGTGCTGCGCGCAACGGCCAGCACCGGCGCGTGAACGTCCGCGTAGGCGAGGATGCCTCCGAGTGAAACTTGGGCACCCGCAAGCGGATCAGGGACCGGGTCGACGTGGTCGTGTGCGTCGCCCTCACGTGCCGGCGAAGCAGTGGCGCGCAGATGAGGCGCCGGCCCTTCGCCGCTCGCAGCGGCAGTGCGCGCCGGTGGCGCGCTGTGACCACACGCAGTTGCCAGGAACATCAGCATCAAAGCCAGTCTACTACGGCGAATAGTAGATTTGGGTAGGCGTGCGAGGAGCGGTCGAATCATAAGCAAACCTCAACGCCAGAAGTGCGCTAGCGCGTGTTCCGAGCCGGTATGCAGAGCGTCGAGCGCAGCTGTGCTGGTTTGGTGCGGCAAGAGCAGCGTGAGAAGGAGCAGGAGGAACGCCACCGGCACCGCGGAAGATTCGTGGCGGCAGCAGCGCGCTGGGCAGCGCTCCGCGAACGCGAACAGCAGCTTCACTCGAAGTTCGAGCAGCTTCGCGTCGTGCGCGCCGAGTGCCGGAACGTGCGGCGACGTCGGACGCGCGGCCTGAACGATCGCCTCTGCGAGCGGCAACGCCGCACAGCCTCCCACGACTGCAGTCCGATCACAGTGCGCTTCGCGCGCGCCGTACCAACGCGCGACGTGCGGCTGGAGAAGTGCTCGTCCGAACGGATTCAGCGCGAGTGCGAGCTCGAGCAGGAGATAGCGAAGCGGGTCGAGCGAACGTACGTGCTCGCGTTCATGCCCGAGCGCACTCGCGAGCACGTCGTTGGGGACGCGAGACGCGAACGCCGTGCCGACGAGCACGACTGGACGCAACAGACCGGAGGTTGCGATCGAAAACTCTGGGGCGGTCGTCACGCGCACGCGCAGCAGTTGCAGGCCTGGATGGGCCGCGATGATCTGCTCGAGCCGTGCGCGAAGGACTTCGTCTTCGTCGGCGAGCGCGAGCGGGCGCGGAATGTTTCCGGCGAATAGGCGTCGCAGGCGTTGCACGCCGAGGGCGAGCATCACGGCGAGCATCGTCAGCACGAATAGACCCGGTTCGAAGCAGCGCGCCGTGGTCTCGTGATCGAAGAGACACGCGAGCATCGACTGACCGCTCTCGGCTTGATGCATGCCCGCAGACAGAAACCACGCGAGCGGAAGAACAGTCGAGCCGGTGAGCAGCAGGTACCGCAAACCCAAGCCGTGAAATGGTCCCGAAAGCGCGTCGCGTTCCAGTGTCGCGAGCATCAGCTTCGCGACGAGCGCACACGCAGGCAGTACGACCAGCATCACGAACGCGGTGCCGAGCAACGGAAAGATGGCTTCGTTCATCGCTCGAGCTCCTGCCGGCGACGGCGAATCAACGCTTCGAGATCGTCGAGATCGTTTGCGGAAGCGACCGACACCTTCTCGGCGAGCATCGCCATGGCGCGTTGATCGCTGACCGCGCCATCCAGCACTTCGCGCGCTGTCGCTTCGAGGAACTGTTCGCGCGTGAGCTTCGGCGAATACAGGTAGCGTTTCCCATCGCGTTCGCGCGACAGAAGCCCCTTCGTGTACAGGCGAGACACGACGGTCATCACGGTCGTGTAGGCGATATCGCGCTGCTTCTCGAGCCCGGTGAGAACATCGCTCACGGCAAACGACTGGAGGTTCTTGCTCCAGACCGCGTCCATGATCGCGGCCTCGAGCTCGTGTAGCCGAAGCTCGAGACCTTTTTTGCCGGCGCGAAGCCGGAAGCCGGCTTGGGCTTTTTTACCCGTATCCATGCGACCCAGAGAAGATGGTGGAGGATGCGACCGGGTCTGTCGAGGCCGCCCCTTGGCGCAGGGGGCCCTGCCGGAGCTACGCTCAAAGGAGGTCCGACCCCAATAGGCGCCGTGCACGCGCGTTCACCTTCGTCGTCGCGGCGTCACTCATGCGCTTGGCCTGCTGATATTCCAGCGCTTCGGGCGACGCGTGAATCGCATCCTGCGGCTCCAACATCGCGAGCAGCAAGCGCAGCCGACTCTCGCGTTCGAGCTCCGGCAACTGCGCGCTCAACACGGTCTTGAGCGAATCCATGCGCGCGGCATGCAGCTGCTGCTGCGCCGTGACCGCGAGATCCGCGCGCCACTTGAGGTAGCCGTCGATCGCGGTCGTCAGGGGAATCACCGCCGCGATCACCGATCCGATCACGGTCAACATCCGCGGCGTGATCTTCAGCGACTTCGATTGTTCGCGCAGCTGCCCTTCGAGCGTTGCGACTCGTGCGCTCAATCCCGCGACGAGGGCCAAGTCGTCGCGCCCTCGCAGTGATTCGATGTGGCTCTGCCCGATCGTAGTTTCGGGCGAGTGACCGCTCTCAGCTGACATGGCTGCCCCCAATACGCGGCTCAGCATATCGCCAAATACACGACACTCGAAACAACTCGATTGCAGCCGTAACGACTGGCGGACACCGGCATAGGTGAGAGGACTGGCGCGCTTGCACGGGCGAGCGCTCTCGCGCTACGTGGGACCCCACCATGCCTGACCAAGCTCTCGCGATCGTCACCGGCGCAAACGGCAACCTCGGCCATGCTGTCGTCAGCCGCTTAGTCGCGGACGGCTTCCGGGTCGCGCAGGTCGAACGCACGCGCATTCTGCTCGACGGTGCCGAAGTTGCCGAGGTCGATCTGTCGAACAGCGCGAGCACCCGCAAAGCTTTCGAGCTGACGACCCGTGGCGCGAAGCTCCAAGCCGTCGTGCATACGGTCGGCACGTTTCGCGCCGGTGCGCCGCTCGTGGATGCGGCCGATGAAGAGTTCACCGAGCTCTTTCAAACGAACGTGATGACGACGCTGCACGTCGTGCAGGCTGCGCTCGCGATCATGCAGCCACAGAAGTCGGGCCGAATCGCAGTGGTCGCAAGCTTGGATGCGCTCCAAGGCGTCGCAAAGCGCGCAGCTTACGGAGCATCGAAAGCTGCGCAGCTGCGCCTGGTCGAGAGCGCGGCCGCAGACGTGAAGGGCACGCCGATCACTCTGAACACCGTGCTTCCGGGCACGATGGACACGCCCCAAAATCGCGCCGCAATGCCGAAGGCCGATCCGTCGAAGTGGCTGAGACTCGAGGAGGTCGCAAATGTGCTCGCCTACCTCGTCTCGGACGCCGCATCGGGTATTCACGGGCAGTCGATTCGGGTCGAGCGCAGCTGACGCGACGCCCTCAAAGCGGCCGGACCCTGAAACATTTCGGGGTGCTCGCGCATACCAGAAGAGACCCCCAACCGGCGCCTTTGCAGAACGCCTCGCAGGCCCTAAAGAAGTGGGATGCCGGTTGTCGGGTAGGGAGAAGTCGCATGCGAGCATCCCGCCTGTATCCATTTTTCGCGGTGCTGTTATGCGCGTGTACGGCACGCGCCGAGCCAGCGCCGGGCAAACCCGGGCCTGCGCGCCCGAAGGAAGGCAACGTGAGTCAGACTCAGTACAAGAAGCCGAGTGACGCCGAGCTCCGCCAGCGTTTGTCGCGCGAGCAGTACGAAGTCACGCAGAAGAGCGGCACCGAGGCGCCGTTCCGAAATCAGTATTGGGACAACCATGCCGCCGGCATCTACGTCGACGTGACGACGGGCGAGCCGCTGTTCTCATCGCAGGACAAGTTCGACTCGGGCACCGGTTGGCCGAGCTTCACGAAAGCGTTGGAGCAAACGAACGTGGTCGAGAAGTCGGACACCGCGTACGGCATGCGCCGGGTCGAGGTCCGCTCGAAGGCTGGTGACGCACACCTCGGTCACTTGTTCGACGACGGCCCCGCGCCAACCGGCCAGCGCTTCTGCATGAACTCGGCATCGCTGCGGTTCATTCCTGCGGAGAAGCTTCAGCAGGAAGGCTACGGCCAGTACGCGAAGCTGTTTCCGAACGCGAAGCAAGTCGGTGCCGTTCCCGAAGCGGCAAACGCGGCTCCGAAACCTGCGAGCTCGGGCCCGGCGGCCACCACCGGCCAGCAGCGCGAAGTTGCGGTGCTCGCAGGCGGTTGCTTCTGGGGCATGGAGAACATTCTTCGGAAGATCCCAGGCGTGCTCGAAACGGACGTCGGATACAGCGGCGGCGGGTCTCAGGATCCGTCCTATCAAGACGTGACCACCGGTCGCACCGGCCACGCGGAGTCCGTGCGCGTGACGTTCGATCCGAAGGTACTCAGCTACGAGGCGCTGCTCGGATACTTCTTCCGGATGCACGACCCCACGACGCTGAATCGTCAAGAGAACGACGTCGGTACGCAGTATCGGTCGGCGATCTTCGTCACGAGCGAGCAGCAGCAGAAGACTGCCGAAGCCGTGAAGAAGAAGGTCGACGAGTCACACAAGTGGAAGAGCCCAGTCGTCACCCAGGTTGCGCCGCTCGGGAAATTCTACTTGGCCGAGGAATATCACCAGGATTACTTGGTCGCGCACCCGGACGGCTACAACTGCCACGTGCTGCGCGATTGAGTGTGAGATTGGCTGTGGTATGACCGTGCTGTTTTCGGGGCCGTTGGCCCGCTGAACAGTTCGATCGATGCGCAGTCTCAATCGCTTTCAACACATCATCGTTAGTGTGCTTGCCGCCGGTATGCTTGCAGCTACCGGCGGCATTGTTTTTGCGCAACCGGCTCCACCTGCCGAAGCAGATGCCGCGCGCGAAGAGGCTCCGAAGTCTACGGATGCGCGTGGACCGACCGCCGAACGCCGCTCAGCGCCCGACGAAGGCCCCGAATTTCTCCGCGACGCGGAGAGCGTGTTCGATGGAGTCCTGCTCGAGCTCGCACCGAAGCCGCTCCTCAAGCGCGGTCCGTATCGGGTGCTCTGGGCCCAGTGGATCGGCTTCCCGATCATCATCTTGGTGGCCTGGGTGCTCGGAGCGGTGCTCACGCGCCTGACGCGCGCGCTCGCCCGGCCGATCGTCCGCCGAACCACCACGCGCTGGGACGACGCGCTGGTCGAAGCTTTGAGCGCGCCGATCACGTTCGGCTGGACGTTGATTCTGCTGTTCTTCCTGCTCCAGCTCCTCGGCCTCAAGCCGGTCCCGCTCGCGTTCGCATTCAAAATGCTGCGCACGGGCTGGATGCTCGGCTTGTTCTGGGGGCTCGCGCGCGCGATCGACGTGGGAGGCCGCGTTCTCTCGACGTCGACGTTCGGCCCGAACGTCAACGCGCGCCGAGCCTTGCTGTCGTTGGCCGCACGCGTCTCGAAGCTACTCGTGGTCGCGTTTGCGCTCGTCGCGCTGCTCTCGGAGCTCGGGTACTCGGTTGCGAGCATCCTCGCCGGCCTCGGCATCGGCGGCCTCGCCGTCGCGCTCGCAGCGCAAAAGACGTTCGAGCACTGGTTCGGCGCGTTCGCGATCGCGGTCGATCAACCGTTTCGCGAGGGCGACTTCGTGCGAGTCGACAACTTGTCCGGCACGGTCGAGCAGGTTGGCATGCGCTCGACTCGCATCCGCACGCTCGAGCGCACCGTCGTCAGCATTCCCAACGGCAAGCTCGCGGAGATGCAACCCGAGAACTTCGCGCCGCGCGATCGCATGCGCTTGTCGATCGAGCTGCGGTTGATCTACGGCACGACGTCGGCGCAGGTCCGCGAGATCCTCGAAGGGATCGAACGCGCACTGCGTGAAGCGCCCAAGGTGCGCGATGACAGCGTGAGCGTGATCTTGCGCGAGCTCGCGCACGCCGCGCTGGTCTTGGAAGTCATCGCGTTCTTCGACACGGTCGACGCCAACGAGTTCAACGTCCTCCGGCAGGACTTGCTGCTGACGTTCATGGAGATCGTCGAGAACTCCGGCACGCAGCTCGCGCTCCCTGCGTCGCGCGTCGAGCTCGCGTCGGCAGATCACACAGCGTTGCACCGCTCCGAGCACTCTGAGCACTCGGCGACGAGTGAGACGACCGGCGTGGTCAGCGCGCCTGGCAGCTTACGTCGGCAGTGAACTCGCGCGCGGGCGACCCGCGCCAGGTCACGACGGTCTGCTTCTCGCCGGGTGCGAGCGAAACCGTTGCGGGTTCGGGGTTCACGTTCGTCGAGACGCTGCACACCGCGGCCTTGTCGCAGTTGTTCGTGAGGTGGACCAAATGGTCGTAACCCACGTAGGCGAAATAGGCTTCGGTTTGATAGGCGACGCAGTCGAGCTTCGAGGGCGCCGCTGACGGAGGCGCCGCGAGCGCCTCGGAGCCGGTGAGCGATGTGGCCAACCAACCCGCTCCAGCCAGGGCGGCGGCACAGGCCATGGCCAGGCGCGAGAAACGGGAAGCTGGCGCACGAGTCCGCATATAGAATCGATAGACCCCGAGAGCAGTACGCGCAAGCCGAGCAACGTGAGAC
>Ga0193752_1001440_pt1 | contig 19768 bp, 20 predicted proteins | sample H1c1metaG_FD_144924 | JGI IMG/M metagenome (GOLD analysis project Ga0193752, IMG submission 144924) | Soil microbial communities from a riparian zone of the East river system, Colorado, United States - H1c1 | ecosystem: Environmental > Terrestrial > Soil > Riparian zone | place: USA: East River...
CGTCGGCGTCGAGTCTCAAGTTCGCATCATGGTGGCGGGTGCTGCCCGGCGCGGCGATCTCGGCGGCGATCGTTTGGTACATCGTGAAATAGAGTTCAGCCGGCCGGCAACACGGGTGCTGCGTTCTCTTTCGCCCAAGCGAACTTCTGCTCTCGCGTCAGCGCCTTCAGTTGAATTTCCGCTCGCAGCGCTTCGTTCTTCGTGGCAAACGATTTAGCGCCGAGAATTGTCAGCGGAGGATTCGCACGCGTAAATTTGGCGCCCTTGCCGGAAGCATGCAGCTCAAAGCGAGCCCGAACATCGAGGGCGATCCCGGCGTAGGTGCGGCGATGCTTGCAATCGAGCAAGTAGAGCCACCAGGTCTGACAAATCTGATCGGGTGCCGCGCTATTCGATTCCGCTTGCATCAATGCTTGATTACTTTTGGGGCGTGCTCGACATCGCAGGCAGCAGCACGACCTTTGTCGATACCATCCTGCCCGGCAGCGCCTCGCTGGTGGCGCCGATGCGAACATCGAATGATAAGGCACGGTCGCGCCGTTCAGATCTCACGATGGGAATGTAGATTTCCGCAGAGGGCTGACCCGCCGGCATGCGCACAGTGGCCCGATCGTTCACTACGTAGTCGCGATCCGGGATTGCTGAATCTGGTATTGCAAACCAGCGCAGCACGAGTTCGCGATCGGCTGGGCCGCTGCGTTGAATGACGAGGCGTGCCGTCGATGTTTGCTCTGGAATCTCGTAACGGTTGATAGCAAAACTGACGGTGGGCAGCGCAGCGGCCGGACCGGCCGGCAAACTTGAGGAAGCGTCGGTCCATGCGGCGTTCGCGGCCGAAGCGGATGGCGATGTCGGCATATCGCTTTGCGTTTGAGTTCCTGCAAGTCGATCCGCTTCTGAGCTCACGGTGGCAGGATCGACTGCATCGGACGGTCTGTTCGCATCGGTTGTTACGGACTCGACGCGGACTGGCGCACGCTTTTCCGAATCGAACAGCGAGCTGAGACCCCAACCGCCGACCAACAGCGCGATTGCCGCGACCGCTGCGCCGACCGCGATGAGTGCCGTGCGTTTCGATCGGGCGCTGTTGGCGGATTCGGATTCCAGAACCGACAGCTCGGGTAAACGAATGTCTGCGCCACTTAAATCGAGCTCGGCCAGCCAAGTTCGAACTTTCGCTGTGCGTTGCAGGCGGCTATCCGATAATCCTTTCTGCAACGCTTGCCACTGCTGATTGCTCAAATGCTTGGCGTAATGTGGGCGATCTTTGGCCCGCATGTTGATGTCTTTGTATTCCGGTCCGCAGCCGCACAACAGCTCGTGCGCGATGCGCGCAAGATTATAAATGTCGTCGCTGGGCTGCATCTCTTGGACCACACCGGGCTGCCACGCCGCGGCCTGCCCGAAATCCGACACGCGCAGCTCGCCATTGCGCAGCACCGTGATGTTGCCCGGATAGAGATTACCGTGCAGCACGCCGCGTTCATGCGCGTGTGCGAGCGCGTTGCCCACTTCCCGGATGATGGTCAGCGCGCGTGAGATCGGCAGGCGTCGCGGTGCGATACGCTCGAGGATGAGGTCGAGCGATTCGCCTTGCAACAGCTCCATGACGATGAAGCATTGCTCTTGATCGGCGTAGTAGTCGTAGACTTTCGCAACGTTTGGATGCGAGATCGACTGCGCCTTCGAGTATTCGTACTGAAATGCCGTCGCCGTGCGCGGATTGTGCTGCAGCGCTTCTTGCGGGCATTTGATTGCGACGTAGCGTTCTGCCTGAGGCAATGCCGAGCGCTGATAGTCCAGGGCTTTGAACACCGCGCTGATGCTGCCGCTGACGATGGGTTCGACCAACATGTATCGGCCATTCAACACGGTGCCGGCGCGTTGAATGTGCGACTTTGCAAGTTGCACTTGCTGCGCCTGAACAGGCTCCAGCGCCGCGACGTCGATGCTCTCCAAATCCCAATACGCCTCATCGGGCACTACTTCGGCGACGTCTTCGTTCACGTCTTGCGGGACGACAGTCGGCGAGCGCATATCGCGCGGCAGCGTCAAGTTGCTGGGCTGTGCGGGTGGGGGCGCTGCGCGTGCGCTCGTGGCCATGTTGCCCCGCGCGCTCGTCTGCATGCTGGCGTCGGGGACTGCCCGCGCACTGGTCTGCAGATCGGTGGGTGCCGGCCAATAGGTTTTATCTCGAGTTGCAGGCGTTCGCGAAGCAGTCAGATCTTCATCTGCCTGGTCAGGTTCCGTCTGCTCGTACTCCGTGTCTTGATAGGGAGTTTGCAATGGCACATCTGGGGGCGGGTCCGCAGGCGCTTCGGGCTGCCAAGCCTGGGCGGGCTTCGGCTCCTGCTCCACCCAGTTCGTTCGATTCGGGTCGACTGCGCGGCGTCGTGCATCGAGAGCGCTTTCGTCGGTCCAGACCGTTTCGGACGGCGTTTCCGCATCCAACGCGTCCAAGCGCTGCTCTTCTAGTTGGCGCTCAGCGTCGAGATCAAATTCCTGATCCAGAAAGCTATCGGCGATTTCCGGTGTGGGCAACGCCAGCTGCGAATAATCTAACGTCGACGTACTCATCGGCGAATCGCCGCCGGTACGCCGAGGCTTCATCGACTCGGTTCTCGGACTTCCGTCTTTCAGCGCTGAAGTTTTCAGACTCGAAGTTTTGAGATTCGAAGTCTTCAGGCTTGACGTCTTGAGGCTGGACGTTCTGAGGGCGGCAGTGTGTTGCGAGGTGTGCGACGACGTCTGTTGAGCTGTATGCAGCGAGGCGGTACGCGACGATTTTTCAGTGCGGCCATGGACGCTGGGCCGTGCATATTTGGCGGTGCGTGGAATCTTTGTGTGCGCACCGCGAGCATACGTTCGACCCGCCGGCGTGATGTGCGCGCCGGCGTCACCAAACGCAATCGCATTCAACTGCCGCTTGGCCTCATTGAAGAGCTCGGTCGATAACACGCGGCGGCGATGATATTGATCGAGGAGCGACAACGCTTCCCACGTCGCGGCCGGGTGTTGCGTGCAGATAGCTACCAGCCCGGATGTCAGCTCATCCGAGCTGCATTCCTGTTGCGCATACCCATCGAGGAGCGGACGCAAGGCCGACTCGGCATCCGAGTAGGAATCGGTGGCGTGCGGCGTGAGAGTGGGTTCCATGGCTGGGCGAGATGCGTAGGCGTCGGGCTGATCGCGTTGGAGTCTCCCCGGTGCCGCCGAAACAGTCAATTGCTCCGGCGTGCAGGACGCCTAGAGGAGGCCGCTTGCGACAGGGGTTAAGCCGGTATTGGCGCGGCGAATAATCGCTGGCGGTCGGATTCGTTCAGAACGCGCCATTGGCCGGAGGGAAGGTCGTCGAGTTCAAGCCCGCCGACGCGGCTCCGATGTAGCGCTTCGACGTGGTTGCCCACGGCGGCGAACATCCGGCGCGCTTGGTGGTAGCGTCCCTCAGTCAGCGTGAGTTTTGCATCCCGGGGCGACACGACTTCCATTCGCGCAGGCGCGAGCGGTGTCGGCTCCGATTCCAATTTCAGTTTTCCGCTCGCAAAGACAGCCACTTCGTCGCCGCGCAGATCGCGCGCCAGTGTGGCCTCGTACACTTTATCCAGCTTTGATTTGGGATGCACGATGCGATGCAGGAGCGCGCCGTCGTCGGTCATCAACAGCAATCCCGTCGTGTCTCGGTCCAAGCGTCCCACAGTCGAAAGCATGGGCGCCCGGTCGCGAAATCGCATCGGCAATAAGTCATACACAATCTGGCCAGGGTCCGTGGTCGAACATGTGTAGCCCGCCGGCTTGTGCAACATCAACAGCAAACCCGCCGGCGGATCGAGCGGCTCACCATCGACGCGAATGGCCTCGTGCGTCAATGCTCCGCCGAACTTGTCGTCCGCGTACAGCACGTCGCCGGCGGCGTTCGTAATGCGCCCTTCCTGAAAGATGGCGAGCACTTCTCTGCGGCTGCCGTACCCTAGATTCGCGATGAGTTTGATGAGCTTCATGATTTCGATTTGACCGCGTGAACGATCTTGAAGCCATGTGCTTGCGCCACGACTCGCGTCGCTTCGAAGTTGCGTCCGAGTTGCTCCTCATAGGGAAGGTGTCGATTCGCAACCAGCCATAGCGAACCATTGGGTTTTAACGCTTCGGCTGCGACGCCGATAAATCGCCGGCCGATGTCCGGCCGGTCCGCGCGCGACTGAGTATGGAAGGGTGGATTCATCACAATGACGTCGTAGCGATGCGGCAAGCCCCTCGTGACGTCATGCCAGTGATATTCAATCTTTGCGCGCGATTCGAACGGAGCGAGGTTGGTTCGCGCGAGATTCAATGCCCGCTGTTCCGCTTCATAGGCATGTAGATCTGTGATGCGAGGGCAACGGGCGAGAAGCTCTGCCGACAAGTAGCCAAAGCCACAGCCTAGATCCGCGGCATGCCCGGCAAGCGTATTCGGCAGATTGGCGACCAGCAAATGAGACGCGGGATCGATACGGTCCCAAGCGAAGACGCCGGGCCGACTCACAAAGCGTCCTTCCGCGATTGGGCGCGCAGCATCCAGCTCGAGCCATTGCGATTGCAGTGCGGGCGGCGCCGATAAGGGCGCACTCCAGAAGACGCGGCATTTGTGTTTGCTCAACGAGCTCACAGCACCCGCAAGTTGCTCGAGTGCGGACTCACCGGAACGCGCACCTTCGTTGTTTGCGGCCGCAGCCACAATGCGGCCACCGGGCTCTAGCATCGAGGCAGCTCGAGCAAGCAATGCTCGAGCTTCGTCGCGTTGGCGAGGAAGCAGCACGAGCGCCAGCGGAAAACGCTCCAGGTTATTCGCCAGTGTAAAACCGGCATGCACCAGCGCATCGGTGTCGGGCTTGAAGGTTTGTTCGCACGACAGTGCGTCGCGGTGGCGTCTCGCCGCCACGCTCTCTCGGGCACGCAAAAATAGAGCGCGGGCAGGCCTCGGAAGCGCGCCTAGCTCGAACGGCAGAAAAAGGGTGTCGGAAACGGGGTCGTTTGAGTCGGAAGCCATGCGCGTACAACAAGGGTGAATTCCCTAGTGTACGTGGCAGGCTGCTGCGACGCGACTCCGCCGCTAAAGGCTAATGAGCCTCGGGTAATGAGCCTACGGCGCTGAACTGGCCGCGCCGCGCGGATACTTCTTGAACATCGCGGTGACGAGTCGGGCGATGTTCGGCTGCGGATTATCCTGAGCTTGCGCCGTCAGCCGCTCTTCCACGCGCGCTTCCCACACTGTTTGCTCGCGCTTCGCGTCGATCACGTCGAGCTTCAACGTGCCTGCCGTGTAACTGACTACATCGATATCGCGATCGTAGAATGGCCACGCGCTATACCAGCCGTAACGCGGATAGCCGAAGCGGCGATACCCGTAGCCGTACCCGAGCGTGAGCGAACCATTCGCATACGGATACACCGCCGTTTTATCGCGAGTCTCGCTGTAGAAATTGACGAGGAGATCCGGATTGGTTTCGACGAACGTGTAGCCGCGAACACTCATTTCGCGCCTTACCGCTTCTTTAAAATGGCTGGTGATCAGCGTCGCATAGCCGCCGCGATCGGTGCCCGCGGCAGGCGGGAAACCAAAAGTCTTATACGAATTGAAATCGACCGCACGATCGAAGTCGCTGCGAACAGCAGGTTCATACGTCCCGCATCCGGTGGCGATGAGTGCGAGGATTCCGAATGCGAGCAAGCGCGTGTGCTTGCTGAACGATGCCGCTTTGATGCCCGATAGTGCTGTTTGAAAGCCTTGCATAACTGACTCCTAATTGCCTGGTTTCACCCGGCACGCCTGTGGCAAAGCATACACGCCACCTACCACTTTGACCGGCCAGCCAACCATTAGTTTGCCCCCATACCGTATGTACGTATCAGGTCGTGAATAAGTTCAAAGTTGTTAAATTGGGTGACTGATTGGTAATCGGCTTTCCATGTTAGTGGCCCTTAGAAAACCAAATGTGGTGCTGGCTTTCCGGCATCCGGCGCGACCCCTGAGGGTTAGCACGATCTCACCACTGGCCCATAGAGGGACAACCGTCCCGCTCTCCAGGACGCCAACCCAGGTGAGCGCCGTTTCGAATTAGGCTACGCTGCGCGGCGCGATAACACTAATAACAACAGATCGAGTAACACATGTTGGGACTGACTCGAAAGCAATGGACGGTGTTGTTTGCCGCCTGGTTGGGGTGGGGCTTCGATGTATTCGATGCCTTGATCTTTGGATATGTCGCGCCGAATTGCGTGCCCACGCTCTTGGGGCTGGAGATCGGCAGTCCGGAAGCGAAGTCGGCAACGTTGTACTGGACGGGATTGTTGACGTCGCTGCTGTTGATCGGCTGGGCCGTGGGTGGTGTGTTATTCGGTCTTGTGTGCGATCGCATTGGCCGCACTCGGACCATGATGCTGACCATGCTGATTTACGCGTTCGGCACCGCCGCCTGCGCATTCGCGCCGAACATTTGGTGGCTGCTCGCATTTCGCATCGTCGCAAGTTTAGGAATTGGCGGCGAATGGGCTGCCGGCGCTGCGATGGTGGCGGAGGCCATGCCGAATCAGAGACGTGTGATGGGCGGCGCCTTGCTCTATACCGCATCGCCTTTGGGTTTGTTCATGGCCACGTTCGTGAATTTCCAAATTGCCGGCGTCTGGATGGCGGACGAGCCGGCTACTTCGTGGCGAGTGATTTTTCTGTTTGGCCTCATTCCCGCGGGCGTCGCGTTCCTCGTGCGTTTGTTCGTCCATGAGAGCGATCGCTGGCAGCAACGTAGCAATGCCACGCCAGTGCATTTGCGCGAGTTGTTCGGTCCGCTGCAGCTGCGCACTACGATCGTCGGCGCATTGTTGTCGCTGGTGACGCTCATCGCTTGGTGGAGCTGCAACGCGTTTATTCCGGCGGTCGTGAGCGGTTGGGCGCAGTCGACTGCGCAGGCTCAACAGTTATCTACATCCGCAACGTTGGCGTTGGTCGAAGCTTGGAAATTCCGTGCAACGTTCTCGTTCAATTTGGGCGGCTTGATCGGCGTGTTGCTGACGATTCCGTTCGCTCTGTATTTGGGTCGTCGAACGATGTTCGGCGTGTATCTCGTCGCTTCGGCGCTCGCCATCTTCGGTGTCTTTGGCATTGAATGGCCTCACGAAGTGCGCCTGTATCTCTACTTCCTCATCGGCGTCTTTGTGTTCGGCATCTGCGGCGCGTTCACGTATTACTTGCCGGAATTGTTTCCGACGCGCCTGCGCGCCAGTGGCGCAGGCTTTAGCTTCAATATCGGTCGGGTATTTGCGGCCGCAGGGCCCTTCATCGTCGGCAGCGTGGCCGCGCAAGGCCATGCGCTATCGGCGTTGTTCTACGTCGGCTGCGTGCCGCTACTCGGGCTGCTGATTTTGCCGTTCGCGCCCGAAACCAAGGGCCGGGCGCTGGCGGACTAGCGACAGGCTACAGGCTACAGGGCGAGAAGCGAGAGACGAGACCGCGCCATCCCGTTCATACCTGAAGCCTGAAGCCTGTGGCCGGACGCCTAGTTGGGCGTCACGCCAGCTGCGCGTGCATCTGCGCCAAGCGGCGATGCTGCATGTGCAGACGTTCGATCACTTCTCGACTGTGTGCCTTGAAGTTCGCGTGTTCGCGACGAGCTTGCTCGCCGAGTTTCGCCAATCGCTCGCGGGCATCTGAGTACCATTCATCGCGGATTTTTGCCCACTCGGCCAGCGTATTGCGGAACGCTTCGGCTTCATGCGCAAGCTGCGCGCGCAGCTTCTCGACATCGATCGGGTTATGGATGTGCAGCCGGTGCTTCTGACTCTCCAATCTGTGGGCAAGTTTGTGTTCGATGCGTTGGAACGTCATCGCGAGGCGTGCTTGCTGAATCGTGACTTCCGGCATGCGGCGCAAATTGTTCGTGAGCTTCACGAAGGATAGGCCTGCGATCAACCACTTGGTCGGATCCCATTGCCACCAACGCACGCCGTTGCGGTAGTCGCTGGCGTACAGGTGATGAAAGTTGTGATAGCCCTCACCATACGTGATGAATGCTAAGACGGGGTTATCGCGAGCGGTGTTCTTGTCCGTGTACGGTTGGTTGCCCCATGCGTGAGCCAGCGAGTTGATGAACCACGTGATGTGATGGCTCATCACCAATCGCAGCACGCCTGCCAAAAAGAATGTGCCCCAAAGATCGCCGCTGGCCCAGCCGGCGAGCAGTGGGAGGCCAATGTTCGTGAGCAGCACCAATGGCAAGTAGAAGCGATGTTGGAACGCCGCGATCGGATCGGCCTTGATGTCTTTGACGTTGGAGAGATCGGTGCGGGCGCTCGCGTAGTCGCGCAGCATCCAACCGACGTGCGAATACCAGAAGCCGCGTTTAGCGGAATAAGGATCGCGGTCGTTGTCGTCGACGTGTTTGTGATGCGTGCGATGGTTCGACGCCCACGTCATGATCGAGTTCTGGAGGGCCATCGAGCCGAAGATCATCAGCAAGAGACGAACGCTCCAATGCGCGTTGTACGTGCGATGCGACCAGAGGCGGTGATAGCCGGCCGTGATGGCCATGCCGTTTGCAATCATGAAGAAACCAAACCAAAGGTACGCGGCCAGACTGTAGCCGTTGGCGATGCCGTACCAAGGGACCAACGTCAATGCGGCCAGGTTCGTGGTGCCGATGACGATAAGCGAAACCCAATTGAGCGGGGCTTTCGCTGGATTGACTGTAGCTGTGGTCATCTAGTTATGTGCTCTCGGAAGCTGATGAAACCCTGTTAAACGCTTGCATTCTGTCTCATGCAGCGTCCGTTGCACAGCGTACCAAAGCACGTGTGACGCTGCCCATATCGAGAAATTACAATTCTGTGATGAATGCATGTGAGGCAGGCCCTGAGCACCGGCTAAAAGCCGGTGAGATGGCCGCTTGGTCCTCAGAATGGGTCCGGTCGCGCGCTTTAAAAGTGGCGAAAATTCGGGCCTAACTGCGGAAGCGGTTAGCGGTTAGTCAGAGGCGGAGCGGAGTAAAGCAGAGCAAGGGATCTGCGGTTAACGCCGGGGTGCTATCGGACACGCCGCTTCCGCTTGAGCGGCGCCGCGTTACTCGGAATTTGTGCTTCCCTACCCGCTACCCGCTACCTGTCCGCCGAATTCCGGGCACAAAAAAGCCGACGCTAGCGTCGGCTTGATTGTCGGGCTGTCCCTTATCGCCTGAAGCGATCAGTCATCCATGAGGAAGCTGCGCAGCTGTTCGCTGCGGCTTGGGTGACGCAGCTTACGCAGCGCCTTGGCTTCAATCTGACGGATACGCTCGCGCGTAACGTCGAACTGCTTACCCACTTCTTCCAACGTGTGGTCGGTGTGCATGTCGATGCCGAAGCGCATACGCAGCACCTTCGCTTCGCGCGGCGTGAGGCCGGCAAGCACCGAGTGCGTCGTTTCGCGCAAGCTCTCCATCGTCGCGGAGTCGATCGGTGATTCCACCGTCGTGTCTTCGATGAAGTCGCCTAAGTGCGAATCCTCATCGTCGCCGATCGGCGTTTCCATCGAGATCGGTTCTTTCGCGATCTTGAGCACCTTACGCACCTTGTCCTCGGGCATTTCCATGCGCACGGCAAGTTCTTCGGGCGTCGGTTCGCGACCCATTTCTTGCAGCATCTGCCGCGAGATACGGTTGAGCTTGTTGATCGTTTCGATCATGTGCACCGGAATACGAATGGTGCGTGCCTGGTCGGCGATCGAACGCGTGATCGCCTGACGAATCCACCACGTGGCGTACGTGGAGAACTTGTAGCCGCGGCGATATTCGAACTTGTCGACGGCCTTCATGAGGCCGATGTTGCCTTCCTGAATGAGGTCCAAGAACTGCAAGCCGCGGTTCGTGTACTTCTTAGCGATCGAGATCACCAAGCGCAGATTGGCTTCCACCATTTCTTTCTTGGCGCGGCGAGCCTTGGCTTCGCCCACGGCCACTTCGCGGTTGATCTCTTTGATTTCCGCGATGCTGAGCTGCGCACGCACTTCGAACGTCTGCAAATTGCTTTGCTGCTTTTCGATTTGCTCGCGCAACTTGGCGAGCGGCGCCGAGTGTTTGCGCTTGGCGCGAATGTGCTTGTCGAGCCAAGTCACATTGGTTTCGTTCTTCGGGAACGTGCTGATGAAATCCTTGCGCGGCATGCCGGCATCGCGCACGCAGAGCAGCATCACCTGCTTTTCCATGTTACGGATTTCAGCCACGTTGTCGCGCAATTGCACGATCAACGTGTCGAACATCTTCGGCGATAGCTTCAATTCCATGAATTCTTCGGAGAGCTTCTTGCGCGCCTTGACGGTTTTCGCGTCCTCGGAGCCTTTCTCGAGAGCGATCTTCGTTGCGGCAGCATGCAGCTTGGAGATCGAGTCGAAGCGATTGGCGGCCTCGATCGGATCCGGGCCGGTCTCGAGCGCTTCCTCTTCTTCGCTTGCGCCTTCGCCGTCGCCTTCCTCTTCTTCCTTCTCTTCAGGAACTTCTTGCGCCAGGAGCTTCGGATTGATCGGCGCCGCAATTTCATCCGGCGCATTCGGGTCGATGAAGCCGACGATGATGTCAGCCAAGCGTCCGCCTTGACCGGCTTTGATCGGCTCGTAAGCGGCCAGAATCAGATCGAAGGTGAGTGGGTAGTTGGACAGCGCGAGGCGGACGGTGTCCAAGCCTTCTTCGATGCGCTTCGCGATGCGAATTTCGCCTTCGCGCGTCAGAAGCTCGACCGTACCCATTTCGCGCATGTACATGCGCACCGGGTCGGTCGTGCGGCCGAATTCGGCGTCCACGGTGGCGAGAGCCGCTGCGGCTTCTTCCGCGGCTTCTTCGTCGGCGACAACAGGTTCGGTCAATAGCAACGACTCGGAGTCCGGTGCCTTCTCGTACACCGGAATACCCATGTCATTAATCATGTTCACGATATCTTCGATCTGTTCAGGATCGACGATCTCGCTCGGCAGATGATCGTTAACTTCTGCGTATGTTAGAAAGCCCTGTTCCTTGCCGCGCGCGATCAACAGCTTGAGCTGTGACTGACGCTCGTCGGCAACGTTCGGAATAGGTTGAACGGCTTCCTTCTTGGCCAAGTTCTTGCTCAAAGCTGGACCCTCAGGATTTCAAAGAGGCGTAAATTGACCGCGCAGTATACTGAGACGACATCGTCAGAGCTAGATTCTCGCGGGGCTCATCTATCAAAAAATCCGCATAAAAACGGACTAAAAAGAAGTCGGTCCTGGCCCGCAAATTGCTAGCGGTTCAAGGTATCGCGTCGCTTTCCTCGTCGCTTCGTGGCGGGGAGGTCGCCGAAACGCACGCAAGGCGCTGGCGCCCCACACCAACCGTCAGTGAGTCACGGCTTCCGGTCGTTTCGGCTCGCTGCGCGAGCGCCCTTCATGCTCAATAGCGACCGTAACTCGCGACCTTCCTCATCGGTTAGCGGCATTCGATCCGCCTTACTTAACAACTCATCCATCCTGCGTTTCGGACCCTCTTCCTCAATGAGACGCTCCAAAGCGGCGGCGAGTTCGTTCGCAGCGCCTTTGGGGTCAGAAATAACGCATTCCTGAGCTGCCAATCGATTCAAAGAGGGGTAGTCGGGCTTTTCACGCCAGCGCTCTAACAACGCGCCAGTCGACGGGCTCGGGTTACTCCTTAAAGAATCTAATAACTCCACCAGCAGCGCGACACCCGGTCTGTCAACCGACTTCAGAGCCTCTAGGTCGACCGGCGCCTGCGCCGCCTGGGGGAAGTGCACCAAAACATGCACTGCTTGGCGAACTAGATTGCGCCGTCCGGCCGGATTTCCAGTGGCTTGAGCGCTCGCAAAGGACTGCGGAGGGTCGAAAGTTCGCTCCGGGGCCGTATTCGTCGCTCGCGCGCCCGCCTGCGGGGAAGAGGCACTGAACAATGCGGCCAAACGCTCGCCCGACATTCCCACCGTTCTACCCAGTTCATCGAGAAGGAGCTCGCGATACACGCCGGGCGGAATTTTGGCGATCAGCGGCTTGGCGGTTTCCGCCAACTGCGCTCGGCCATCGACGGTGTGTACATCACTGCGGGTCGAGAGTTCGCGGATGAAGTAATCGGAGAGCGCCAACGCGGAGTCCAATCGGGCTTCGAATTTTTCGCGGCCTTCCTCGCCCACCAGCGAATCGGGATCGTGGCCATCGGGCAGGAACAGGAATCGAATTTGCCGGCCTTCGCGAACTTGCGAGAGCGAATTCTCGAGCGCGCGCCAAGCGGCCGCGCGGCCCGCGCGATCGCCGTCGAAACAAAATACCACCTCACTCACGACACGGAAGATGCGAGTCAGGTGCTCGGGCGTCGTCGCGGTGCCAAGCGTCGCGACTGCATACGTGATCCCGGCTTGATGGAGTCGAACGACGTCCATATAGCCTTCGACGACCATGAGTCGTTGCAGGTTGCGAGTGGCTTGTCGCGCTTCGAACAGCCCGTAGAGCTCCTTGCCCTTGTGAAAGAGCTCGGTCTCCGGCGAGTTCAAATACTTGGGCTCGCCCTGATCGAGGATGCGCCCGCCAAAGCCGATGGCGCGGCCGCGCGTATCGCGAATCGGGAACATGAGGCGATCGCGAAACCGATCGTAGTGCCCGCCGCGCTGCTCGCGCTCGATGACCAATCCCACCTGCAGCAATCTCAGCGCGTCGGCTTCTGTTGCGCCTAATTGTTTGCCGATGAAATCCCACGCATCCGGCGCATAGCCCATCGAAAAGCGTTGGGCGATTTCCTTGGTCAAGCCGCGCTTCTTCACGTATTGAATCGCGCGATCGGAACTATTCAAATGATCGGCATAGAGCCGCGCTGCTTGTTCGAGCGGTGTGTACAAATCGTCGCTGGGCTTGGGTTTGAAATTCGGATCCTGCTCGCGCGGCACTTCGAGTCCGACGCGCGTCGCGAGTTCTTCGACCGCCTCGACGAAGCTCAGGTGGTCATAATCCATCAAGAACCCGAGCGCCGTGCCATGCGCGCCGCAGCCGAAGCAGTGATAGAACTGCTTGTCCGGAACCACTGTAAAAGAAGCGCTTTTCTCATCGTGGAACGGGCAGCGCGCCTTGAATTCCTTACCGCCTTTTTTGAGCGGCACGCGACTGCCGATCACGTCGACGATGTCGGCGCGTCCGACGAGTTCGTCGATGAAGTGTTGGGGAATGCGGCCGGAGGACATTGGGAAGGGCTGAAGGCTGTGGGCTGTAGGCTGTAGCCAGAGGGCAGGAAGTCTTTTACCGCACTTCGACATGTTCGCGAAGGCTGGCATTCGTCCGGGAAAGCTCTTGAGCTGCACGCCTCGCGGGCGTCTTGATCAGATCAGATGGAATCCCGCGTACGCGAGGATGACTGAACAGGGGCGGAGACCGTTCTGGCTACAGCCTACAGCCTATAGCCTTCAAAGCTAAGCAAGCTTCGCTTTGATTTTCCCGCCCACCACCGCCATATCCGCTTGGCCCTGGGCCTTCGCTTTGACGATGGCCATCACCTTGCCCATGTCCTTGATGGACGTCGCGCCCACTTCGGTCACGGCAGCGGCAATGATCGCGTCCAATTCGGTCTCGTTTAGCTGTTGGGGCAGGTAGGCCTGCAGCAGTGCGATTTCTTTGGTTTCTTTTTCGACCAAGTCGGCGCGCTTGCCGGCTTCGAATTGCACGATGGCTTCCTTGCGAGTCTTGATCATCTTCTCGACGATCGACAGCACTTGCGCGTCTTCCATCATGACGCGCTCGTCCACTTCGCGCTGCTTGATGCCCGCTTGGATCATGCGAATAGTCGTCAGGCGCTCGCTATCCTTAGCGCGCATGGCGTTCTTCATGTCTTCGGTGATGCGCTCTTTGAGGCTCATGAGATGGGAAGTCGCTAGTCGTTAGTCGCTAGTCGTTAGCCAGAAAGGGAGAGATTCTTCTCTGGCTACGACTAGCGACTAACGACCAGCGACTTCTCTCCTAATCAGTACATGCGTGTGCGAGGCGTGCCCACGTCGCGCGAAACGCGCTTCATGTGGCGCTTCACTGCAGCCGCCTTTTTGCGCTTACGTTCTTGGGTGGGCTTCTCGTAGAATTCGCGACGACGCAGTTCGGTCAGCACGCCCGCTTTTTCGCAAGCGCGTTTGAAGCGCCGCAGGGCGGCATCGAAATACTCGTTCTCACGGACGCGAACGCTAGGCATTGAAACCTCGGAAAGATACGGTGGCCAAAGTGAAACCGGACTTGCAAACGCGGAGACCGGTAGGACCCCGGCTCGCGAAAGGGGGCGAAGTTTAATGATCGGCCGTTCGAAAATCAAAAACTTAAAGCATTGGGCGACGTTTTTCGGTTCCCGGCTCCCGGCTGCCGGCGGCCGGTCAGAGGGGAGCAGAGACAACTTGGCAATTTCCTGTCGTATTCCCGAGTCTTCTCCGACCCGTAGCCTGCAGCCGGTAGCCGGTAGTCTGCGGCCGACCGACAGGTCGGCGAGCCCATGAGAGTCCTCGGTATCGAGACTTCCTGCGACGAAACTGCCGCCGCCATCTATGACGGCGCGGGCGGGTTGCTGGCCCATCGGCTATTCAGCCAGATCGATTTGCACGCCAAATATGGCGGGGTGGTGCCGGAATTGGCCTCCCGGGATCATGTCCGCAAGCTCGTCCCGCTGGTGGAAGAGGTAATGGAAGCGTCCGGATCCAACTCCACGGATATCCACGGTGTGGCGTACACGTCGGGCCCGGGCCTGGTGGGCGCACTGCTGGTCGGCGCGGCCGTCGGGCGCAGTTTGGCTTACGGGTGGGGAGTGCCGGCCGTGGGCGTTCATCATTTAGAAGGGCACTTGCTGGCCCCGATGCTGGAGCCGGATCCGCCCGCTTTCCCATTTCTGGCGCTCCTAGTGTCGGGTGGGCACACCTTGATCGCCGAAGTCACCGGGTTGGGCCAATACCGAATTATGGGTTCCTCACTCGACGATGCCGCCGGCGAGGCCTTCGATAAAACAGCCAAGATGCTGGGACTGCCGTACCCAGGCGGGCCGCACCTCGCGCGACTAGCTGAATCCGGCCGGCCCGGGAAATTCCAATTCCCAAGACCGATGCTCGATCGGCCAGGCTTCGACTTCAGCTTTAGCGGGCTGAAGACTGCTGTGGTGGTCACGGTTCGCGGCCTGCAGTCGGGCGGCACCCAGTTGGACGATCAAACTCGAGCGGATGTCGCCCGGGCTTTTCAGGACGCGGTTGTCGACACGTTGGCGACGAAGGTTGCGCGTGCGCTGGCCGAGACGGGTGCCACTTCTCTTGTAGTAGCGGGTGGGGTGGGCGCGAACAAGCACCTTCGTCAGACGCTGCTGGCCATGGGGCAGCGCAAAGGCGTCCGCGTCAGTTACCCACGCCCCGAGTTTTGTACCGACAACGCGGCGATGATCGCGTACGCTGGCTATCTAAGGCTGGAGGGCGGACAGCACGAAGATTTGGCGATTCGAGCGCAGGCCAGATGGCCGATCGATCAGTTGCGGCCGCCGAATGCCCGATGAGGGCCACCGACTACCGGCTACCGACTGCCGGTAAGAGCGAGATCGAAAGTCAGAGTTTGCAGAACAAACCAGTCATACCATCGAGTTACTCTTTGCCGATTCTGACCGGAAGGCGGTAGCCGGTGGGCGGCAGCCGATCCTCAAGGTCACTTAATTGGATTTTGGCTTTCAAGCACTCCTTGCCCTTAAATATCGCTAATAGCGTCTATACATTGACCAATGGACAAGATTTTCTTAACAGGCCTCGGCGTCGAATGCATAGTCGGGATCTGGGAGTGGGAACGGCAGGTCAAGCAAACCGTCGTCCTCGATATCGAGATGGCGGCCGACATCCGCAAAGCGGCTACCAGCGATCACATCGACGACACGATTGACTATAAGAAGGTCAGCAAGCGATTGCAGTCGTTCGTCGGCGAGTCGCAATTCCAACTCGTCGAGACACTGACCGAGCGCATTGCCGAAATCATCGTGAAGGAATTCGGCGTTGCCTGGGTCAAAGTGAAGCTCAATAAACAGGGCGCGCTGCGTGGCTCGCGCGACGTTGGCATCCTGATCGAACGCACGCCCGCCGATTACGCGTGACAACCTCCGCGCCGAGCCGAGCCGTCTACGTCGCCGCCGGCAGCAACGTCGATCCGATCCCAAATCTGCGATTAGCGCTGCGCGAACTGAGCAAGCACTACACTCTGCGCATGTCACCGGCGTATCGCAACAAAGCCGTGGGCTTCGAGGGCGCCGATTTCATCAACCTCGTCGTCGGCTTCGAGACCACGGATAACCTCGACCAATTGATCGCGCATCTGCATGAGGCCGAAGCGATTTGCGGCCGACCCCGCGATGCCCCCAAGTGGGCCCCGCGCGCCATGGATTTGGATCTTCTACTGTTCGGCGATCTCGTGAGCGATACGCCCGGACGGAAACTGCCGCGGCCCGATCTCCTCAAGCGGCCCTACATGCTGCGACCGATGGCGGAACTTGCACCGGATGTCGTGCATTCAGTAGTTAAGAAGTCGATGCGGGCCTTGTGGGAAGAGTTCGACGATGCCGGCCATTCGATGACGCCCGTTGAGATTGTATAAAAACGCACGAAACCGCGGATCGAACCATCGATAAATGGCCGATGCGGATCTTGGCGTGAAGGACGCACATGAAATGGCCCTCGCTCATTGGACTCGCCGCGCTCTGGATTGGCGGCTCCGCCGCAGCTGCGCCCGCGGCTGACAGCCGCAATTACTTCCTGTCGAACGAGCAATTCGTCGCTGCCGAACTCCTGGCGTGCCGCACGCCGCACAACGTGGAAGCCCAAAAAAACCTCGATGCCACCGCCGTAGGTTCCGGCGCTGATGAGGAAATCCGGATCGACTTGAGCTGCTTGCCGCACGAGCAGATCGAGCAGTCGCCGGTTTTCTACACGGCTACGTGCATGCGGAAGGCGCGGGTCTGGAGTTGCGCAAACGAGCGACGCTTGATGCAGTTCAAGACTGCATCGACCAGCATCACGATCGAATCGAAGAAAGTGCCGCTAAAACAAGCGTTACGTGCGATCAAATACGTGCTGTCGGTACCGGAGTTCAAGGGCAGAGTCGTGGGTGCAAAAGGCGTCGGGTCGCACTGCCAAGTCATCGGCAAGAAACAGATGCTCGAACTCGACTGCGAGCACTATCGTTTCTACGTCGACACGACACCGTTCGAGGGCAAGCCTCGGCTGCACTTGTTTGAGATGGTGCAGTGAAAGGAAGGCTGTAGGCTCTAGGCTGTGGGCGCTAGGCAGAACGGAAGTTCTCTTTGCTCAAATGTGTCGCTTCTCGTTGCGAGGGTGACGGATGAAGCACCGAGCGAACATCGCTCAAAATGACCCTGGCTACAGCCCACAACCTAAGCTACAGCCCCATTCTCAATCTCACTTCCGCTTCAATATCAACCAAAAGTATTCAACGCCGTTGAACACGCTGGTTGGCCCCTGATGCGGAGTGAATGTCGCGTACCAAGGCTCTTCTTGCGCTGCCTTCGTGAGTTGATTGAACAGCGGCGGTTTCTGCGTCGTGGTCATCTGCACTTCGCAGCCGCTCGTGCGGCATACAATCGTCGGCACTTCGATGCCGAGTTGAGACGAGCGACTCAAGAAGAAGTTGCCTAACGTTTGTTCCATGGCATACGCCCAATCTGGATCGCGCCCCTCAGCCGATAGCTTATCGTGCAGCTTAACGAATGGCTCTTCCACGTTCATTTGACGCATGAATGCGAGCGATCTGGTATGGCCCGGCGTTGAAGGGATCGGTTCTGGAGTTGCGGTCGTGGATTGCGACGAAGATCTTTGCGTCGGCACACTGGGCGCGAAGCTTTGCGACGCTCGTGCGGGTGCCGACGACGTCGGTGCAGTTGTTTCCGGAAGCGGCCTCGTGGGCGCAACGGGCGGCGTGGCCACACTTGCGCTCCGCTGTTCGACAACCGCCGGCGCTGCGGCATCCGCAGGCGTGGCGGCAGGGGCTTCGTAATTCTTCACGACCTTCGCCCAATAGATGAGAGATGCCACGCCCAAGACCAACACCGCGATTAGCAGAGTTTTTTGTAAGCGCATGCTTCCTCCGTTTCTGGCTAGGCCAAGTGCATAGAGCCTAAGGCTACGAGTTCTGCATCGTTCCTATCTGGCTACAGCCTAGAGCCTAGAGCCTAGAGCCTACAGTCCACAGCCTTTTCGGCGTCCCTCACCATCCGATACTGCGACCGCCATCCACCGCTAAAATTTGCCCTGTTACAAACGGTGCATCTTTCATAAAGAATAAAGCTGCGCGAGCAATGTCATCCGGCGAGCCGTTGCGCTTCAACGCCGTGCGCGAAATGATTTCATCTTTGAGCGATTCATCCATGCCCTCTTCCGGCCACATGACGGGTCCGGGCGCGATGCCGTTTACGCGAATGTCGGGGCCTAGCTCGCGAGCGAGCGATTTAGTGAGCGACATCAAGCCTGCTTTCGCAATGCTGTACACGGCATAGTCAGGCAGCGGACGTTGCGCGTGGATATCTACCATATTTAGGATCAATCCTTGCTGCTTGCGCAGTTCGGGCACGGCCGCTTGAGCGAGAAAGAGCGGCGCTTTTAAATTGCTGCCGATCAAATCTGTCCACTGCGCCTCGGTGATCTTCCCGACCGGCGTCGCGTAAAACGACGAGGCATTATTCACGAGAACATCGAGGCGACCGAACGCGGCGATCGCACCGGCCACCAAGCGCGCATGCGACGACGTATCCAGCAAATCGGATTCGATCGCGACCGCCGACTCAGCGCGCGCGTCGTTTAGTTTTGAGCAGAGCGAGCGTGCCTCGACTCTCGAACGGCGATAGTGCACGACAACGTTTGCACCTTCGCTATGAGCTGCGTGCGCAATCGCCGCGCCCAGGCGCTTGGCAGCACCCGTGACTAAAACACATTTGCCAACGAGTCCAGACATAAGCTTTGGCGGTCTTATATTTTTAGAGCAGTGCGAACTTGGGTGACCAAATCCTTGCCGCCCTGCGATTCGAGAAATTTCATGACGACAGGCACGAACTTCATCAGCGTGTCTTTGTTCATGCCAAGCGAGCTGAACTGCGACAGTAGTTGCGCCGCTTGCGCCACGTCGCCGCCGCCCATCTTGCCGGCCATCGCAGCGAGTCCGCCAAACAATCCGCCGCCGCGACTGCCCGCGGCAGGTGCGTGACTCAGTAAATCCTTTACGCCCGGCAATCCGCCCAACAGCTGATCGAACTGGCCGCCGCCCAATCGCTCCTGCGCTGCCTTGAAAATGGCGCCTGCGCCGCCTTGGGCTTGGGCGGGCGTGACGCCCAGTTCAGTCGTCAGCGACTTGACGAGATCATGCATGTCATTCCCCAGACAGAATTTGCGATGCGGCCGGTAGCTCCGCCTCAAGAGTGTAACGGGATTCAAATCGGATCCGAACTCTTGATCAAATCGGTTCCTGCTGGGCTCTCTAAATCTTTCCGCTCACCCTGAGCCTGTCGAAGGGCTCCGTTTCTTCGGCTCTCAGTGCGCAAGAGCCCTTCGACAGGCTTGTATGGTTCTTTCCGGCGTCTCGAAGGGTAGTCTTCGAAGTGCCGGGGTGAAGGGACATCGACAGGTATCTGATCATTCACCGTGATACAGACCCCACTGAGACATCCCTCATCCACTTCGCTAACGTCGATGAGGAATCCAGCGACGACGATAAGTCGATCGCCGATGAAGCAAGCTGACGTGCGCGGTGTACACCCCGACCTATCCG
>Ga0193752_1001441_pt1 | contig 19749 bp, 21 predicted proteins | sample H1c1metaG_FD_144924 | JGI IMG/M metagenome (GOLD analysis project Ga0193752, IMG submission 144924) | Soil microbial communities from a riparian zone of the East river system, Colorado, United States - H1c1 | ecosystem: Environmental > Terrestrial > Soil > Riparian zone | place: USA: East River...
AAACTCATGGGCGCCAAGCAGATGATTCATTTGAGCATTATCAGTGTGGTCGGGCATTATCGCGTCTTTTCAAAAAGCTAAACAATAGATCGGTGCCCATGAGTTTAACACAGATCCTGCTGTTATGCGCGTTTGCGCTCTTATAAAAGCACCATATATGCGCGCCAGCGTACTGATGAGCGTGCCCTCGCGGCAGTATGGTTGAAGCAGGCTGGTCATGAAAGTATTTTCATGGCTTTTGTATCGCGAAGAGAGCTTTTTGCTTTGGTGAGTAAATAACAATTTCGCTCTTTGGGTGAGCGTTGGGTGGGGAAAGCGGGCGGCGGGTGGCGATGCTCGCCGTCCCGTAAGAAGGAGAAATTATGTATTTTCCAGTCTGGATTCAGAAAATAATCTTTTGGGTGTGGCGATGAGCCCACTTGAAACGGTTCGAGCAGTTCTAATTTCAGTACCCATGCCGTCCCAAGCTCGGATTCAACACGGCATCCGGATGCATTCTTATATAGATCTATATGCGCGGCAACGTACAGACCACGGCCTGCGGGTAGCGTAGTTTTGCAATAAGCCATCTCATTAATGCACTAATTGAATGCCTTTCCAAATTTCGCATTCGAATAACACGCCAGTGTTAAAGCAGATGATGTGGCAGGGTTATTGTGAATGGCTGATTGATCAGCCGGTATGTTTGATAGCTAAAAGGTATTCTCGAAAGGCAGTTTCTTGAAACAGCTAAGCCGCCTTTCATTTTTAACCTTTTTTACAAACTGGGAATTCCGGAAATACTGAAATTTGGGTCGATAGACCCCCGGGGCTAATGACAGGAATTGACACGGCGATCCCAACTACTAAAAAAGCATGCGTTCTATAGAACGCCGGGGACCCTTATGAGATCAAATAAAGAAGTTTCGGTTCTGTATGCGGAAGATAACGAAGATTGCGGATTTATGCTGAGCACGTTACTTGGCCTTTCGGGTATTAGTGTCTCACTGGCCCGTACGATAAAAGAAGCGGTGCAGTCCGCCCGATTAAACGATTTCGACCTGTTTTTGCTCGACAGCGGATTCTCCGATGGAAGTGGTTTTGATCTATGCCACCAACTGGGTAAGATCAGCTCCAAAACGCCGGTCGTCTTCTATTCCGGCTATGCATCCAAAGCCGACAGGCAAAAAGGCCTTGATGCGGGCGCCAGGGCATACCTGGTCAAACCTGAGGTGGATAGCGTTGCGCCGATGATATTCCAGTGCGTGCCTTAAGATCGATCCGGTCCGTAACGTCTTTTTTTTATATGCGCGTCAGCGCACAGAGATCATTGTTCAGTTGATATAGGCTTTAAATACTTAAGTCTTCGATAAAAGGATAATCTCGATGATTTTTTATTAACTGCGCGGTTTGGCTTCTAAGCAGTGCCTCACAACCAAAGCGGTTGATGTTTACAGTGAGAGCTGTTTCCGAAGGTGGTTTTCGAAAGAAGACCGCCTTTCAATTTTTGAGCTCTTTAGCAACGCCACGGCGCTAATTCTCAAATTCATTAACCACCTCGATATCCGTCTTCCCTGTATTCACCCACGAAACGATAAACAGCACACCCAGCAGCAGGTCTATAGCGCCCGCCGCAAACTGCATCCCGGCTAGTTTGCCCTGCAGAAACAGCACAAGACACGCGATGCCGAAGCTGAATTTCTCTACTACGGACGCAAGCATAAACGGGCGGTACTTCATCGGGTCGCGCGAGATGATTATAAAAACGATTTGAAACGCGACAGCGACACCAACGAAACCGTAGTAATACTCCGGGTGATTGATCGCTGGCGGAAAATCCACCCCGTTCTTCTCGAACAGGAAATATTGCGGTACAAGCACCAGGAGTCCTAAAATACCTGCAACAAGAAATGTATATTTGGCGAATTTCATACTAATCCAAGAATTATATACGTAAAACCACTATTTTCTTCCTCTCCCCGTCTCCCTTTCTCGGCGTCTCCCCGTCTCGGCGGTTAAAAACCGGCCCTAAACCATTAAGGTTAATTATATCTACCAAAACGTCTGCCTATTGATACCGCATCCTAGCGAAAGCCTTATAAACACTGCTTTGGCACACCCTTTGCTCTATACCTAAACCGTGAGGGTCGTAAGTGCTTGACTTACAACCATTTACAAAACTTTACATTTCCGCGTTGGTGGCGGAGATCGAAAGAATAAAGGAATAAAACAGGAGAAATTATAATGAGATCATATAACTTAAAGAAAACGTTTGCAGGTATCGGATTTAGCTTGGTAGCAGTTTTAGGTTTGAGCGTCGCCGCCAGCGCGCAGGGCCAGTGGGCGCAGCAGAACAAAAGGGTAGTAAAAGAGAAGAAGGTGATAATCACCAAACACGCGCCGCAGAAACCCCAGCAGCAGTGGAGCAACCAGAATAACCGTTATCGTGTCTACCGAAACGGCAGCTATTACAACACCGACAACCGCGGCGCCGAATTGCTCCGCCAGGCTGTAAATGCCGGTTACGAGCAAGGCTTCAAGGCCGGTAAATCCGACCGCGTAGGCCGCAGGGGCGGACGCTATAACGACAACTCGATGTACCGCACGGGAACCTACGGTTACCAGTCATATGTCGACCGCCAGCAGTACCAGTACTACTTCCAGCAGGGTTTCCAGCGCGGTTACCAGGATGGCTACAACAGCCGCCAGCAGTACGGCAGCTATAACAACAATAACGGCTCGGTAAATATTCTGAGCACAATTTTGAGCGGAATTCTGAACTTGCAGCAGTATTAAGACTGTAGATAGGTATTCACAATCCTAAACAAAACTGCCCGGTCTTCAACGAGAAACGAAGGCTGGGCATTTTGCTGCCATTCCCTTGATTCAACAGCGAATTCCTCTTGACTTAACCTGGTCAAATCAACTAAAGTTGGGGCACCTAAAAAAGGTGGCCTCCCATGAACCCGCGTCGGTCCTAAACGGTATTTTCTAAATACCGGCCGAACTGTATTCTGCGTTACGGAGACCGGGGTAAGAAATGCGCTCAAAAAGAGTCTCCCATTCCCCAAAAAGCAACAAGTAAAGATCCAAAAAAAGGAGTGATCATCTATGAAAAATGCCTTAAAAGCAGTTTGCTGCTTGATTGTCTTGATTGCAGCGGGATTTATTTGGTCGTGTGGCCGAGACGCCCAGAATTCGAATAATTCGAATGCCGGCAACAGTAATGGATCTGGCCCGGCCTCTACCGCAGTCGTTCCGGCGCCGTTCCCTGACCCGGGAATTCCGGGGTTCAAGTTTCCCGAAGCCGCCGCGGTTATCGACGGATGGGCTAAAGACGGGAAGAACGCCGAGATCTACAATCACGGCTGGGGGATATGGGCGGGACTAACTACGCCTACCAAACAGGTACCGCCGGGCGGCACAGAGCCGCTGTTGGTGTATGAGACCTGGCAAACCCCGGCTGAAATAATAGCCGCGATAAATAATGATCAAAAACTGGCACTGGCTGCGCGCTCGAACAGGGTAAATCTTTCGAGGCCCCGTCAGTTTGTACACGCTCTCGAAAATGGCGATACAAAGTTTGCCCTTAAAACCATTACAGCGGCTAAACCGGGTAATACAAATTCCGGCAGTGCAAATTCAGGCAACGCGAAACCGGCCAATACGAATTCCGGGGCGAAACCGGGGCCTGCTGCCGCGCCGACCCCTGATACAAACATCGTCGTATCCGTTAATTACAGCCCGGCGGCTGCCAAATACGCGACCGACAACAAGATCTTTCTGTACGATACCCTTAAAGGATATGCCGATGGCGGCAAGACCGAAATTCCTGCCTTTCCATCGGATGCGATCACACTCAAGCCCACTTTTAAGGTAATACAAAAGTCGGCGTTGGGGCCTAACGGATTATACGTCATGGCATCCTGGCACGGGCCGGACGAGCCGTCTCCCGCCGCCGCTGGGTATCCCGAAGAAAATTGGAACTCGTGCATCTACGTGGATATCAATAACAAGGGAAAGGGTGATGGGAGCCAGGACCCGACCTGCAGTAAGCCGACCCCCGCCACGACCTACAATTTGAGCGATTTTATCAGCTACACACTTAACAAGGAGGACGCCGATTACTACAACCAGGAATTCGGGTTAACGGAAGACTCGGGTAATGCGGCCCAGGCGGGAGACTCCGCGATCCTGGTCGCGATGCACGTCGCCACTCGTGAAACCGTTAAATGGACCTGGCAGTCTTACTACTGGGCGGCGAATCCCGCAGATCCGAAGGTTCCGAGCTCCGCGGAAATAGCTAAAGCGCGCCCTTCGCAAATAACCGGCGCCGCCGCTCATTATGCGATGACGGTCGCTTACGCCATGGTCTTCCCGGTTCAACCCGATACCGGCGGTCAAAGTGTGGGAGACCCTATCTATGGATTCAATCCCTACCTGGAAGCGGGGTTTGGAAACATTGTCTTTAAAGGCAGTAACAGCGTAGTCAAGAAAGACAACAAGGACATTGCAACGAATTTCGGTGTCAGGACAAATTGCATGAGCTGCCATGTCTATGCCTCGGTAACCGATGCGAACCCTTGCCGGTCGAAAGATAACAATGGGGCCGGTGTTTACAGCGGCGATGCCTATGTGAGTTTGGATGATCCTTATTTTAAGGAACAGCTCAAAGTCGACTTTGCGTGGTCGGTCCAGGGAAATGTACAGAAAGACGGAAAGCCGTGCCCGACACCGACACCGGCCCCGACTCCCACACCGAAGTAACGGCGATACCGTAGAAATGAATATCTGTTAAATTTTTCGGAACAACGTTCCTTTTCGAACTATAGTTAGATATTCACAATCCTAAATAAAGCTGCCCGGTCTTCACCGAGAAACGAAGGCCGGGCATTTTTATACTGTGTTCCGTTTATTCACGGCATTTCGGATAAAGGGTTCAAAATCGTCGACGATCGTTGCGTGCTCCGCCAGTGACGGGCGGACGATTTCGGTAACTATCTTATAGTTGCTTTCGAAGTAAGTATCGAAGAAGAACACGGGCGTCCCGGATCGTTCGGCAAACCTGATCAGGGCGTCGGAGATATAAATTTCGCGCCCAGCAATCTCGAGCTTCGTCCAATTGGGATGATGCTCGCAGTCATCGATCGCCGCTATTACGATCTCGCCTTCGGACAACAGCTGCTTTACGCGAACGAGGCTGATATTACCAGGCAAAAGCCTTTTCAGTTCGGTATTTGTTCCCAGGATCGGCCACCTGTCGGTTCCCGTTGCCAGGAACACCGAATGGGCCCGCTCATTGTCGTGCAGCCAGCGAAGGAATACGAAATTCAGGTAAAAATGGCCGCTTAAAAGAATAGCTCCCTTCTCCGGGATAAGTTCCGCCCCGCGAACTTCTATTACCGGATCGAATTCCGCGCCGCGATTAGTCAGACTCTGGAGAAAACCCGCGGTCAGGAACTCGTGGTAATTTCCGGAAGCAAACGCGGGCATCGGAAAATAACCGGCTGCTTTGATCAGCGGCCCGCCCCATCGCGCAAGCCGCAGGGCGAGCTTAAACCGTGCGGTTGGACGCAGAAGGCCAAACAGCTTGAAGAGACATGAAAAAAGAAATCCCTTAAGGATATTTGCCGTACCTTTCTTGAAGAACATTTTTGCCGCAGAGGAAACGAGTGTATTTAAGATAATTGTATAGTATCAGGCGGTTAAAGCCTTATTTCCCGATACAAAACGTGGAAAATATCCTCGTCAGCATGTCCTCGGTCGTCGTTTCGCCGGTGATTTGGCCTAAGAAACGGAGCGCGTTGTGCAGGCCGATAAGTACGATCTCTTCGCTCATACGCTGCTCGAGCAGGTCTAATGAATTTTCGATCTCGGTTTGTGAGCGAAGCAGCAGATCGTGGTGGCGCGCGTCGGTGACGAGAAAGCCGGAGCTTTCGATATCTTCGGGGGCAAAGGGTTCGATAATAGCGTTTTGTAATTCTATGAGGTTTTCGTGGGTTTTGGCAGATAGATCGATGATCGATGATCTTTGATCTTTGACCTTCGACCTCACCCATTCAACCACATCCCCGATCTCTTCTTTGGTCGATTTATCTATCTTGTTTATCGCTATCAGATGCTGCAGATCGCGTACGCTCTCGATGATCTCCGCGTCCTCGGTCGTTAGTTCTTCCGAACCATCGAGCATTACGATCACCAGGTCCGCATCGGCCATCGTCTGCCGCGAGCGTGTCACCCCGATCTTCTCAACTGTGTCTTCCGTTTCACGCAAACCGGCCGTGTCGATCAGCGCGATCGGGATTCCCTGTATCGTGAACTTTTCGTGAAGTTGGTCGCGGGTGGTGCCGGCGATCTCGGTCACGATAGCGCGGTCGGTTCCGAGCAGGGCATTGAAAAGGCTCGACTTACCGACGTTTGGCCGTCCTACCAACGCTACCTTCAGCCCCTCACGGATCAGTTTTCCCGCTTTGAAAGTCGCCGCGATTTTTCCGACCTCATCGGCTATATCTATCAGCTTGGTCTTAACGCTCGCGGCCTGCATCTCCGGCAGGTCGTCCTCGACAAACTCGAGCGCCGATTCGAGCACCACTATCACATCTAGCAGATCATCCTTGATCGGTTGAAGCTGGTTTGAAAACTCGCCCCGCATCTGTCTTACCGCTTGCCGCGCCGAAGCCGTAGTCTGGGCGTCGATCAGGTCGCGGATCGCCTCGGCTTGCGCGAGATTCATGCGCCCGTTTGCCAACGCGCGTAGACTAAACTCACCGGGTTCGGCCAGCCGAGCATCCAGCGCGAGACAAAGATCGAGTATTTGTCTTAAGATCACCGGCGAGCCGTGCCCGCTGATCTCGATGACATCTTCACCCGTAAACGAATTCGGACCTTTGAAGTATGTGATCAACGCCTCGTCGATCACCTCGCCGTTTTCGATATCGCGAAGCTGTTTTAGATGTGCAGTGCGTGGGATAAATTCGCTCTCGTCGGTGAGCTTTTGCGCGATCTCCAGCGAACGCTCTCCCGAAAGACGGATAACGCCGATGCCGCTCCGGCCCGGTGGTGTCGCTAATGCTACTATCGTTTCCGCCATAAATGTAAAAAGGATAGGTCTAACCTATCCTATCGAAATTCAACGATAATTTGTATTCACGGCTTTGGACCTTGGACTTTGGACTATTTCAACCTCACCTGCAGCCTTCTATCTTTCCCATTCCCTACCGATTCCGAAAACAGGTCGTCTTCTTCCTTCAGCGTCATATGTATCACGCGGCGTTCGGTAGAATTGAGCACGCCGAAGGTAAAGGCTCGGCCGGATTTACGTACACTGTCCGCAGCAAATTTGGCCATGGCCTGCAGCTCGGCCCTGCGCGTTTTTCTAAAACCCTCGGCATCGCATATAAAGCGGTGCTCGCGGTCGATCTCCCGGCCGTAGATCTGAAACAACAGTGTTTCCAGCGCATCCAGCATCTCGCCGTTTTCGGTAAGCACGTAATGCGCGTCCTCACCTTCCAGGTTAAGTACGCATCCTTCGTCTGTCCATTCGGACGAAACGCTAAGATCGAACTTCAGGTCCGACATCAAACCGGATAAAAAAGCCTCGGCGTTTTGACAGGCTTCGTTCATAACTTTCACTCCTCTACTTCTTGGGCTTCACCTTCTTCGCATCCGCCGGCACCGATTCCACCATCTGCGTCGTACCGGGCGCTGCGGGTTTGTTCATCCGGTTAATTATCATCTGCTGCACAAAGCTGACGATGTTGCCCGAGAACCAGTATAACAGCAAGCCCGCGGGCGCCGCCCACATAACCCACAGCATCATGACAGGCATGAAGTAGGTCATCATCTTCTGCTGCATCGCCTGCTCGGGCGAAACGGCGGGGCCGGTCGGCGTAAACTTCATCGACAATCCCATCGAGATCGCGAAACCGAACTCCAGGAAGTGGAACGGGTCACCCGATGAAAGGTCCGGCAGCCACAGGAACGAGGCCTGGCGAAAATCGAGCGAGATCGTTACAGCGACGTAGAGCGCGATCAGCAGCGGAAACTGCAGCAGCATCGGAAGACACCCACCCAGCGGCAGCGCGTTCTTCGTCATCTTTAGCTGCTCCATTTGCAGCGCGCGCATCCGCGGATCGTCCATCGGCACGCCTTTCTTCTGCAGGTCCTTGAGCTTGTCCTGTATCTCCTTCATCTTCGGCTGATTCGCCGCGGCCTTCTTAAAGGATTTCGATTGCGACCATCGCAAGGGAAACAGCAGCGAATAAAAGAGCAGCGTAAAGATGATGATAGCTACACCGTAGTTGTGAACTACCGTGTAAATATAGTGCAGCGCATAGAGGATCGGCACCGACAGCGGTCTTGTAAAGAACGAGACCCAGCCGTAGTTGATCAGATCGCCAAAGTCGATGTCGCGGCCAAAGGTTGACGTCAAGGACGCGTTGTACTCGCGCAGAGTGAAAAAGTCTTTCGAACCCGTATAAACCTTCGTCGGCGTACCATCGGTGTTCACCGGCACAAATACCGAGATAAGGTGCCTTACCTGCGAGGTGCTTTGTTTGCGGAGGATCGTGTCTATGATCCCGTCATAAAACGGTTCGACCGGGTAATCGTATTTGATGGCGCGGTATTCGAGGCCCGACGCGGGTCCGGTCGGGATCGCCGCCTGCGCGAAATATGTATCACCCGTGCCGGCCCAGTCTATAGGCCCGTCAAAATTAAGCGCCGCCTGGTTATTCTGGTAGGTAAATGACGCGCCCGGATAGCGCTGGACCGTTCCCGCAACGCGGCCTATCGCTTCGGATTCGATGTGATAAAAACTGTGCTTGGCGATGGCCTGATCGCCTATTGTCGCGCCGATCGCTATCTTGGCCGGTATCTGCTGGCCGTTTCGGGTCAGCTTTACGCCGACGTCGCTGATATAATCGTCCGCCCGGAAACGAAATGTTTTTGTTACTTCAACCCCGGCGCCGTCCGTAAGAGTAAACTCTATCTGCTTTTCCTGGCCGGAAGCTCGATCACCGATTCCGTTACCGAGATCGTATAGTTGTTGTCGTTTAACGACAAGTCCAGATTGGCATCGCCCGTCGACAGGCGAAACGGTGTCTGGCGCGGGACGTAAGTTAACGCCTCCGGCGAGATCAGCTGCAGCGGCTTATTGTTATCGGGGGTCGAGCCGTCCGCATACAACATCTTTTCGCCGTTTGTTGATTTATTTTTAAGAAGTATCCAGCTTGTCGCCTGGGCGCCGAGCGAATCGAGTGTCACCTCGTACAGCGGCGTCTTTATAGAGATCTGCCGATTGGGATTCTTATTGGCTACCGGTACGCTTTGCGCTTGCGCTTGCTGGACTGGTGTTTGTGCGGGGGTAGGCGCAGGTGCGGTGTTCGTATTCGCCGTATTTGAATTGGTGTTTGCGTTATCGGTCGGTTTCGGAGCAAAGAAATATTGATAACCGAAAAGTACGGCCATCGAAAGCACAACGGCCAGCAAAAAACGCGAATGATTAGCTTGTTTTGGATCTTCCATTAATAATTTTAGATTTTGGAATTTTGATTTTTGATCTTCGATTGAACCACTCAATCAAAAATCCAAAATCTAAAACCTAAAATCTACCTGACCGGATCATAACCGCCTCTCGAAAAAGGCTGACATCTTAAGATACGTTTTACGCCCATCCATGTTCCGCGTAATGCGCCGTGTTTCTCCACTGCCTCCGCCGTATAGGTGGAGCAGCTCGGCTCAAAGCGGCATGCGGGCGGCAAAAAAGGCGAGAGAAACATCTTGTAAAGCTTAATCGGAAATAGAACCAGCAATTTCATCGCTTACAAGTCTCTCGCGCCTGTTTTTTGAATCGAACTCTTTAATTTTTTCCAGTATAACCGCAAATTCGGCCAGCGGCTCATCGAGCTTTACCCTCAGAAGGCGACGGTGCGCATTGAGCACCCAATCGTACTTCACGGATAACTCGCTAAGGCCGGCACGGCTCAGGCGAAATGTTTCGCGCAGCAGCCGCTTCGAGCGGTTACGCTGGACAGCATTGCCGATGGCTTTTTTCGATGCCGTTATGCCCACCCGGTGAATTCCACCGCTCGCGGGCAAAATGAAAACCGTCATAAAACGGCCTTCGATACGCCTGCCATTCCCGTAAACACGGCGAAATTCAGGCGGTTTCAGCAATCTCTCGGCCTTCGGCAGCCGGTTTCCTAATAATGGTGAACCGTTAATCTCTTGCGTCCTTTCGCACGGCGGCGTTTCAATACTGCGCGTCCGTTCTTGGTCGCCATCCTCGCGCGGAACCCGTGCTTTTTCGCGCGGCGCCGGTTGTTCGGTTGATATGTTCTCTTTGGCATAATTTCTCCCCATTATTTCACCGTAAAGTGAAAACTTTAAAACTATCGATTTAAAGGCGGCGTGTCAAGTAAACACTGGCTTTTTACCGGGAGCGCGGGTATCCCTGCCCGCAATGAGCGCGTCAGCGCGAAAAGGGTTGCTAAACACGGGCCAATCGCGGAAAATTAGCATATACATTCAACGGAGGAGCAAGGTGAGTATAACCAAACAGATAGAACCGCAAAACTGGGACAGCTTTTTAGAAGATTTTTCCGCCAGGAATAAGGGACGCCGGGCCAGGTTCGAGCTCTTTCACCACGCCGGCGATGTAAAAGAAGAGGAGCAGGAAGCCCACTTCGAAAGCGCCACGGTAGATGGCCGGGTTGTAACGGTTAAGCGGACCGACACCAGCGGCCGTGCACCAAGAGAGCTAACCATCGATCTCCACGATACCCACGGCATCGCCGTCCAATACGATACCGACGAGAGCGAGGACACGCTCGAATTCACCAACCACAAAGGCGACATGACGGTTCTGCACTTCGAATCGAAGATCGACGGCGATTCTTGATTTTCGTGTTGTCGCGTGTGTGAGTTCGTGGTCCGGCTGTGTTTGGTCGCAACTTAACCAACTTTAGAGCGTGAATAACGGTATGGTATTCGCGCTCTTCATCGAAGACAGTTGGAAATCCTTTTTTGTCCTCTATTGCGCCCTGCCCCTCTTTATTTTCTTCCTCGCTTACACTCTTGCCTTACGCGAGCGCGATACCAGACTTCATATTCGAGACATAACGCAAGGATTAATTCGGAAAGTCTTTAAGTGAAGATAACCCTTCTCCCCTCGATCCGATAATTTCCCTCGGCGATTCTCCTAAGCGCCTCGACATAAAGCCCGTGCTCCTGTTCCAGTATCCTTGCCGACAGAGTCTCCGCCGTATCGTCATCCGCGACCTCGACCGCCTTCTGCAAAATGATTGCCCCGGCGTCCAGATCTTCGTTTACAAAATGGACCGTGCAGCCGGTGATGCGCACGCCGTGATCGAACGCCTGCTTTTGTGCGTCTAGGCCCGGGAACGACGGCAAAAGGCTCGGGTGAATATTGATGATCTTATTCGGAAACGATCGTATAAACCCCGGCGATAGCAGCCGCATATAGCCCGCCAGGCAGACAATATCTACACCATTCGCGCGAAGGGTTTCCCCGATCTCGGCATCGTGCTCGGCCCTCTTTCGTCCCGCCCGCTCGATCACAACCGTTTTAACGCCACGCTCCCGCGCCTTCTCTAATCCCGCCGCGTCTGGCTTATCGCTTATTACGACCGCAACCTCGGCGCCCGGTATCGCATCGCCCTGCACCGCATCGACGATCGCAGTCATATTCGATCCGCGCCCCGAAATCAATATCCCGAGTTTCATCCTTTACTCCGCGCCGATAACCCGCCGAGCCACGCCGCGCCGAGCTTTGTTAAGAACGAAATAAAAAAGAGCACTGCAATGCTGGTTAACGCACCGGCCGCCGCGATCACGGATAGATCGATCACAAAATACACGAGCCATACCAGCAAAACCGCGTATACGCGGTTTTGGGCAAAAAATTTTCTGCCGATCCACCGGCCCGCGAAAAACATCAGCGGCATCCCCACGATAATGCTCGAATACGGGCCGCTAAATTGCGCATGCGCCTCGTAGAAAGGAAAATCATGCCCCGGAGCGATCAGATAACTGTAAACAACCATGTATAGGAAATGGATCAAAACATTGAGGATCAATACACCCAATGCCGTGGGAAAGATCAGCAGCCAGCGGTTCTTTTCTTCCATCTTATTTTCCATCCATTCGTTTATTTTGATTGAAGAGCTTTGCCAGACTATGTACAGTTAACGTCTACAAGCCGGAGATAAATTATGCCTATTCAAACCACCTACAGCAGCGCCAGAAATAATTTAGCATCTCTGCTTTCGCAAGTCATTGACGAGCAGGAAATTGTCGTGATCAATCGGCGGGGCCACGAGGATGTAGCGATGATCAGCGCGGCCGAGCTTTTCAGTCTTACCGAAACCGCCCACTTGTTGCGTTCGCCTAAGAATGCGCAGCGTCTGCTCAAGGCCCTTCAGAGGGCACAAGCAGAGACGGAAAAAACTGAAACTGTTGAAGATCTAAGACAGTAGATGGGCGTTGAAAAAAGAAAAGGCCGCTAAACCTCCCCGCGAGGCAGCCTTTCATCCCGACTTTCGCAAGGACTTCCGCCACTGGGTCGAAACCGAACGGCAATGCGCCATTCGCGCCTTCGATCTGATCGAGGCTATAATGCGCGAACCGTTCACCGGCATCGGTAAGCCCGAACCTCTCAGTACCTCGCCACCGGCGCATGGTCGCGCAGGTTAACCCAGGAACATCGAATTGTGTATTTGGTTAGCGAAACCCGAATCGATTTTCTGCAGGCGAGATATCAGTATTAGATTCGTCACGCCGGGAGCGTTTGGCAATCCCCTATCCCTGTGTATCCTGTTATCCCTGTAAATTCCTCCTAGAGTATCGAGACACTATTATCTCCCCCGACAACCCGCCCGATCTCATAGCACGTCCCGACATGCTCCCGTATCGCGGCTACATCCCCCGCCGAGCACACCACGATCATCCCGATACCCATATTAAACGTCCGGAACATCTCCTTTTCCTCGACGTTCCCCAATCGTTGCATCAGAGAGAACACCGGCAGCTCCGGCCATGTGCCGCGCTCTATCTCGACCGACACGCCATCCGGCAATATTCGCGGAATGTTCTCCAGGAAGCCGCCGCCGGTTATATGCACAAGGCCCTTTATAACCCCCGTGTCCAGCAAACCTTCCAGCGGTCGCAAAAAAGAAGCATGAGTTTTCAGCAGCGCCTCTGATGCAGTCTCTCCAAGCTCATCGATAAAAGTATCGGCCTTATACCCCGCGATCTCGAAAAACAACTTTCTCGCCAGCGAATACCCATTTGTTTGCAGCCCGGTCGAGGGTAGCCCGAGCACGATGTCGCCCGGCGTGATACTTTTGCCGTCGATCACCCGCTGCTTATCCACCACCCCGACGATAAATCCGGCCAGGTCGTACTCTCCCGGCGGGTAAAAATCCGGCATCTCGGCCGTTTCACCGCCAAGCAGCACGCACGAATTCTCCCGGCACGCCTTGGCCATTCCCTCGACCACCGAGGCCGTCACGTCAGGCTCAAGCTTGCCCGTCGCAAAGTAGTCCAGGAAGAACAGCGGCCGCGCACCCTGCACTAAAATGTCGTTTACGCAATGATTTACAAGGTCCTGTCCCACCGTGTTGTGTATCCCGGTATCGAAGGCGATCTTCAGCTTGGTCCCCACCCCGTCGGCCGAAGCTACAAGGATCGGCTCCGCCATTCCCGGAAACGCGCCCGAGAACATCCCGCCAAAGCTGCCTATCTCCGTGAGCGTGCGCTCGTTAAAAGTGCTGCGCGCAAATTCGCGTATTTTCGATACGGCGAGGTTGGCGTTATCGATAGAAACACCGGCGTCTGAATATGAAATTGAATCTGACATAAAACAGGAATTATAAGTGATTAAAAGCAGAAACACGACCACGACGTTCGGGCTTTCTACGCGGGAGCCAATAAATATCTAGGGTTTTATCCAATAAAGTGCTATCATAGAGTCTATGACAGTAGGCCCGATAGCTCTAAAACGTCGTCACGTCTTGGGTGACCTTTATAATCGATGCGACCGATCTGAAACGATACCGGTTTACCTGGAAGAAAAAACCGAGGAAGCCATCGGCCATGTTGATGAGAGCATGGGCGTATTTATGGATGCATTTCTCTTCCACCTGCCTGAGGACGTTTGCAAAAAACTTTCCACCAGCTATTACCAGTTTGCCTTTAACTACGATCATTCAGGCGAAACTGTCCGCGGCGTCAAGCGCATCAAGCTGAATCACATATTGCTGATCACCCGAACGACCGGCCTGCCGCGCCGCTCCGGAAATAAACACGCCCCGGCCGAAGTTGTGGCGGAAGCGGTAGAGTTAGTTAAATAACACCACCTTCCAACCCCCAATTACAGGAACGCTAGCGCACATCGGCCCGCCGTCTTGTGCCGTTCCGGCTATTTCGGCTTCGAGCCTTGCGCCCGTCCACGCCAGTACTTTGTCGATCTGCTCCCGCGTAATGCTCACCAGCGATATTTTCGCCCGCCTGCCCCAGCACGAATGCTGCCCGGCGTAGGTGCCGGAATTTACATAGACGAACCGCTGATCCTTCGGTCCCTGCGCGAACTTACCTAGAAAGTTTGGAATTTCACCCAATAGATCAACCGTAATCATAAAGTCGAACGAAACGACAGATGGCGAGACGGCGGAAGGCGGAAGCAACTCGTCTTTGCCTTTTTGCACCTGCATCGTCACACCTGTGATCGGAGTCGTGACAGTAATCCTTACTGGAATTTCATGCTTCATTTCGTTCCTTTCGTTTATTTCGTAGGCAAATTTCTTACTATCCCAAACTCGCGCTTCAACATCTCGTCAAATTCTTGTTCCGAACCTATCTCCGTTTCGGTCTTCTCGGTGCCTATCGTCACAATAAACCTGTTATCTCGCAGCGTCTTGCGCCCCCCCACAGTCATAAGAGAACACACCTTCCCCCGCGTAAAATGCGATTCGGGCGAGGTCTGGTGAAAATCGCACATCTCCGCAAACTCTGTGAGTTCCCGCGCGATCGGCTTAAAAATATACTCCGGCACACCGTCCTTCAGCACTATCAAATATCCGTCCTCATGCTCGCGGACGACATATTTCCCGGTCGCGTCCTCCTGCTCCAGCCCCAATTCCAATTTCAACGGCTCCGCGGTAAACGCTCCAAACCCGACGTCCGTCAGATATTCCTCACCCCCCGCCCCGGCGATTATCGCCGCGTGGTCGTATTCCCGGCTAAATTCGCCATCGCCGGTAGCAACCCGCGCCGAAACCAGCTTTGTCTTAAACCCGATCTCCCGCAACAACTCGTTAAACAAGCCGTTCAGCTCATAGCAAAACCCGCCCCGCCTGTTTTCGACCACCTTCTCATAAAATCGGCCTGTATCCGGCACGATCCTGTTTTTCCAATGAATATCCAGGTTCTCAAAAGGCACGTGCAAAAGATGCTGGTGCTGCAGCCTCCTCAGTAAATCGGCGGTAGGCATTAAATCCTCATCATCGATACCGATCCTGTTCAGGTATTTTCTTACGTCCATATCTCTATTTCTGAAGTATACTTTTTTGAAACACGCGTGTCCCACGTTAATACTGCCGCTGCACGGGCCCCGGTTCTATAAAATGATTAGATCCACCTACGGTGCTCAGAACGGGGACGCAAAGCATGGTTGGACATTCTAATTAACAAAGAATCCACGAATTAACACGAAACATCACGAAAAGACCTGATTCGTGGTGATTCGTGTTGTTTCGTGGTTCGGTTTCGATTTATTACAAATCTGTTAGACCCGTTTTCAGATTGCCCGAGCCTAAGATGGCGGCGCTCGAAGGAACAAAGTCCTCAAAAAATAAAGATTACAATCGCAATTTCGCTTTCTTCCTTTTCGGTACTTTCGAGCTTCAATTTCCACGTGCCTTTTTGAAACGGTTTATCAACTTCGATCATGCGAAAAGTGCCTGCGGCTTCGGGTGTTCCCGCCAGATTTGTGCCCGCGATGGTGCCGTCAGGCCCGACCAGGGTTACCGAAACATTCTTCGGCGCCATAAGGTTCATCGCCAGCCGCTTGCCGTCGGTCACCGGGATCTCGATCTCCACCGACTTGCCGGGCGCTAGCTTAACGCCTGTCATAAAACCCGGTTCGATATCCTCGTCGCCCGCCGGCTTATCGCCATTTTCCGTCGCGGCATGAAACATCGCCCCGTATTTACGCTGGTTAAATTCATTGCTTAATTCCACTTGGCCGATCTCGCCCATATCACCGGTATAATCCTCGGGGTCGGGCTTGTGGTTTCCTTTCGGCGAGATCGCCAGCCACTGGTGAACGACCTTCATATTAAAAGATTCACCCAGCATAAACTCGTGGGTCGAGGGCTGCGTCGTATATTTGAAGGTCTTGACCATCCGGAGCGCCGAACCCGCCGGAACGATCCCGTCGCCGGGCGTTGTCATATGGCAGGTTTTGTTATAGCCGTGACCGACCAGCCCGTAGAATTTCGTGCCCTTGCGCGCTCTAACGCGCTTGTTGAAGTCCTGCATGTTCTTATAAGTGAGCTCACGGAAGGAATCATCGATCCGGTTAAAAAAACGGACTGCGATATTGTCCATGCCAAACGCACACGGAGTTCCCGCGTTCGGCGTGCCGATCATTACGAAACTGTTCACTGTCGGTTTCCCGTCAGCCATGGTGCCCATCATATCGTTGATATATACCCGGCCGGCCAAACCGCCGGTAGAATGCCCCACCAGGTCGACGTGCCATGCGTTTGTTTGTTCCTGGACATCCTTGATCCTTTGCTCAACGATCGGGGCATTGTCCGCCGCACTCTTGCTGGGAAATATCCGCGCGTAATCTACCTTCCAATGCGTTGACTTCATATTTTCGAAGTATTTCAAAAACTGGTCGAAGGATGTTTTGTCCGACCATTTTCCCGGGATAACGATGACAGGCTTTGGGCGCACCTCTACATCTTCGGTCTTGATGTCGTCCGTTATCTTTACCTCAACCTGGCGGGCGATCTCGGGTTGGTTCAGCTCGCCCGATTCCTTCCAGGCATAGCCCGAAGTGTCCCACATATAGACGATCTCTCTTTCCTCATTAGGATCGATCCTGATCGAATTTTTGCCCTCGGGCAGCAGCTCGCCCTGCTTCAACTCGCGGAATTCGATCGGCGTGGTTTTGCTCTCGCCCGACAGGTTGGCGATCTTGGCCACTACCTTCACCATATTCCCGTCGATCGTATAGTTGCCCTTATCGATCTTCACCCAATCCGTGACGCTCGGGTGGCGCGGCTGGTAAAGCTCGACCTCGGTGATCATCAGCGGCGCGCCACATCGCCGAAGGTTCCAGCTGATCGTTTCTTCCATGCCCGCGACACCGGCTTGCGTATGGCTGCCTGAAATAGCGTTGGGATTCTTGCCGTCAAACCTGTGCGAACCGTCCGAGATCAGGGAATTGCCTTGGATCGAGGCCTCGCCTTCGGGCGCTACTTCGTTGATATTTTTCTTCTGCGTACATTGGCCGCTGAAATTCGCGGTGTAGGAACCATTCTTTTTCCCCCTGAACTGCTCGATCCCGACCGATACGTTATACGTTCCGTTGTCGTTTATTCCTACGCGCACATTAGCGCCGGCGCCATTACTATCGCCCTCGAGGATAGATTCTGACTTGAAATCTCCGGTTTGCGTTTTCCAGGTTTTACCCCTGTCGCACGAGACCTTTTCCGTTGAGGAGGTCGTTTCTATGCTTGAAAGCTTTGATTTTATCGTTGCTTTTGCGCGTGTTGAGCCGTTCTTTTCGGGGCTTTCAGCGACTACTACCCTGGCCTTATATTCGTATTTGAACTCCCTGTTCGTCGAATCCTCGCCCATCATCGAAGCCCTCGGTGTAGTTTTGTTTTCGTTATTGGTCTGGGTCCGGGTATATTTCACCGATCCTACCCACGCGCCCGAACATTTCTGCGCGGCCGGTTTCGCCGGTTTCGCGCCAGCAGGTTTTTTCGCCTGGGCGAAAACGGAAGTCGAACAACTGACGAGAACGACCAAAACTATAGACTGTTTGAAAATATTGAATCCGCGCATATTGGAAAATGCCTCCTACAACTAACGCGCGTTTTATTGGGGAAACCTATCGGGTTAGGAATTATTGAGCTTATATAGTCCTTAGTATCCCTGAAAGGGACCGATACTATAGCGTAGGGTGAGGCGCAGCCGCTACCCTACGAACGGTATCCCAGATACCTTGATCCCTGAAAGGGATCAATATCATCGGTTATGCAACCCTTACAGGGTTGGACGAATTGATTTTGCGATTCGTAGGGTAGGGCTCGCCTTTGCTCGCCAACCCTACGCTATAATATTTGTCCCCTTCGGGGACTATAAGGAAAGTTTTTCGAACATCCTATCTATGGTGCATAAATCAACGGTTCCTTCATTTGTCGGCAAATATTATTGACTTGCATCACTTAGATGTTTAGCATTTTTCGTAGGAGAACACGTATGAGTTTCACATTGCTTGACCAGGGTTCGGAGAACTTTGAATTTACCGCCAACGTATGGACATGGAAGGCGGCTCTCGAGATGATCAAGAGCTTTGACATTATCGGCGAGGGCGCGGTCCGCCAAATGACGTATAACGCGACCGGCGTGACCGTTTCGATCGACGATGCGCACGAGATCGGGTCTAAAATTCGCGATCGGTTTTTGCCGAAAATGAACGAGAATTCGCGCGTTTTTGCCGATCTGAGCATCTCGGACGCGCCGGACGACAAAACGCTGCATCGCGATGAAGACGAGCAATGGAAGAACTACAGCGCGAGCTATGAGTGGTTAAAGGAATTCTCGGATTTCTGTCTTCGATCTAAGGGTTTCAGGGTGTTTTAGAGTTTTTATATGGAGTTTTGGCAGACGGTGTTAGAGATCTGGACCTCCGTTAAGATCTTTCTGGGCAATACCTGGGTCCAGTGCGCGATAATGGTGGTCATCGCTACTGTCCACGGCTATGCAGCCGCGTGGCTTGCAATCCGGATGCTGTTCCGGCCCCGGCTGCCGGTCAAGCTTCTTGGCATCACAATTTTTCCGCAGGGCATGATCCCGCGCCACCGCGACCGCCTCGCGAATGCGATCGGTAAGGCCGTCGGCGACGAGCTCGTCTCGCAGGAGACCATAATGGAAGAGCTGATGGGCAAGGAATTCCTGCGCAAGAAGATCCAGTCCGTAGTCGATTCCTATTCCACCGAGCTCATCTCACAAGAATACCCGTCGCTGATCGATACGCTTCCTTCAAAACTTCGCGAACCCCTTCTCGACGCCATCTTCTCGCTCCAGCTAAAGATCGCCGAGCATATCGAGAACGTGCTTCAGAGCGAGGAGAGCCTCGATGCGATCAACGGCTTTGTCGAGCGTCGCGTCGACGAATTTCTCGGACAGCGCGTTTCCGATGTGGTGGACGACGAGACTTTCGAAAAGATCATTAACTTTCTGAACGACCGGCTCGCCTCGTCGGTAAAGTCGCAAGGTTTCGAAGAAAAGATACAGGATTTCATCGGCCGCCGCGTCGACGACCTTGCCAATACCGACACACCGCTTAGCGAATTATTCACTGACGATGCCGTTGGATTGCTAAAAGAGAAAGCCAACGAGCAGCTCGATCCCATCATCCACCAGCTGACTGAGCTTCTCGCCGCCGAGCGCACCCGCACCCAGATCAGCACGCTGATCAAAAAAGAGGTCCACGATTATTACGAGCAG
>Ga0193752_1001442_pt1 | contig 19746 bp, 20 predicted proteins | sample H1c1metaG_FD_144924 | JGI IMG/M metagenome (GOLD analysis project Ga0193752, IMG submission 144924) | Soil microbial communities from a riparian zone of the East river system, Colorado, United States - H1c1 | ecosystem: Environmental > Terrestrial > Soil > Riparian zone | place: USA: East River...
AGCAGCAGGCGCTCGATAACTATCAGCAGGCGCTATCCCTGGGCTATACCCGGACGCTAAAAGAATTGTACGATACAGCAGGTATCCGGTTTGATTTTTCTCCGGCCTATGTGGCGGAGCTAGGGGGATTTGTAAGAAGCGTGATGGAGGAGATAGAACCGGGATTAATCGGATTAAAGGATTAACCACGCATAGAGTACAACCACAACTGCGAAGCAATAACGTGGTTAATCCATAAATCCGATTAATCCCGGTTCTGTCGGTTCTTTTATCCGCACGGTAGGGTTATCTGGAAGACTGCACCGTGTGGCACATTATTCTTAATGCTGAGCCTGCCTTTATGTTGCTGCACGATCTTCGAGGTCAGGTAAAGCCCAAGGCCGGTGCCCTTGGTGCGGCGGGTGGCCTCATCGCCAATGCGGTAGAATTTCGAGAATATTTTCTTCTTTTCGGTGTCCGGTATGCCGCTTCCCTGATCAGCGACCTGAAAGGTTGCGTCGCGTTTGCCACGCAGCAGCCGGATCTCGATGGGGGTGCCATCAGGTGTGTATTTAATAGCATTCTCCAGCAGGTTATTAATGGCCATTTGCAGCATAAGCATATCTCCGCTTACGGTACAGCCGGTCTGGATATCGGTGGTAATACGCCCCGGGTATCTAGCTGTATATATATCGGCGCTTTGCTCCACCAGCTCGGACAACGCAATCGTTTCCTTCGCTGCTTTATACTGCCGGCCTTCAATCTGCGAGGTTAGCAGCATATTATTGCACAGATCGGCCAACCGGTCACTTTCCTGGACACAGCGGTGGAGCAGCTGGCCGCGTTGCTCATCAGTCAGTCTTGGGCGCTGCAGGGTTTGCAGGCTGAGCTTCATGCCAGCAATGGGACTCTTCAGCTCGTGCGTTACGGCCAGCATGAAATTATTCTGCTGCCGTTGCAGACGCACCGTTCGCCGCAGGGAATTGTACACGACAGCTGCGCCGATAAGCAGGATCAGCATTAAGGTAACACCCTCACCGAGGTATTGCTTCTTTCTGCTGGCCAGATGTTCGTCCAGCTCTGTAAGGCGGGTGGCATAAGCAACAGGCTCACGGGCGCTGTCAATTTCCCGGTGTAAAGACTGCCGCTCTACGCTATAGATGATGTGGCTCTGTCGCTGCAGGCTGAAGCCCCAGAAGAGCAACGCGGCGATGGTATACATCAACAGTAAAGTATAGACCGTAGTAATGAAGCGCATGCGGAAATATAATGCCTGTTACTCTTTCCGGAAAGGCGGCAGCTTTTCGAGGCGCAGGCCGATGGTCAGCACTTCGGGCAGCGGGTTACGCCGCATGTCATGGGACAGGCGCACAGTGTATTCGCCCCGCTTTGCAAAAAATGCCGGCCTTGAAGGCGTGGTGATCGGTACTTTCTGCTCCCAAAGCTCTCCCGCGCCGCGACCCAGCCATTGGCCCGAGGGAGCTGCCAGGGGAATTTCTACACGAGCCCTGCCCCAGGTCGTATCACCGGGCGCCTTGCTATCCATGGCGACCCAGATATTCGAAAAAGGATAGGCGTCGGTATGGCGGATAAGGAGAAAGAGCTGATAGGCCGCCGCCGTATCGTCGATGGAAAAATGAAACAGCGGCTGATAACCGGCATCCCAGGCGGTGCCGGGAATATTGTAATGGTCCTGGTATTGCGGCGATGGCCTGCAGGATGTGAGCAGGAGGAAGAAGGAAAAGCAAATGAGTAATGAGAAATGAGTAAGGAGTTGTCCCAATACACCGCCCGACTTATTTCCTAATTTGATATTCTGTTTGCTCATTATCGATTACTGATTCTTTATACTAACCTACCGCTTACTCATTACTCATCACAGCACATTCAGCGCCTGTTCCTTTGCCTTTTCCAGCTCATCTTTCATGCCTACGACGATCTGCTGGATAGCGGCATCATTGGCCTTAGCGCCGAGGGTATTGATCTCGCGGCCTATTTCCTGCAAGATAAAGCCAAGGACTTTGCCTTTTGATAACTCATCATTCCCCACGTTCTCGCGAAAATATTTAATGTGCTGGGCCAGCCGGGTCTTTTCTTCTGACACGTCCATCTTCTCCAGATAAAAGATCAGCTCCTGCTCAAAGCGATTCGGGTCTTTGATCTCAGCCCCGAGTACCTGTAAGGATGTCTGCAGCCGGCTGCGCACCCGCTCCATACGTATAGGCTCCATGGGGGCAAGCTTCTCGACCGCGGCTTCGATGGCATCCATACGCTCGAGCAGATCTTTCTCCAGGGCGGCGCCTTCTGTGCGGCGATGCAGGATCAGCCGTTCGATAGCCGCTTCAAGCACCTGCTTTACCTGCAGCCAGTCTTCTTCGGGCAGCGCGTCTTGTTCGGTGCTGATAATTTCCGGCATACGCAATAGCGTAGGCAGCATATCGTCTTCCGGCAGATTCAGGCGCTGAGCCAGCTCCTGCATGCTCTTGTAGTAGGCTGCCGCGAGGTCCATATTGATAGAAACAGGCCGGGCTGCGCCATCCTGCTTCACGCTTATGGCCACGTCTGTAGTACCGCGAACAAGGGTCCGGGACACAAGGCTGCGGATCTCCAGTTCCCAGGCGCGCAGCATATAGGGAAGCTTGCTGGTATTGATGTCGAAGCCTTTGCCGTTGAGGCTCTTTACCTCGGCTACTACCTGGCGGCCGGCAACAACGGCTTCGGCGCGGCCAAAGCCAGTCATGGAATGAAGCATGGGGGAATGTGGTCGGGAATGTGGAGAATGTGCGAATGTGAAGGAATGTGCGAATGCAGTGGAACGGGACGTGAAATTGCGGCAAATGCGTGGGAAAGCACTAAATAATTAGATCTGCACCACCGTAATCGCGACGCTCAGCACATTTCATACAAATTCTCCGAAAAATCTTCCTCATTCTCACATTCTCCACATTCTCCACATTTTTCACATTGCTGCGTTTCCCACATCATCACATTGCCCATATTCCCTCACATTCATCACATTCACCACATTGCCCCCCAATGCCCCGTTTAACTTGGTTATTTTTGGCGTCCGTCTTTCCCAAAATCCTTTGCATGCGCTACGCTGCCCTCATCATATTTCTGTTCATCGCAGGCGCCGCATTTGCGCAGCAGCCGAATAACCGCGCCGACCTGGAACGCCGCCGTCAATCTATTCTTGCATCCATCCGGGAGAGCCAGGACCAGCTTGCCGAAACCAAGAAGAACAAGAATGCCACGCTGAGCCAGCTTCGTGCCCTTCAGGCCAAGCTCGACGCCCGGCTAAGACTGATTGGTAACATCAACCAGGAGATGCAGGCCATCAGCGGCTCGATACAGACCTCAACTAAAGAAGTCGGGCAGCTACGCAGTAACCTGGAAGTGCTGAAAATCCGGTATGCCCAAAGCATTCGTTACGCATACAGAAGCCGCTCTTCATCCGGTATGCTGGCCTTTCTTTTTTCTTCGACAGATTATAACGATGCGATGCGCCGCCTCAAATATCTGAAGCGGTACCGGGATTACAGGCAGCGTCAGGCAGAGGAAATCCGCATGACGCAGGGTCGCATTGAGAACAAGATCGGCGCGCTGAATAATGAAAAGGCCCAGAAAGACCTGCTGCTTAGTGCCGAAGAGCAGCAGCGTCGGGTACTCCAGCAGGAGACTGCCGAAACAAACAATGTCGTTAAGGAGCTGAAAAGCCGCGAGCAGCAGCTTGTAGCCGATATTGAGAAGAGCCGTAAAGCGGCCAAGCAGGTAGAGCGCGCGGTAGCCCTGATCATTGCCCGTGAGATCGAAGATCAGCGTCGCCGGGCCCAGGAAGAAGCGCGTAAGCAGGCCGCGGCCGAGGCTGCCCGCCAAAAGGCTGAAGAGCAGCGCCGTATCGCTAATGCCAATAACTATGGCGGCGTCAAGCTTGCCACTGGCTCCGGCAACGCTGCGAATAATACCAATACAGGGAACGCTGGCCAGCCACGCCCCGTAGCGTCCAGCGCTACAACGCCTTCTTCGGTCACCTCTAATATTCCCGCGGTGCGTCCCAGACGCCCGGCAGCCGCCCCGGTAAACCTGACGCTTACGAGGCGCAGGCATTGTCTAATTCATTCGCGGCAAACCGCGGCAAACTGCCCTGGCCGGTGGAGCGCGGAACCATCACCGGGTATTTCGGACCGCATAAGCATCCTGTAGCCAATGTCACGATCGATAATAACGGAATAGATATTCAGACGAGCTCTTCGGCCTCCGTCCGTGCAGTGTTCGACGGTAAGGTCACCGGATTGTTCAATGTACCGGGCTCCGGGCAAAACGTGCTTATTACGCACGGCGATTATTTTACTGTTTATGCCAACCTTGCAAGTGTTTCAGTAAGCAAGGGTCAGATGGTGCAGACGAAGCAAGCCATCGGTACTGTGGGCAATAACGACGAAGGCCTGCCGGTAATCAACTTCCAAATATGGAAGTCTGCGAGCAAAGGGGTCAGTAAGCTGAATCCAAGCCAGTGGATCGCACAGTAGGGTCAATCCTTTCATACAATAGTTCCTATCCTCAGCGCTGCAATTACCTTTGCTCCATGCACCCCAAACCCGTAATTGGTATTTCCGTAGGCGATCTCAATGGCGTAGGCCCTGAAATAATCATCAAGACTTTCTCCGACACCCGTGTCATGGAGCGATGCACGCCGGTCATATTTGCCTCCGTTAAGCTCATAAACGCAGTGCATAAAGGCATGGTGGATGTGCCATTCGCCTTTGCAACGATCAAGGATTTTGCCCAGCTGGATGAGAAGTCGGCTAATGTATTTGCCTGCTGGGAAGAAGAAGTGCCGCTACAACCCGGCACGCTGACGGATATGGGGGGCAAGTACGCCGTCCGTTCCCTGATGGTTGCTACTCAATGCCTGAAAGACGGGCAGCTCGATGCCCTCGTCACTGCGCCGATCCACAAGAGCAATACCCACCTCCCCGACTTCCCATACACCGGCCATACGCCTTACCTGAAAGATGCCTTTGGCGCCAAGGACGTCGTCATGCTGCTATATAACAATGACCTGCGTGTTGCGCTGGCTACCGAGCATGTTCCGATCGACAAGGTGGCCGGCATGATAACCCGCGAGATGCTGGTAAGCAAGCTGACTATCCTTCGCGATTCGCTGGTAAAGGATTTCGGGATCAGCAAACCGCGCATCGCCGTGCTCGGCCTGAATCCGCATGCCGGCGACGAAGGCCGCATCGGCCGGGAAGAGCTGGATGTGATCAAACCTGCGATCGAGCAGCTTCAGACTGCCGGACACCTGGTGTACGGCCCTTACAGCGCTGATGCATTTTTTGCACGCAGAAGCTATCAGGAGTTCGACGCCGTGTTGGCGATGTACCACGATCAGGGATTGGTTGCCTTTAAAGCGCTTGCCGCGGGCGAAGGCATTAACTACACCGCCGGTCTTTCCGTCGTGCGCACATCTCCCGACCATGGCACCGCCTTCGACATCGCCGGCAAGGATATCGCAGATCCGTCCTCGTTCCGGGAAGCCGTATTCGCGGCCATCGATCTGCTGCGTAGCCGTAAGGACTATGCCGAGGGTACAGCCAATCCGCTGCAGCGGGGAAAGGTGCAGAAGGAGAGGTACTAGACGGCAGTCGAGAATCATTAGTCGTATGCCGGGAGCCCGGCATACGGAGATTTCAGACCTCCGACTTTTCAGGCTAACGACTCGCGGCTTGTTCCCTTCTGGCTGGATTTTTTTGTATGATGGTGCGGCGCTACATCCGGCGCTGCACATCCATTATTCCATGAATCGGGACGGACGCCAAAAAAGCATCTGGCAGGAAACAGTCACAGCATATCAACCACTTAATAGCTGGAGCCGCGAAACCCGCTACGATGCCCTGATCATCGGGGCGGGCATTACCGGGCTGAGCACTGCGCTGCTTTTGCAGGAGCAGGGAGTGAACTGCATCATCGCAGAAGCCCATAACATAGCCTTCGGCGCCAGCGGCGGTACTACCGCCCATCTCAACACCATGCTGGATACGCCGTATAGTGCGGTCGAGCGTGACTTCAGTCCGGAAGGCGCCCGCCTGCTCCGACAGGCTTGTGGCCAGGCGATAGAATTGGTGGAGAGTCTTGTCAAAAAATACAAGATCGACTGCGGATTTCGCTATCAAGAGGCCTATGTCATTGCGCAGGACGACAAGGAGGCGGATGAGCTGAAAACCATTGCTGAAGCGGCCGCGCGGGCAGGCGATGTGGTATATTATAGCGACAGTATCCCCGTACCACTGCCTTTCACAAAAGCTGCCCGCTGGCAGTTGCAGGGGCAGATGCACGCTACCCAATATCTGCATGGCCTGGCAAAAGCTTATGAGGCTGCAGGGGGAGTATTACTGCAGCATTGCGTGGTGACCAATGTGGATCATCATGATAATGGCTTTACCGCGTCGACGTCCTTAGGTGAGATCAAGGCCGGGAAGGTGGTGTATGCTACGCATATCCCCCCGGGCATCAACATACTCCACTTTCGCTGTGCACCCTACCGGAGCTACGCTATGGCTTTCCGCCTCAGCACCGGGGATTACCCGGCCGGCCTGCTATATGATCTGAAAGATCCCTACCACTACTTTCGTACCCAGGAGATCGATGGACAGCCGTATGTCATCGCGGGCGGCTTTGACCATAAGACCGGGCATGAGCAGAACACGGAAAAGCCTTTCATGGAGCTGGAAGCTTACCTGCGCGGCATCTACGACATTGCATCCATCGACTACAAGTGGTCGTCGCAGTATTATAATGCGGCGGACGGCCTGCCTTATATCGGGCAGCTCCCGGGCGCTGAGGATGGGGTATTCGTCGGAACCGGCTATGGCGGCAATGGCATGACCCTGGGCTCACTCGCCGGCCGCATACTTAGCGACCTCGTGATGGGCCGTGAAAATCCTTACAGCGAGTTATTGCGCCCGGGTCGCATTAAGCCGATTGCGGGTTTCCTGGATTTCGTGAAGGAGAATGCGGATGTGGTCAGTCAGTTTATCGGAAAGCGTTTCGCATATGAGAAGATCAGTACGCTGAGCGACCTGGCCGCAGGCCAGGCAACCCTGGCCGATTGGGAGGGGAAAAAGGTGGCCCTGTACAAAGACAAGGAAGGTAAAGTGCATGCCGTAGATCCTGTTTGCCCGCATGCCGGCTGCATCGTTGCCTGGAATAGCGCGGAAGAAAGCTGGGATTGTCCCTGCCACGGCGCACGTTATACGCCTAAAGGCGAAATGATAACCGGCCCCGCACGTAAGGGATTAGCCCCGCTGCTTTGGGAGGGGATGGATGGGGATTAGGGGATTGGAATTGTTGGAATTGTTGGACGCTCCGCGTTGGAATTGTTGGAAGCTGCAAGATTAAAAGAGACTGCCAACTGCCAACTGATTACTAACGACTAGCCTCAATGCCTCGTAATTGCCCGGATGATCAGGATGATTATCGCGATCAGGAAGACGATGATCGAGATGCGGTTCATGCCGTGCATGAGGAAGATATTCACGTTGCGCGGCTCGCTTGGATCCCGCTTTTTCAGGAAGAGGTATTGCTTGATCTGGTTCCAGACGCCGGCACGCGAGGACGGCTGATGTTTGGTCTGCTGCTCCATACTTAAAGATACAATCAATAATTGGCGGGAATACTCCGGTCCACTATATTTGCAGCCCGTTCAGCGCGTTTTAGCAATGAACGAATGAAAGATTGAAAACGTGAAGTAAATAGGTACCGGCCCTGGGGTCATTCTTAATTCCTTCATTCTTAATTTTTTCATTTCAAATAAGGGGGATTAGCTCAGTTGGTAGAGCGCTTGCATGGCATGCAAGAGGTCAGCGGTTCGAATCCGCTATCCTCCACACCAATATCAGTTAGGGTTTCAGCTAAAAACTGAAACCCTTCTTTTTTTATTGGCTTAGGCCAATTGCGCATTTAGTTTTAAACCGATATGTCGGCAGCTGAATAATGGATAAAATGGAGCATTACCAGCCATCTTCAGTATTGTCATTTTCATCAAGTCCATCCAACTGTGTGAAAATGCACGTGTGCCAAATCCGATTTGTGAAGTCGATAAACCGTATTTTCATCAAATCAATATGAACAGAGCTTTGATTGTTAGCTCACGTAGTTAATGAAACAACTAAGAATCAAAATATGCTGCCGACTACGCTGAAAATTGCAGAAAGGCTGCAACTCACCGACGCGGAGAAGGCCGCTGTAATGCAGCTTTGGAATTGCGAATACCCGGCTCAGCTTTGCTATTCAACATTGCAGGATTTTGAGCGTTATCTTAATAATCTTGCTAATAAGGCCCACTGGTTACTTGTAGATGATGGTGGTGAAATCGCCGGCTGGGCCATAGCATTTGACAGGGAGGGTGAGCGATGGTTTGCCATCATTCTGAGCCAGGTTGTGCATGGTCTGGGTTACGGGACTATGATGCTGAACGCCTTAAAAGGAAGGAACCCGAAGCTGTCGGGCTTGGTATCAGACCATGACCGGTACATAAAGGCCAATGGTACCCCCTATACAGCTCCATTAGGCTTTTATTTGAAAAATAATTTCATTGTACGGCCCGATTCACGGCTTGAACTGCCACATTTATCAGCTGTCAGAATCGAATGGGAGGGAAAGTCTTGAAAGCGACTGGAGCATTTTAATTGGGTCCAAGAAATCCGCTTGGGTTGCATATATCAGCAATAGCCGAAGCATTTAATTTATAATAAATTTCCGGAATAGTTAATACCGTTTTTAAACGGTAGAAATGCTCATAAGAATCAGGTACGTTTAGGACTTCCTGAATGGGTAATATTTCGTCATATCTCTACATCGTTGTTGTATGAATAAGAAAGGGCCAATCGTGGTCATCGAGGACGATGAAGATGACCGGCATATTCTTGATTTGGTATTCAGGGAACTGAACTATAAGAATGAACTTAATTTCTTTGACGACGGGCAAAAGGCGATCGAATATCTTCAACGCGAAGAGGTGATGCCATTTCTTGTGATTTCGGATATTAATCTGCCCAAATTAAACGGCTTTGAAGTCCGCGATCTTATTCACACAGACGCCATTCTCAGGAAAAAATCTTTCCCTTTTATCTTCCTGACTACTTCTTCCAATAGGCAGGTGATCAGGGATGCCTATGACAATTCAGTTCAGGGTTTCTTTATCAAACCTGACACGATCGAGCACCTGAAGGAAAATCTCAAGGCAATCATAGAATACTGGAAATGGGGATATGCACCAAGCACGTTCTAGGCCTGTGTTGGCTTAGGCCATAGAAAAAGCCGCCTGCTATCGGGACAGCAGACGGCTTCATTTATTTACAGAAGGATTAATTCAGCACACTGAATAGCACATGCTCCACCCGGAGCAGCAGCCCGTTGGGCGCAGTTCGTTCCATATTACCATAGAGCTCGTGCCGGTAGCCTATATCCACGCGTGTCTGGCTGTTAAAGATGAACTGTACGGCTGGGGCGATATCAATATAATGCTTGTCGCTGCTCAGGTGCTGCTGAACCAGCACCTCGACCATGCCATTGATATTCACCTGCCCGTAGCTGGTGTACTTCTTCGGATAGAACAGCCGCCCCGTGGAGAGTGCCAGGTTCATCGCATCACGCGATTGGGCAGCGGGGTACTCGTTGCCGCCGAAATTGTCCATGGCTCGCTCATAGCTGAGCGTTGCGGAAAGAGCCTGCCGGTGCAGCAGCTGTGTCGCGATAAGTCCCAGCGTAAACCCGGAATTATGCCCGTTGGTCATGATCTCCTCCTGGTGAATAGGCGCATTATTGGTAGTGATCCGCCCGAAGGCCGCTGCCCGGAAATGCCGGTACAGGGTATCCTTTGAGTAAAAGCGATATTTCGCATACAGCCCCATGCCTTCTGCGGCAAGGCCGCCATCCCGGTTGGAAATAAACCCCTCGGCATGGACCATCAGGTGCTTGTTCACGCCCCACATGATCTCGGGTATGAAGTGGTAGTTCGTGCGTCCGGTCTCCCGTTCGTCCATCAGCCAGTTACTTGCGCGCAGCCCAACCGTATGCGCCGGCATATTGCTCGCCGGCTCGGTGTAGACGAATAGTTCCTGTGCATGGGCGCACGCGGAAGAGATCAGCATGCCTGCTGCTATAAAAATCCGTTTCATAGGCAGGAGCTTAAAGGGTGACGTGATATACCCGTGCACCTACAGCTCCGCCCTTCGTGCAGCAGGCAGCTGTCCGGCCTGTCTCGATACACTTCATGGTAGTCAGCTTCGCATAACGCTTGTAATCCGTGTCGGGCAGGAATTTCTTATCCACCACGGTGAAGGTCTTGTCGCCGGAGATCGTCTGCCCGGAGACGTTCAGGAAATGGTAAGTGCTGCCCCCGTACTCGATATGCGTATCGTTGGCAATCGCTATCGGCGGAAACTGGGCTGTTACCTGCAGTGCGGCTACGGAAAAACCGGCATTCTCTACGGCCTTCTTCAGATCGTCAAGCACTACAGGAGCGCCTTCCTTAAACGTGATCTGGTATTTCGAGCCTTCGATATCGGCCTCGACCGATTTTACGAATGATACTTTGCCCAAGGCTTTATAGATGGCTTTGCTGCACATGCTGCAGGTGAGGCCGGAAGCGGAAAGCGTAGCGCTTTTGATCTGCGCAAAAGAAGAAATAGCAATGAGAAGGCCTAAGATGACCAGGATGATCTTTTTCATGATTTGACTTTAAAGTTGATGAGAGGAAACAGACTACAGCGTATTGCTATAGCCGAAATGCCGGGAAGCGCGAATGGCTTCCATAGGCTCAACAATAAAGTATCAGAGACGCAGGCTGCGGACCTGCAGGTAAATCGGTAAGGAGCTGCTCCTGCCAGGCGGGCCGTGCGGAGGAGCCGCGGTTATGCCGGGGAGGCTGCTAAGAGAGGTTGCCTGAGGCAGATGAAACCCGGAGTGAAGCAGAGCAAGGGGCGCCGCTGCCGGGGTCTGAAGGGCCTTGGCCGGGAGTTGATCGTCGCTTGCCTTAAAGGTCTTGACCTTATCCTTACAGCAACCGTTATCGTCTGACTTCTTCTCCATTCCGCAGCGGGAGCAGTTATGGGTATCGCTGCTTTCCGCCGGATGATCGATGGCAGTGCCGATCAGCTCTCCCATGCAATAGTGCTGACGCAGAGTAAAGCCTGAGCTTGCAGCCAGATAGACAAGGGATAATATGACGACGAGGAGCCGCTTCATGCGGCGGCAAATATAGCGGGTTTTCTGCAGATGGTGAATGATGGCCGGCACCGCCAACGATATCCGGGGCGCTTTAACGGAATTTTCGTGTTCCTACATACCACAGTGATAGCGAGCACGCAAAGGAAAACAATAACCAAAATTCAACGGCCCAGGCTTCTAATGGAGTTATCCGGGTGTTTCCGGGAACTACGAACAGACTTGCGAACAGGAAATAGAGAAACAATAGGGAAAAGCAGATGCCGCAAACCAGATAGATTCTTCTACGGCGGAAAATGATCGGGATAAAAAATATAAGGTTACCAAGGGAAGGCAGGCCACGGAAAGTGTTATGCCACAGGTCCATGCCAATATTAAACATACCTAGCAGCATGAAGTAAACTGCAGGTACGAAGGCTAAGAGCAGTTCCTGTGTTCTCTTCCGCTGCACGATTAGCGTATCCATGGGATAAAATTAGAAGGTATCAATTGCAATATTCTCTAACGTTCCGGCAAGACATGTAAGTACGTTGCCTATTCAATGATCTTAAAAAGCTCTGAGCCGAAAGGCCCGATCAGCCTTTCAATTCCTGCGTACTGCCAAGCGAATTGTATGCCTCGTCCTTCAGCCGTAATAAAGTATTTATCTTGCCTGCCTTTAATTGGCTATTCGGGTTAAACGCTCTTTACCCGGAGTTATTATAAATATCGACAATGAACCCGGCTGCCGTAACAATAATAACTCCCTGCTATAATGAAAATATTACGGTTATAAAGTTCCTCGAAAATCTTGGCCAGGTATTATCGGTCTTGCCCCAGCATTTTTATGTGGTCGTCGTGGATGACTGCTCCATTGACAACACACTGGAATTACTAAAAAAATTCTCTTTTGAGGCTTCCAATATAGAATTGAAGCTGCTCCACCTGAAGTTTAATGTCGGTCATCAGGCCGCTATTTATCAGGGCTTGCTGTATGCCAGCAACTTCTCCGGTAATGATTTTATCGTCATGGATTCTGACGGTGAAGATTCCCCGACGGTAATTCCGGAGCTGCTTCAATATACCGGTAATGATATCGTCCACGTAGTCCGGGGTAAAAGGCAGGAGGGGCTTGTCTTTAAAGTATCCTATAAGATATATAAGCTGATATTCAAGCTTGTTACCGGTAAGGACATGAATTTCGGCAACTATTGCCTGATCAGCCGGAAGATCCTGGATAGCGCGGTCTTTAATACGTTTACCCATTTTGCCGCATTCCTATCCAAACAAAAGGGCACACGGAAATCGCTCATCGCCGAGCGCGAGAAAAGGCTGGACGGGAAATCCAAGATGAGCTTTAAGAACCTCTTATCGCACGCATTTAAATCCTTCGTGGAATATGGGGAGGACCTGCTCATGATCTTCCTCAAATCCTTCATCCTGATCATGATCCTCTTCCTGATCGCATTCGGTAATGTGATCTATCAAAAGTTCGTGGCCAATACCGCGATCCTTGGCTGGACAAGTGTGGTAGCCATCGGTTTATTGAATATGGCCATACTCTCTATCGGATTCTTCGTCCTGGGCATTCTTCTGCTGAATGTATCGAACCAGAGGAGTCACGGCAGCAAAGTGCGCATTTATGTTGAAGCAAATGAAGACGGAACCGTCCATGAATAAGAAACTGTTTTTCTATGTGGCGGTGCTATTCCTGCTGACGCTGGCCTCAAGGATCATCCTCGCAGGCTTTCATAATGCCAATTACGGAGGCCTCGATATGAATGTGGTCTACGGCATCCAGCGCATCCTCGCCGGCGAGCCGTTATACCAGGACCCGAACCTGCCGACCTATGCCATCATGCAGTACTCGCCGCTGTTCTATTATGCATCGGCGGCAGTAGCAAAGCTTTTCGGTATAGGCAGTCATGAAGTGCAGCAGATCTACATGGTCACCCGGAGCCTCAACATCATATGCAACCTCATCACGGTACTGCTCACTGCAGGCATCATCAGCATGTGGGCCTTCCCCTGGCGCAGGGTGCTCACGTATGCATTGCCCGTGCTCATGATCGTGACGATGGAATATTATACCCGGGGAGACAGCATGCATCTGATGTTCTTCGTAGCGGCTATGTATGCGACCCTGAACTATTTGAAAAACGGGAATATAGGTTACCTGGCGCTTGCCGCACTCTTTGCCGGCTGCAGCATCATGAGTAAGCAGAGCGGGATATTATCCGTCGGTATCATTGGCTTTCACCTGTTCTTTATCACCGGTGAGTATGGAAAAGCGATATTCTTTGGCTTGCTGAGCGTCCTGGCTGCCGCTGCTGTTGCCTGGCTATGCACGGGCGGCGATTGGCTGGCATTTTATCAAAATGCCTATCTGGGATTAAAGAACGGAATCGGCTGGGACTGGCTGTACACCATCTTTACCAGCCAGTTTTATTACGATCTCATTCTCTTTTACTTCCTGGGAGGCATTATCGCTTTCCATGCATTTAAACATACATCCGACAGGCTGTACCGGTTTATTGGGACGGGAGCAGTGATGTCTTTCCTGTTTGCTCTGATCACCGGGTTGAAGATCGGCAGCGGCAACAATTACTTTACCGAATTCATTTTCTTCGGATTGTGCGGCCTTCCCTGCTTGCTGGCCAGCGATTTCAGCAGCCGGCGATTGCTACGATTGGGGAAGTATACTGTTTCAATCCGCCTGTTTGCGAGCATCGCCTTTTTCGTGCTGATCTCTTCCAAAACCCTGGGCCTTGTTTCGAGCATTTATATAGAAAGATGGGTGCGTGATAAGCGGGAGGTGTACGAAGCCCAGCAAAAGCTGCATGCTTATTTCGCCGCGAATCACCTGCTCAAAAAGGGGGACTATATCTATTTTAGCAAGAGGGATTTTTTGGATAATATATTTATAGGATATAGCTTACTGCCTACTAAAGACGTAACAAACCAGGTGTACCGCTCAAACCCGGAGACTTATGACTACAGCACTTTAATCGCCGGCATGAATAGCGGATATATTAAGTATATCGTCACGCCGACGGAGGACAGTTCTATCAATGCGAAAGATGAAGAGGTACCCTTTGTTCATTTCCAGGATAGCAGCTTTACACGAATCGCGGATGTGGAAGGGCATTCAATTTACCAGTACATTTCAAAATAGCATGATCGCGGTTGTACATATTCAATTAAAGATCCTGACTACCGGCTGTTAAACATCTACCTGCTTCGCACCGGAAGGCCGTAATATTTCAAATGACTCATGAGCATGCAGGTTAGAAAGTGGCAGCAAAGGTTCGGGCAGCTACAATACACAGCGTGCTGCTTACTGGCCTTTTCGCTTCCTTTTCGCTTTAAGTATACCTCCATCTGTATCTGGGTGATGGTGCTCGGCTGGCTTTTGAGTGGCAATTACAGGGAGACATGGCGGCGCCTGAGAAGCAACCGGAGCTATTGGTTGTGGGGCGGCCTATTCCTGCTTTATGCTGCGAGCTATTTATATAGCGAGGATAAGCCCCAGGCGCAATTTGAAATCACCCAGAAGCTCAGCTTCGTCCTGCTGCCCATACTCGTAGGGGCAGGCCTCGATATTACCCGTCGCAGGTTTGAGCAGATCCTGCTGGCTTTTATTGGGGGCATTACGGTAGTAGGGTTGGCCTGCATGTCAAGGGCCGGCTATGTAGATCTCCGGACCGGCAGCCACGAATACTGGTTTTACCATCAGATGGTCAGCGGTCTCGATCTCAACGCCGTTTACATGGCCTGGTATGTCACATTTTCCATATCGGCTCTGTTGCTATTTAAATGGGAGTATTTCTTCCGTGAGCGGCTTGCCATTTTGAAATGGATTGTGATCGCTTTGCAGTTCATTTTCCTGATACTGCTGTCTTCCAGGATGTTGCTGGTCATCTTCTTTGTTGTTACCCTGCCGTTGTATCTCACGAACCAGTATCATAATGTCCGCTTGTCTAAGGCCCGGCTGTCCATGTTACTGCTGGGCATCCTGCTTTTTATCATGGGTGTTGCTTTTACCGCAAATCCTGTTCGTCAGCGATTTAGTGATGTAATGCACAATGACTTTCATCAGTCGTTCCTGTCCGATTACCACGATGATCCGCAGCATTTCAATAACCTGACCTTACGGGTCTTTGTGTGGCGGGTAGGCGTGGAAAACCTGCAGGCCCATAACCTGTGGTGGAAAGGTGCGGGCATCGGTGATGTGCATGCGTTGCAAAATCGCCGTATAGCGGATTATGGCATCCGGAATATGAGCGATGCCGATCATCCGCCGCCGACGCTGTACAATATGAATCTGCATAATACGTACCTGCAGACGATCCTGGCCTTAGGAATCCCGGGGCTTCTTGTATTTCTCTGCCTCGTATTCAGTCCTTTCTTCTTCCTTTCCAAAAGCAGTGATAAGCGGACCTGGATCATTTTTCATTTTGCAGCCTGTGCGTTTATGCTGCAGGAATCGATATTTCAAACACAGGCGGGTATCGTATTCTATGCCTTCTTCTCGGTAATATTCTGGCAGGCAGTGCATAAAAAAAGAACGGAGGCGGCCCTGGCTCCCCCGGCATAATGACCAGGGGTCGGCATTTTTTGTAAAATGATGGTTGAGAAAAGTGGGAGTTGAGTGGGAAATATTTAAGATTGAACAGCTTATGTCTAAGAATCGGCAGGAACAGGAGTATATCGTGGAGAAGACTTATGATCGCCTCGACTCACGGATAGCACCCCTGCCCAATGCTGAGTATGAGCGCTGCAGATTCACGGCATGCGACTTCTCGGATGCAGATCTTTCTGATGTAAAATTTAACGAATGCGAATTCGTAGCCTGCAATCTGAGCCTTGCCAGGTTGGCAAACACCACGTTCCGCGAAGCGCGTTTTGAAGACTGTAAGATGCTGGGGCTGCAATTCGACCAGTGCAACTCGTTTGGACTCTCAGTCAGCTTTCAGCATTGCGTCCTGAATCACTCCTCATTTTACCAGCTAAAGCTGAAAAAAACAGTATTCAGAAATAGTCAATTGCAGGAAGTGGATTTTACGGGAGCCGATTTCTCAGGGTCGGTTTTTGACAACTGCGACCTGGGGAACGCCCGGTTTGATCGTACAATCCTGGAGAAAGCGGACTTCAGAACGGCCCATCAATATTCGATCGATCCGGAATTAAACAGGCTGAAGAAAGCCCGGTTCTCGGCTTCCGGCATAGCAGGGCTTTTGGATAAATATGATATTGAGATAGACCGGTTGGGGTAGACCGGGAACTTCTCTAGCGATGCCGTCCTTAAGCGATGCCGTCCTTAAGCGATGCCGTCCCTAGCGATGCCGTCCCTAGCGATGCCGTCCTTAAACGATGCCGTCTCCGGGACCGTTAAAGCGTTGTCACCAGCCGCCAATCTCAACGGAGCAGGCGTTCACTTCCTCAGGATCTTTTGGGTCAGAAATACGTTCTGATGTTCGTCAAAGACACGGATGAAATATATCCCGCTGCTCAGCGCTGAAAAATCAATTCCTGCCAATGGAGTATCCGGCAGATAACCTTTCATTACCTTAAGACCCATGGTATTTGTAATCGTATAGAACAGCATCAGGCTGATATGCTGCGAGGCCGTAATCCGGAAATAAAGAATATCATCCACCGGGTTAGGGAAAATGGATACCGAAATAACCTCATCGGCAGTTTTAGTATTATTTGCAAGGATGTCTTTAATGGTATTTTCCTGGCCATAGCCCGCAAATAGCTGAACGCTGCTCCTGTCAGTCAGGCCTCCGCTAACATTATCAATGGTATTGGGTGGTGGTAGTAATGCAGACCCCACACCCGTGGAATTATTTGCCAGATAATTTACAACAGCAACACCGGTAGCTCTGCAGTGCACATTCTTCTTTATGATTAAAGCAAAATGTATATTGGAATCCAGCTGCCTGACCCTGTTGCTGGCGTATCTCAGCCAATCATTCCGGTAAGATTCGCTCTGCATAGCGAACCATGATATTTCGTCCCAGTGGTATTGATTACACCCCTCGCCCGCTGAAGTCCCGGCTTTATCAATATGAGAATAATTGTTATCCAGGAATACCAATCCCGGCAAGGCATCGCAGGACCAGCCTGAAGGGGAAATTCCACCAATACTGCTTTTATAAAGTTTACCGTCTCCGGCCCAGCATTGATCGGCATTTAAATAACAGCCCCCGCCATTCACATTTAATGAATACCCCGTTTCTGACGGCCTTATCGGAGAGGAGTGGTAGTCAAAACTGAGTCGGCCGACGGCGTCTTTCATTCCATTAGTATGTCCGGTAATGAGCAGGTACCGGATATCCGGACGGCCAGTCGCATAATTTCTTAGTCGCCGGAATAGGTCGTTCCAGTTCGTAGGATCATTTGATCTGTTATTCATCATTTCTACCTGGCAAAACTGTAGCGACTCACAGCCCATATTGATATACTTGACGCCCAGGTAATAGAATATCATTTTTGTCTCAAGGCTGCTGATATCAGGCACAATGGCGCCGCCATCCCAATGATGATCGGCGTTTGTTAAGTAATCGGAAAAACGCATTTTGTTGATATCGAATTTTCGGACTTCGACAAGTAAATTGAACTCATCAAACACCCAGGAAGGGATGTTCCCGATTGAATTGGTCAGCGCATCGTTCATATACTCATTGATCGAGGCCTGAACAATTATGTCATTGTCTATATCCTTTATGTCCTTTACCGTATGTGCACCGCGATTCAGATAAGTGCGCCATTCCAATTGCCATGGGGGCCAGTTGACGGAGCCTCCCCATAGCGATATCGCGTCAGTCACAAATTTGGGCTTCACATTTCGAATAAGCCTTAAGACATCCTGATAACGGTCAAATAAGAGCCCATCGATTCTGTCTGATTGAATGATGGCTTCCCTGGTGTTTGGAACGGGCGTATCGGACAACTCGTAATAATCCACGATTTCGGTGATATCCGTAACGGGTCCGGGATAACGCCCGTCACTCGTTTTGCAAAAATCACATAAGCCGCCTAAATCGATCGCTTTAGATAAATGCTGCACGAGGTCTTGTCGGCTGATTGGCTTTGAGCTTGTTTGCGCATTGCCTGCAGCAATCGATGTCAGGAAAAACACCAATAGCCATGTCCATATTCTACTCATAGATTATCAAGTGTTGCTCTGTTGCTTGCAATTTAAACGGAAACAGATCGGGCTGGTATGCCTCTAAGATAGTTTGAGGACTATACAGATCGGAAATCTTCGTGTTCCCACGAACCTACCGCCCCTTCATGAACTACATTCAGTCTGAAGAAATATGAATGGATTTTAATTTACTATTTTCATTCAAATATCCCTATCATGAAAAAGCTGCTTTTTTTGATGGCGTTGTTGAGCCCGGCATGCTACCCCTCGTTCGCACAGGACATACCGGGCAGTAAAGACCATCACCTGGTTACCCGCTACCCGGGCTCGGACATAAAGTATTACGAGGTGCAAAATTTCAAATCCTACCGAATCGCGACGGGGCCGGTAACGGGGTATAAGAAGATTGACCAATGGCTGAATGCTGAAGGGAGCTTTACCCGCATTTATTATGTGGTAAAAGGCACCCGCACCCTCGACGAGATCTACCAGAACTATCTCAGCGCATTCAAGAAAGCGGGTTTTACCATCCTTGCCCAGGGAATCAACGCTACGCGGAATGTGGGTAAGGGGATAGGCGAGCGGACTTTCCTGAATGTGTTTTATGAGCAAAATCCATTCCCCTCCAGTGAAAGTATCCAGATCAATGCCGGCTCCGCCACCTCGGCCGGTACCTGTTACCTGGCTGCACGCTTATCGAAAGGCAGTAGTTCGGTTTACGCCGTGCTTGGCGGCAGCCAGTATAAAAGCGATGAAAAGGTGTTTATCCTGGACATCGTCGAGGAAAAAGTCGTGGAAGACGACCTGATCACCGTGAGCGCCGCCGAAATGAAGGCGGGCATTCAGCGCGATGGAAAGATCGCCTTGTACGGCATTCATTTCGATTTTGACAAGGGAGACATCAAGCCCGAGTCTAAGCCTGCGTTGGATGAGATAGCCGGTCTGATGAACGCTAATCCCGCTATGAATCTGTATGTGGTAGGCCATACCGATATGAAAGGCACCCATTCCTACAACATGGATCTTTCGGAAAGGCGGGCAAAGGCTATAGTGAAGGAACTGACGGGCAAGTATAGTATTGCCGCTACGCGGCTAATGGCGGACGGTGTCGGCTCCCTGGCTCCGCTCGCAAGCAACAACACAGATGCAGGCAGGAAGCTGAACCGGCGCGTAGAACTGGTAGAGCGCTGATCGCATCGCTTTTGGGGGAGATACATCGGCGAGAAGCAATAAATTATAATATATTCATATTTTGATAAATAGGGTTGTCTCGTATATTTATGGATTGGCATCAGGCCTTTTACTACATGAAGCATCTAATTTTACTCATCGCCGCCGCATGTGCATTTTCCTCGTGCGACGTAACGAAGCCCGCTGCGCATACACCAGCTCCGGAAATGGCC
>Ga0193752_1001443_pt1 | contig 19743 bp, 16 predicted proteins | sample H1c1metaG_FD_144924 | JGI IMG/M metagenome (GOLD analysis project Ga0193752, IMG submission 144924) | Soil microbial communities from a riparian zone of the East river system, Colorado, United States - H1c1 | ecosystem: Environmental > Terrestrial > Soil > Riparian zone | place: USA: East River...
CGCTGCCAGAGCGCTTGTAGACCACTACGCTGCGGATCTTCTCGCAGCCGCCCATCGCCAGCGCTTCGTCCACCACCGGCTTGAGCGCAATCTCCTTGCCGCCACGGAACTGGCCGTCGGCGGTGATCACCGCCACCGCGCCGGCGTCGATGATCCGCTCCTGCACGCTCTTCGCGGAGAAGCCGCCGAACACCACCGAATGCGTCGCGCCGATGCGCGCACAGGCCTGCATCGCCACCACCGCCTGGATCGACATCGGCATGTAGATCAGCACCCGGTCGCCGAGCTTGATGCCGAGCGCCTTGAGGCCGTTCGCGAACTTGCAGACTTCCTTGTACAACGCCTGGTAGGTGATCCTGGTCACCTTGCCGTCGTCGGCCTCGAAGATGATCGCGGTCTTGTCCGGCTGCGTCTTCAGGTGCCGGTCGAGGCAGTTGTAGGACGCGTTCAGCTCGCCGTCGTGGAACCAGCGGAAGAACGGCGCCTTCGACTCGTCCAGGGTCTTCGTGAACGGCTTCGACCACAGCAGGGTCTCGCGCGCCAGGCGCGCCCAGAAGCCCTCGAAATCTTTTTCCGCCTCGGCGCACAGCTTGCGGTACGCCTCCATGCCTGAAATGTTCGCCTGCTTGACGAACTCCGGGCGCGGCGGAAATACCCGCTTTTCCTGGAGTACCGTTTCGATATTGCCGGATGCCATGCTTCCTCCTCGTTCCAACGCGAATACAAACACCAAATCAAGGACGTGTAAAGGCTTCGATATGCTAGAGTTTTGCCTCTTCCCTTCCGCAACCAAAAAGAGATGAAATCCCCCAACGAAGCCCAGGCGCTGCGGCCTATCCCCGCATTCATTTTCGCCAGCCGCTGGCTGCAGTTTCCGCTGTACCTCGGCCTGATCATCGCGCAGGGCATCTACGTCTGGCTGTTCTGGCAGGAGCTCTATTACCTGGTGCTCGCGGCCTTCGGCAACATCGATGCGCTCGGGCATGTACTGGATGCCGTTTCCGTGGAGGGCGTCAAGCGGCCCGACAAGCTCAACGAAACCGTGATCATGCTGGTGGTGCTCGGCCTGATCGACGTGGTGATGATCTCCAACCTGCTGATCATGGTGATCGTCGGCGGCTACGAGACCTTCGTTTCGCGCATGAACCTGCAGGGCCACCCCGATCAGCCCGAGTGGCTGTCGCACGTCAATGCCTCGGTCCTCAAGGTCAAGCTGGCGACGGCGATCATCGGCATCTCCTCGATCCACCTGTTGAAGACCTTCATCAACGCGGCGGCCTACGACGAGAAGACGCTCCTCGCCCAGGTCGGCATCCACGTCACCTTCCTGCTCTCGGCGCTCGCCATCGCGTGGAGCGACCGCATCATGCCGCAGCCCACGAAGCACGCATGACGACCATCCGCAAGGCGGATCTGATCCAGAGCGTCGCCGACGCGCTGCAGTTCATCTCGTACTACCACCCGGCCGACTACATCCGTGCGCTGGGGCGCGCCTATGAGCGCGAGCAGTCCGGCGCGGCGAAGGACGCCATCGCGCAGATCCTCACCAACTCGCGCATGTGCGCCGAGGGGCATCGCCCGATCTGCCAGGACACCGGCATCGTCAATGTGTTCGTGAAGGTCGGAATGGACGTGCGGTTTGATTTTTCTGATTTTGAACAAACAATAAATGAAGGGGTGCGACGCGCCTATCTCGACCCGGACAACAAGCTGCGTGCCTCGGTGCTCGACGAGTCGGACTTCGGCCGCAAGAACACGAAGGACAACACGCCGGCGGTGATCAGCGTGCAGCTGGTGCCCGGCGACAAGGTGGAAGTCGACGTCGCGGCAAAGGGCGGCGGCTCCGAGGCGAAGGCCAAGTTCGTCATGCTCAACCCTTCGGACTCGATCGTCGAATGGGTGCTGAAGACGGTGCCGACCATGGGCGCCGGCTGGTGCCCGCCCGGCATGCTCGGCATCGGCGTCGGCGGCACCGCCGAGAAAGCGATGCTGATGGCCAAGGAATCGCTGATGGAGCCGATCGACATGGCCGAGCTCAAGGCGCGCGGGCCGAAGGACAAGGTCGAGGAGATGCGCATCGAGCTGTACGACAAGGTGAACGCGCTGGGCATCGGCGCGCAGGGCCTGGGCGGACTGTCGACGGTGCTCGACGTGAAGATCCGCACCTACCCCGTGCACGCCGCCAACCGGCCGGTCGCCATGATCCCGAACTGCGCGGCGACGCGGCATGCGCACTTCGTGCTCGACGGCTCTGGTCCCGCGGAGTTCGAGGAGCCCAAGCTTTCCGATTGGCCACCGGTTACGTGGAAGCCCGACGCGAACTCCAAGCATGTAGATCTAGATAAATTAACTAAAGAAGAGGTTGCCTCGTGGAAGCCGGGACAACGCCTGCTGCTGTCCGGCAAGCTGCTCACCGGGCGCGATGCGGCGCATAAGAGGATCCAGGATTTTCTCGAGCAGAAGAAACCTCTTCCGGTGGACTTCACCAATCGCGTCATTTACTACGTCGGCCCGGTCGACCCGGTGCGCGATGAAGTCGTCGGCCCCGCCGGCCCGACCACCTCGACCCGCATGGACAAGTTCACCGACACCATGCTCGGCAGGACCGGCCTGATCGCGATGGTCGGCAAGGCCGAGCGCGGCCCGGCGGCGATCGAGTCGATCCGCAAGCACAAGGCGGCCTACCTGATGGCCGTCGGCGGCGCGGCGTACCTCGTCGCGAAGGCGATCCGCAAGTCGCGCGTCGTCGCCTTCGAGGACCTGGGCATGGAGGCGATCTACGAATTCGAGATGCACGACATGCCGGTCACCGTCGCGGTCGACGCGAACGGCACTTCGGTGCACAACACCGGACCCGCCGAGTGGTCGAAGAAGATCGTTGAGCTGAAGCTGCCGGTCACAGCCGCCTAGTGGCGCAGAGGGACGACGCGACCGACTGGGTTGCGGTCTGGGTAATTTTCGCCGGCGGCCTCGCCGCCGGCGCCTACATGACCAAGGTCCCGCCGGCGCTGCCCGCGCTGCGCGCCGATCTCGGCCTGACCCTGGTGCAGTCGGGGTTGGTCCAGACCATGCTCTACACCCTCGGCGCCACAGCAGGGATGTTCTTCGGCGTGCTCGGCGAGCGAGCCGGGGTGAAGCGTGCCGCGCTTGCCGGGCTCGGCATGATGGTGGCCGGCGGGTTGCTTGGTGCGCTTGCCGGCAGCTACGGCACGCTGCTCGCCTCGCGCTTCCTCGAAGGCGCCGGCTTCCTGCTGTTCGTCGTGTCCGCCGCACCGCTGCTCGCGGCGGCCACGCTGCCCCGCGACCGGGCTACCGCATTTTCGATCTGGAGCTCGTACATGCCGACGGGCGGCACCCTCGCCCTTCTCCTGGCGCCGCTCGCGCTGTCGAGCTTCGGCTGGCGCGGTCTCTGGGTTTCCCTTGCCGTCTACACGGCGCTGTGCGCGGTTCTGCTCGCGCAGCGCGTGCCGCCGGTGCAGTTCGGCGGCGGCATCGGCTCGCTGCGCCTGCTCGCCGAGTCGCTCGCCAGGCCGGGCAGCCTCGCGCTTTGCGTCGGCTTCATCTGCTACGTCGGCCAGTGGACTTCGCTCATGACCTGGCTGCCGACCTTCGTCGTCGACGAACGGGGCGCGAGCCAGACCACGGCCTCGCTGCTGACGGCCGCGTACGTCGCGATCAATATTCTCGGCAACCAGCTCGGCGGCGTCCTGCTGCGCTCGGGGGTGCCGCGCTCGATGGTCATGGCGGGCGGCGCGGCGGCGATGGGCATCACCGCCGCCGGACTGCTGTTGGCGGCGGCGCCGGACGCCGTGCGCCTCGCCTGCGCCCTGGCGTTCTCCGTGCTCGGCGGCGTGATCCCCGCGGCGGTGTTCTCCGGCACCACCGTGCACGCGAAGACGCCGCAGCACATCGGCACCACCAACGGCATGGTCATGCAGGCTTCCCATGCCTCCCAGTTCGCTATTCCGATCCTGATCGCCTGGGTGGCGTCGCGCGCCGGCGGCTGGGAGGCCTCGCTGCAGGTCATGCTCGCGCTCGCCGCGACCGGCGTCGTCGCCGGGCTCGCAGTCGGCCGCTTCGAACGGCGGCTGCGGCAGTAAAATTCCGGCATGCCTGACGTCCACATCTGTGAAGTCGGCCCGCGCGACGGGCTGCAGAATGCGCACCACCTGATGCCGACCGAGGCGAAGAAGATGTGGATCGCCGCTCTCGCCGCCGCCGGCCTTAAGGAAATCGAGGTCGGCTCGTTCGTGCCGCCGAAGCTCATCCCTGCGATGGCCGATACCGGGGAAATTGTCGCTTTCGCCAGAACGATCCCCGGCGTAAAGATCGTAGCCCTCGCGCCCAATCTGAAAGGCTTCCAGCGCGCGCTCGAGGCCGGCGCGCACAAGGTCACCTTCCCCGTCTCGGCGAGCCGCCAGCACAGCGAGTCCAACGTGCGCATGACGCCGGACCAGATGGTCGAGGAAGTGCGCAGGTGCGCCGCCCTGCCGCATCCGGGCGTGGAGATCGAAGGCGCCGTATCGACCGCCTTCGGCTGCACGATGCAGGGCGAGGTGCCCGAGGACGACGTGGTACGCATCGCTGCCGCGCTCGCTGAATTTTGTGACTGCGTGGCGCTGGCAGACACGGTCGGCTACGCCAATCCCGCGCAGATCCGAAGGCTGTTCAAGAAAGTCAAAAACAAAATCGGCCCGAAACTCGAAGCCGCCCATCTGCATAACACCCGCGGCCTGGGCCTAGCCAATGCCCTCGCCGCCTACGAAGAAGGCGTGCGTCACTTCGACAGCTCGATGGGCGGCCTCGGCGGCTGCCCCTTCGCCCCCGGAGCCAGCGGCAACGTGATCACCGAGGACCTGGTGTTCATGTTCGAGAGCATGGGCATCTCGACCGGCATCGATCTGGAGAAGCTTTTCCTTGCAAGAAAGATCCTCGTGCAGGGATTGCCGGGCGAACCGATCTACGGCCATACCCCCGAGGCCGGCCTGCCAAAAGGATTCCGTGCTGCCGCTTGATGGAGTGCGCGTCGTCGAGTTCGCGCACATGGTGATGGGCCCCTCCTGCGGCCTGGTGCTCGCCGACCTGGGCGCCGAAGTGATCAAGGTCGAACCGCTCGCTGGCGACAACACGCGGCGGCTGGAGGCTGCCGGGGCGGGATTCTTTCCGGTGTTCAACCGAAACAAGAAAAGCCTGGCCATCGATCTTCAACAACCCGCCGGAAAAGATATTGCCCTACGGCTTCTCGCGAGCGCCGACGTCCTCACCGAGAACTTCAGGCCGGGCGCGCTCGACAAATTGGGCTTTTCCTACGAAGAGCTGACAACAAGGAATCCCAGGCTGATCTATTGCTCGCTGAAGGGCTTCCTCAAGGGGCCGTACGAGCATCGGCCTGCGCTCGACGAGGTGACGCAGATGATGGGCGGCCTGGCCTACATGACCGGCCTGCCCGACCGGCCGCTGCGCGCCGGCTCCTCGGTGGTCGACATCCTGGGCGGCACCTTCGCCGCGGTCGGCATCCTCGCCGCGCTGCGCGAGCGCGAGTCGACCGGGCGCGGCAAGCGGGTGACCAGCGCGCTGTTCGAGAGCACCGCGTATCTGGTTGCGCAGCACATGGCGCAGTACGAGCTCACCGGCGAGGCGCCGCCGCCGATGTCGGTGAAGCGTCCCGCCTGGGGGGTCTACGACATCTTCGACACCGCGGGCGGCGGCAGGCTGTTCGTCGGCGTGGTGACCGACACGCAGTGGCAGGTCTTTTGCCGCGAGTTCAACCAGGAATCCCTGGGACAGGATCCGAGGCTCAAGACCAACGGCATGCGAGTGAAGGAGCGTTCCTGGCTGGTGCCGCGGATCAACGAGGTCATGAAGCAGCACCCCCAGGCGGCGCTCGCGGCGAAGCTCGAGGCAATCGGCATGCCCTTCGCGCCGATCGCCAAGCCGTGGGACCTGCTCGACGATCCGCATCTGAAGGCCTCCGGCGGATTGCTCGAGACGGCTTACCTGGGGAAGACAGCCCACGTCCCGGCGCTGCCGATCGAGCTGGACGGGCAGCGCCTGGGGAAGCGCTCGGACCCGCCGCAAATCGGACAGCACGGCAAGGAATTGCTGGCCGGGCTCGGGTGTTCACCTGAGGAAATCGACAGCCTGCAGCGGCAGCGTATAGTCGCTTTCCCCATCCAACCAGAGGAGAGAGAAACAATATGAAGGCAGCCAAGATCGCATTGGGAATCGCCCTCGCCGCATCCGCCGGCCTGGCTTCCGCGCAGGACCGGCGCCCCAGCTACGGCCCGGCGCTCAACACCGCCACCGCGAAGAAGATCGCGGCCGGCACCATCGCCGAGTGCCAGAAGAACGGCTGGAACATCTCGGTCGCGGTCGTCGACACGCATGGCGGGCTGGTCTACTACGAGCGCATGGAGGACACCCAGTACGCCAGCAACGATATCGCCATCGGCAAGGCGAAGGCGGCGGCCACCTACCGTCGTCCGACGCGTGCCTTCGCGGACGTGATCAACAAGGGCGGCCCGGCGACGGCGACCCTGCCCGGCGTGATCGCCTCTCCCGGCGGCGTGCCGATCGTCGTCGACGGCAAGATCACCGGCGCGGTGGGTGTGAGCGGCGTGACCGGCGACCAGGATGAGCAATGCGCCATCGCCGGCGCGAAGGGTATGTAGCGCGGGCCAGACCAAGCCAAAAAAAAGGGGGCCTGCACGGCCCCTTTTTCATTCCTGTCCTCGGCTGAAACTATCGCTTGTCGACGGAGGCCGAGCCGGGCCCGTAGGTTGCAAACATCAGCAGGCCGCCGATGACGGCGCCATTCTTGAGGAAGTTGTTGAGCTGGGCGTTGTACTGGGCGGCGTCGAACTCCCAGAAGCGGTGCGCCAGGCCGGTGGCGACGGCGACGAAGATGGCGAGCACCCAGGCCATCAGGCGCGTCTGCCAGCCGAGGATCAGCGCCAGCCCGCCGCCGACCTCGATGAGGACCACCACCCATGCCATGATCTCGGGCGCCGGCACTCCGAGCTTGGCGAAGTAACCGGTAGTGGCTGCGATGGCCATGGCTTTGCGCACGCCCGCAGTCACGAACAGCGCACCGATCAGGATGCGGCCCAGCAGCGGCAACATCGGATTTTGCATAGTCATTGTGTTCATGGTCCCCTCCTCCTTGTGCGGCGATTATGCTCCATACTGCCGCGGCTCGCATGAAGCGCAGACACGACCGCGTCATCGTCGCGGGAGGCGGCCCCGTCGGCTCGCTTGCTGCATTGCTCCTCGCGCGTGCCGGCATCCCGGTGACCCTGCTCGAGCGCGAGGCCGGCGTCCAGCTCGACTACCGCGCCTCGACCTTCCATCCGCCGACGCTCGACCTGCTCGAGGAATGCGGCGCCGAGGCCGCCCTCCTTCGCATGGGCCTCAAGTGCACTACCAGCCAGTTTCGCGATCGCGAAAAAGGCAAGGTCGCCGAGTTTGATCTCGGCGTCCTGAAAAACGACACGCGCCATCCGTATCGCCTGCAGTGCGAGCAGTTCAAGCTGGTGGGTTGGCTGTACGAGGAGCTGCGCCGCATCCCTGGCGTGGAATTGCTTTTCGGGAAAGAAATCTCCCATGTCGAGCCCCGTGAAGATGGCGTAGCGGTGCATGTCGGACAACACGTTTTCAATTGCGACTACCTGATCGGTGCCGACGGCGGGCGTAGCGCGGTGCGCAAGGCCATGGACATCGCCTTCGAGGGCTTCACCTTCCCCGAGCACTTTCTCGTCGCCGGAACGCGCTACGACTTCAAGCGCCATATGCCCGACATCTGCTCGGTCAACTACACGGCCGATCCCGTCGAGTGGTACCTGCTGCTCGAAATTCCCGACATGTGGCGCGTCATTACCGCCGCCGATCCCGCGATGGAGCCAAGCGAAGCCGTGCAGGAGAGCCGCCTGCAGGCGAGCCTGCAGAACCTGCTGCCGCGGGCCGAGCCGTACGAGATTCTGGTGAAAGGCGTCTACCGGGTGCACCAGCGCGTAGCCGCCGCGTACCGCAGCGGGCGCGTATTCCTCGCCGGCGACGCCGCGCACCTCAACAACCCGCTGGGCGGCATGGGCCTGAACGGCGGGCTGCAGGACGTGCTGAGCCTGGTGCCGCGGCTGGCCGACGTATGGAACGGGAAAAAGCCGGGTGCCGAGCTCGACCGCTACGAGGCGCAGCGCCGTCCCGAGGCGATCCACGCCATCAGCGCCATCACGGCGCGCAACAAGAAGCTGATGGAGGAGCGCGATCCGGCGGTGCGCGAGCGCAATCTCCGCCAGATGGCGGAGATTGCGTCCGATCCGAAGCGCGCCTACGACTACATGCTGGAAGCGTCGATGATCACATCCCTGCGGCGCTGCGGAATGCTCTAGCCGACCACCGCCTTGATCCCCGCGGCGACGATCTGCTCGTCCTCGTGGGACTGCACGCCGGAGGCGCCGATGCCGCCGACGCACACGCCCTCGACCATGATAGGCAACCCGCCCTGTACCGGCGTGATGCCCGGCATGCCGAGCATCGCGTTGCGGCCGGCCTTGATGCGCTCCTCCCAGGCGCCCGACGAGCGGCGCGACTCGGCGGCGGTGCGCCCCTTACCGATGGCGATGCGCGCGTTGGCCGGCGACGCGCCGTCCATTCGCGCGAGGTGCAGCAGATGGCCGCCGTCGTCGAAGATCGCGATGCACACGCTCCAGTTGTTCTTCTTCGCCTCCGCCTCGGCGGCGGCGGAGATCTTCTTGCAGTCCTCGAGGGTCAGCATCGGTCTGGTCTTCATGGGTGGAGTGCCTTTCTGATTTGTTCCAAAGCGTTGGGGTCTTCGATGGTGGTGAGATCGCCCGGGTCGCGCCCCTCGGCGAGCGCCTGGATCGAGCGGCGCAGCGTCTTGCCGGAGCGCGTCTTGGGCAGCAGGGTGACGAAGTGGACCGCCTTCGGGCGCGCAATCGCGCCGAGATGGCGGTCTACGGTATCCATCACTTCCTTTTCCAGTTTTTTTCTGTCTTCAACATTTGTTTTCGAAACCGCAAAGGCAAGCGGCATCTGGCCCTTGATCGGGTCGGACACGCCCACCACGGCGCATTCGGCGATGTTCGGATGCATGCTGACCGCTTCCTCGATCTCGCGCGTGCCCAGGCGGTGTCCGGCGACGTTGATCACGTCGTCGGTGCGGCCGAGGATGAAGTAGTAGCCGTCCTTGTCGCGGATGCCCCAGTCGAAGGTCGAGTAGACCTGCTGGCCCTTGAAGTCCTTGAAGTACGTGTCGACGAAGCGCGCGTCGTCGCCCCACACGGTCGACATGCAGCCCGGCGGCAGCGGCGGAGTGACCGTCACTACGCCTTTTTCCCCGTCCTTTACTTCTTTTCCTGAAGTTTCATGAAGTAACCGCACGTCGTACCCATAGGCGGGGAAGCTCGGCGAGCCCATCTTGAGCGGCGTCTTTTCCACGCCCGGATGCGCCGAGAGCAGCGGCCAGCCGGTCTCGGTCTGCCAGTAGTGGTCGATCACCGGCCGGCCGAGCGCCTCGGTGATCCAGACGTGCGTCGGCTCATCGAGCGGCTCGCCGGCGAGGAACAGGTGCTTGAGCGAGGACAGGTCGTACTTCTTCAGGTAGGCCGGGTCCTGCTTCTTCAGCACGCGGATCGCGGTCGGCGCCGAGAACATCACCGCCACCTTGTGCTCCTCGACGATCTTCCACCAGATGCCGGCGTCGGGCCGGATCGGCACGCCCTCGTACATGATGGTGGTCATGCCTGCGATAAGCGGCGCATAGATGATGTACGAGTGGCCAACCACCCAGCCGATGTCCGAGGTGGTGAACATGGTCTCGCCCGGATCGCCGCAGAAGATGTGCTTCATCGAGGCGGCCAGCGCAACCGCATAGCCGCCCGTATCGCGCTGCACGCCCTTCGGCCGCCCTGTCGTGCCGGAGGTATAGAGAATGTAGGACGGCGCGCTGGATTCCATCCACTCGCACGGCACCGTGGTATCGACCTGCCGTTCTTTCAGTTCTTCCCAGTCCACGTCGCGTCCGGCGACCAGCGGCATCTGGCTGTCCAGCCCCCGCCTGAAGATCAGAACCTTGGCCGGCGGATGCTTCGCGAGCCTGAGCGACTCGTCCACCAGCGACTTGTAGGTGATCACCTTGCCCATCCGGCTGCCGCCGTCGGCGGTGACCATCAGCGCGGGCCTGGCGTCGTCGATGCGCGCGGCGAGGCTGGCGGCGGCGAAGCCGCCGAATACCACCGAATGCACCGCTCCCAGGCGCGCGCAGGCGAGGATCGCGAACAGCGCCTCGGGAATCATCGGCATGTAGACGATCACCCGGTCGCCCTTCTTCACGCCGAGGGAGCGCATCATCGCCGCAGCCTGGTTCACCTCGCGGAACAGGTCTTTATAAGAGAAGGACTTTCTCTCATCGACTTCGGTGGAAATCCAGATCAGCGCGTCCTGGCTGCCGCGCGCCGCGAGGTGCCGGTCGACTGCGTTGTGGCAAAGGTTGGTCTCGCCGCCGACGAACCATTTGGCGAACGGCGGGCGCGAGTAGTCGAGCACCTTCGAGAAGGGCTTGTGCCAGTCGATCAGCTTCGCCTGCTCCGCCCAGAAACTTTCACGGTCCGACAGCGACCGGCGATGGAACTCGTGGTAGGTGCTCATGCCGTCATTTTTACGTCTTCACCTTACTTTTTGCCCTTCAGCCGTTCCAGCACAGGGATCAGGCGGCGAAACACCTGGGCGGCACCCGCGCCGAGCCGCTCCGGGAGCAGCCGCTCGAGGGTTTGCACGGCACGCTCGATGTCGGGCGGCAGGCCCGAGGCGGCCGCCGCGGCCACCGGCACGGTCGCATCGGGGGCGCGAACCGCCGCCGTGGCAGGCTGCATGCGCTGCAGCGCGATCTTGAGGAGCTCCTCGACCGAGTTCGCGGTGTCATGCCCGAGCGAGGCGATGCCGAGGCTCGCGCGGATGCTCAACGTATGGCTCTGGTACTTGACCGGCGCCGCCTGCAGCTGGTCGCGCATGCGCCGCGCGAAGGTGAGCGCCTCGGCCGGGCCGGCGCTCATGGAGATCACGGTAAACGCGTTCTCGGCGGTGCGCCCGACCGAGTCCTCGGTGCGCAGAGTCGAGGTGAGGAGCCCGGCGATGCGCGCGAGCAGCTTGCCGGCGACGTCCTTGCCGACCGCCTGCTCGATCTCGCCGTAGCTGTCGATGCGCAGGATCACGATCGCCAGCGGGCCGCCGTGGCGCTTGGCGTGCGAGAAATGCTTGCGCCCTTCGGTGATGAGGTACTGCGGCGTGAACACGCCGGTGACCGGATCGCGTATCGCGGTGGTCTGCACCGCTTCGCGGCTGACCTCGACCTCCTCCTTCGCCTGCACCAGGCGCAGCAGGTTGTCGATGCGCGCCAGCACCTCGGGCGCATCGGCGGTCTTGCCGATGAAATCGTTGGCGCCGGAGTCGCGCGCGCGCTTCTTGGTGGCCTCGCCCTCCTCGCCCGAGATCACCACCACCGGCATCTTCCTGATGCGCTCGTCGCCGCTGCCGCGGATGCGGCCGAGCAGGGCGAAGCCGTCGAGCTTGGGCATCGACAGGTCGGAGAACACCATCACGATCGACTTGTCGCTCTCGACCGCGATCCAGCCGGCTTCGCCGTCGGCCTCCTCGCGCACCGCGAAGTTCGCCTCCAGGATGCGCTTGAATGTGGCGCGCACGAACTTCGAGTCGTCGACCAGGAGCACCGTGCGTTGCGGAATGTCGCCGGCGGGCGCCATGCGATCCGATCTATTCCGACAGGTCTACGACGATCCGGCGGTTGATCTTCGCGTTGATGAAGTCATCGAACACGCCCGGCAGCTGGGCAAACGGGATGGTGCGCGCGATTTCCTTGAGCAACGGCGGTTTCAGGTCCGCGCCCATTCGCGCCCAGACCATCTCGCGAATCGCGTTCGAGCTGTCGCCGGAGTTGATGCCGAGGAGGCTCGCGCCGCGCAGGATGAACGGCATCACCCAGGTGTGCAGCTCGGCGCTCTGCGCCAGGCCGACGGCGCCGATGACGCCGTTTTCCTTCATCGTGCTCGCCATCCACGCCAGCACCGGGCCGCCAAGATTGTCCACCGCGCCCGCCCAGGTCGCCTTGTCGAGCGGCTTGATCTTCTCGAGGTTGAGATCCTTGCGCAGAAGGATCTCCTTTGCGCCCAGCTTCTTCAGCCAGTCCGACTCGCTCTCCTTCCCGGTGAGCGCGACGACGTGGTAGCCGAGCTTGGCGAACATCGCGATGGCTATGGAGCCGACGCCCCCGGTGGCGCCGTTGACGATTACCGGCCCGCTGGCGGGCTTGAGTCCGTTGTGCTCCATCCGCACGACGGCGATTCCCGCGGTATATCCGGCCGTGCCGTAGGCCATTGCTTCCCACAGAGAGAGGCCCTGCGGCACCTTGGTGAGCCAGTCGCCCTTCACCCGCGCGTATGCCGAGTAGCCCCCGTCGTTGGAAACGCCGACGTGTTCACCGCTCACGGTCAGGACCGCGTCGCCCTTCTTGAAGCGGGGGTCGATGGAAGAGACCACCGTGCCGGAGAAATCGATGCCGCCGATGCACGACGGCCGCCGCAGGATCCTGCCTTTGCCGGTCGCGGCCAGCGCATCCTTGTAGTTCACGCTCGAGTACGCGACGCGCACCACCACGTCGCCCGGGTCGAGATCGTCCAGGGTGCAGTCGACGAACTCGGCGCGGATGCGCTTGTCCGCCTCAGTGAGCCGGTACGCCCGGAACTTCTCCACTCGCCCTCCTGCGTTCGCTTTTCAGGTATTCGACCGACTGCATCTCGTGCAGGCGGCTCACTGTGCGCTGGAACTCGGCGCTGTTCTCGCCCTCCGGAAACAGCGCTTCGGGCAGCGCCTCCGACGATACCACCAGCTTGACCCGGTCGTCGTAAAACACGTCCACCAGCCAGGTGAAACGTCGCGCCGCATCGGCATTTTTTGGCGACATTTTCGGCACGCCCGAGAGCATCACAGTGTGGAAGCGCCGCGCCAGATCGACGTAGTCCGTATAAGAGCGGGCCCCGCCGCACAGCACCTGGAAGTCGAACCACACCAGGCCGCCGGCGCGCTTGCGGTACGGGATCTGCCGTCCCTCGACGTCGAGCGGGTGCTTCTCCTCCTCTACGTCCTTCAGCTGCGCGAAGATCTTCTCGAGAATTGCTTCGTCGTTGACGTGATAGACCTGCACCTTCTCCATCTTCAGGCGGCGGTAGTCGATGCCGTTGTCGACGCTGACCACGTCCAGGCGCTGCTTGAGCAGCGCGATGGTCGGCAGGAAGCGCTCGCGCTGCAGGCCGCCGGGATAAAGCCCGTCCGGCGGATAGTTCGAGGTCATGACGAACTGGACGCCGCGCTCCATGGCCTGCTCGAGGAAGCGCCCGAGGATCAGGGCGTCGGCGATGTCCGAGACGTGGAACTCGTCGAAGCAGATCAAGCGGTGGCGCCGCGCAGTGCGTGCAGCCACCTCGGCGATCGGATCCTCCGTGCCCTTCACCTCGTCGAGCTCGCGATGGATCTCGCGCATGAAGTGGTGGAAATGCACGCGGCGCTTCCTCACCAGCGGCACGCAGAGGAAGAACGCGTCCATCAGGAAGCTCTTGCCCCGCCCCACCGGGCCCCACAGGTAGACGCCCTTGGGGATCGGCGGCTTGACCAGCAGGCGCCTCAGGGCGCTCGAGCGCCGCGCCTTGTAAGCGGTCCATTCCTCGTAGAGCTGCTGCAGCCGCTCCACGGCACGCCACTGCGACGAATCGGCTACGAAGCCCCGCTTGCTGAGGCTCTGCTCGTAGAGCGCGACTACGTCGGGGGGCGTCAAATGTTCAGCGCGCGCTTATCCACGGCCAGTGCCGCGTCCTTCATGGCCTCGGAGAGCGAGGGGTGAGCGTGGCAGATCATGCCGATGTCTTCGGCCGAGCCGCGAAACTGCATCGCCACTACCGCCTCGGCGATCAGCTCGCCGGCGAACGGCCCGATGATGTGTACGCCGAGGATCTCGTCGGTCTTCGCATGGGCGATGAATTTCACCAGTCCGCTGGTATCGCCGAGAGCCCGGGCGCGGGCATTGGCGGCGAACGGGAAGCTCCCGGTGCGGTACTCGATCCCGGCTGCTTTCAGCTGCTGCTCGGTCTGGCCGACCCAGGCGATCTCGGGGGTGGTGTAGATGACCGAGGGCACCAGGTTGAAGTCGACGTGCGGTTTCTGGCCGACGATGCGCTCGGCCACCGCGACCCCCTCCTCTTCGGCTTTGTGGGCGAGCATCGGCCCGCGCACCACGTCGCCGATCGCCCAGACGCCCGGCAGGCTGGTCCGGCAGTCCTCGTCGACGGCCACGAAGCCGCGCTCGTCGAGCTTGAGGCCCACGCCGGCGGCGTTCAGACCCTCGGTGTTCGGCACTCGTCCGATAGAGATGACGAGCCGGTCGCAATCCAATGTCTTACTTGAATTATCATCTGCAGTATATTGAATCTTCACGGATTTCTTCTTCTCAATTGATCCCACCTTTACCCCAAGCTCAATCTTCAGTCCCTGCTTGGCGAAGATCTTGGCCGCCTCCTTCGCAATGGCGTCGTCCACCATCCCGAGGAAGGAAGGAACAGCTTCGAGGATCGTCACTTCGGCTCCGAGACGGCGCCAGACGGAGCCCATTTCCAGGCCGATGATTCCCGCCCCGATCACCCCCAGCCGCTTGGGCACGTCCGGGATGGCGAGCGCCCCGGTGTTGCTGAGGATCAGCTTCTCGTCGAACTCGGCTCCGGGCAGCGGCCGCGGGCTCGAGCCGGTCGCGATGATGACGTTCTTCGCCTGCAGGGTTTCCCCGTTCACCACCACTTCGTTGGGCGACTTGCCGAAGCTGCCCCGGCCGTGGAAGAACTCGATCTTGTTCTTCTTGAACAGATACAGGACGCCGTCGTTGCTCGACTTCACCGTCTTGTCCTTGCGCTTGAGCATCTGCGCCAGGTCGAGCTCCAGGCCCTTCACCTTGATGCCGTGGTCGGCGAACTGGTGCCCCGCCGCCTCGAAGTTCTCGGAGGACTGCAGCAGGGCCTTGGAAGGGATGCAGCCTACGTTGGTGCAGGTGCCGCCGAGCGCCGGCTTGCCATCCGCGCCCTTCCACTCGTCGATGCAGGCCGTGGCGAGGCCCAGCTGCGCGGCGCGGATGGCGGCGATGTAGCCGCCGGGGCCGCCGCCGATGACCACCACGTCGAAGGATTTCATATCTCGAGGATCAGGCGGGACGGATCTTCCAGTGCTTCCTTGATGCTGACCAGGAACAGAACCGCTTCCCGCCCGTCGATGATTCTGTGGTCGTAGGACAGCGCGAGGTAGTTCATCGGCCGCACCACCACCTGGCCGTTCTCGACCACCGCGCGATCCTTGGTGGCGTGCACGCCGAGGATCGCCGACTGCGGCGGGTTGATGATCGGCGTCGACAGCATCGAGCCGAAGACGCCGCCGTTGGAGATGGAGAAGGTGCCGCCGGTGAGGTCCTCGATGGCGAGCTTGCCGTCCTGCGCCTTCTTGCCGAACTCGCCGATCTTCTTCTCGATCTCGGCGAAGCTCATGCGGTCCGCGTCCCGCAATATCGGCACCACCAGGCCGCGCGGGCTGCCGACGGCGACGCCGATGTCGAAGTAGCCGTGGTAGACGATGTCGTTGCCGTCGATCGAGGCGTTGACCACCGGGTAGCGCTTGAGCGCGTGCACCGACGCCTTGACGAAGAACGACATGAATCCCAGGCGCGTGCCGTGCTCCTTCTCGAAGCGCTCCTGGTACTTCTTGCGCATCTCCATCACCGGCGCCATGTTGACCTCGTTGAAGGTCGTCAGGATGGCGGCGGTGGACTGCGACTGCACCAGGCGCTCGGCGACCCGCTGGCGCAGGCGCGACATCGGCACGCGCTGCTCCGGACGGCCGGACAGGAGCGCGTCGGTATTCACCGGTGCGGGTGGCTGTTGTAGTGGTTTCTTCTCGGAAACAGACCTCTCAGGCTGCGAAAGCACATCGCCCTTGGTCACCCGGCCGTCGCGGCCGCTGCCCTGGATCTTCGACGGATCGATGCCCTTCTCCGCTGCAATCTTCTGCGCCGCGGGCATGACGGCAGGGGCCGCCTTTGTTTTTTCCTGGGGAGATTCCTTCTTGGGAGAAGCAACCCCGGCCTTGGCTTCCGTGTCGATCTGGGCGATGACGTCGCCGGAGCCGACGGAATCGCGCGCCTTCTTGATGATCTTCACCAGGACACCGTCGGCGGGCGCCGGCAGCTCGAGCACCACCTTGTCGGTCTCGATGTCGATGAGGTTCTCATCGCGCGAGACGGCTTCGCCTTCCTTCTTGTGCCAGTCGAGGAGCGTCGCCTCGGCGACGGACTCCGACAATTGCGGCACCTTTACTTCGATGATCATCAAAACTCCCGTTCAGTTTTTCCCCGGTGCCGGCTAAGCCTTTCCCGGGTTAAGAAAAACCAGCGAGTAACTCGCCGGGTATCTAGAAAGCTATTTGAATTTACCGAAGGCCTGGTCCACCAAGGCTTTCTGGCGTTCGTTGTGCTTGACCATATAGCCGCCCGCCGGGCTGGCCGACGCCGGCCGTCCGGCGAAGTGCAGCTTCTGGTCCTCGCGCATGTTCTCGCGGAAGTAGTGCGCGGTCTGGTACCACGCGCCCTGGTTCTGCGGCTCCTCCTGGCACCACACCACTTCGGTGGCCGCCGGGTAGCGCTCAGTCTCCGCCTTGAACTGCTTGTGCGGGAACGGGTAGAGCTGCTCGACGCGGATGATCGCGACATGGTCCTCGCGCCGCTCGCGCCGCGCCGTCAGCAGGTCGTAGTAGACCTTGCCGCAGCAGGCGATGATGCGCTTCACCTGCTTCGGCTCGATGGCATCGATCTCCGGGATCACGGTCTGGAACGAGCCGTTGGCGAGCTCCTTTATGGAAGAGGCGGCTTCCTTCTTCCTCAGGAGGGATTTCGGGGTCATGACGACCAGCGGCTTGCGGAACGGCCGCAGCATCTGGCGGCGCAGCAGGTGGAAGATCTGCGCCGCGTTGGTCGGCACGCAGACCTGCATGTTGTGCTCGGCGCACAGCTGCAGATAGCGCTCGAGACGCGCCGAGCTGTGCTCGGGGCCCTGCCCTTCGTAGCCGTGCGGCAGCAGCTGCACCAGGCCGCATACCCGGCCCCATTTGGTCTCTCCCGAGCTGATGAACTGGTCCATCACTACCTGCGCGCCGTTGGCGAAATCGCCGAACTGCGCTTCCCAGATCACCAGCGCGTTCGGCTCGGCGGTGGAGAAGCCGTACTCGAAGCCGAGCACCGCCTCCTCGGAGAGCACGGAATCGATCACCACGAAGTCGCCCTGGTCCTTGCCGATGTTGGAGAGCGGCACGTAGCTGCCCTGGTCCCAGCGCTCGCGGTCCTGGTCGTGCCACACCGCATGGCGGTGGGCGAAGGTGCCGCGGCCGGAGTCCTGGCCCGAGAGCCGCACGTCGTAGCCGTTGGACAGCAGGCTGGCGTAGGCCAGCGTTTCGGCCATGCCCCAGTCCACCGCCTGCTTGCCCTCCGCCATCTGCTTGCGCGCCTCGACCACCCGCGCCACCGTCGGATGCAGCTTGAAGCCTTCCGGCGGCGTGGTGATGCGCTCGGCCAGCCTTTGCAGCTCGGCGAGCGGCACGTGCGTGTCGGCGGCGTCGGTCCACTTGGAATTGACGAACGGCGCCCAGTCGACGGCGAACTTGCTCTTGAAGTTGGAGAGCACCGGGTTGCCGGTGTGCTGGCCGGCGTCGAGCGCGTCGCGATAGCTCTTGATCATCGCCTCCGGCTCCTCGGGCTTGATCACGCCCTGCGCGATCAGCTTGTCGGCGTACAGCTTGCGCGTGCCGGGGTGCTGGCTGATCTTCTTGTACATCAGCGGCTGCGTGACGAACGGCTCGTCCTGCTCGTTGTGGCCGAGCTTCCTGAAGCAGACGATGTCGATCACCACGTCCTTGTGGAACTTCTGCCGGTAGTCGAGCGCGAGCTGGGTGACGAACATCACCGCCTCCGGATCGTCGCCGTTGACGTGGAAGATCGGCGCCTCGACCATCTTCGCCACATCGGTGCAGTAGGTGGTGGAGCGCGCGTCGCGCGGGTCCGAGGTGGTGAAGCCGATCTGATTGTTGACGATCAGGTGCACCGTGCCGCCGGTGCCGTAGCCGCGCGTGCCGGACAGGTTGAGCGTCTCCATCACAACGCCCTGCCCCGCGAACGCGGCGTCGCCATGCACCAGGATCGGCAGCACCTGGTCGCCGGTCTTGTCGTCGCGGCGGCGCTGGCGCGCCCGCACCGAGCCCTCGACCACCGGATTGACGATCTCCAGGTGCGACGGATTGAACGCGAGCGACAGGTGCACCGGGCCGCCCGGCGTGGTGATGTCGGAGGAGAAGCCGTTGTGGTACTTGACGTCGCCCATCGACAGCTCATGGACGTGCTTGCCCTCGAACTCGAGGAACAGGTCCTTCGGCATCTTGCCCAGCACGTTCACCAGCACGTTGAGCCGGCCGCGGTGCGCCATGCCGATGACGATCTCCTGCACGCCGTTGGCGCCGGCGCGCTGGATCAGGTCGTCGATCGACGGGATCAGGCTCTCGCCGCCTTCGAGCGAGAAGCGCTTCTGCCCGACGTACCGGGTGTGCAGGTAGCGCTCGAGCTGCTCCGCCTCGGTCAGCTTGCCGAACAGCCGCTTCTGCAGGTCGGGGGCGAGCTTCGGCGTGCCGCGCACCGGCTCGATGCGCTCCTGGATCCACACGCGCTGCGCGCGGTCGCTGATGAACATGTACTCGAAGCCGATGTTGCGGCAATACGTGTCGCGCAGCGCCTGAATCAGGGTTCTCAGGGAAACGCGGTCCAGCCCGACGAAAGAGCCCGAGTTCACCACCTGCTCCAGGTCGGCCTCGGACAGGTCGTAGTAGGCCGGCTCGAGCTCCGGCACATTCGGCCGCGGCATGCGCTTCAGAGGATCGACCGTCGCCCAGCGCGACCCGGCGATCCGATAGGAGGTGACCAGCAGCAGCGCGGCTACCTGCAGGCGCTCGGGCGCCACCGGCTCGGTCGCCATGGTGCGCGGCGCGCTGAACTCGCCGCGCTTCGCCCTTTGCACGAAGGATTCGACTACCGGCGCGTGCGCCACGTCCTTCGTCGCGTTGCCCGGCAGCACCTGCATCTTGTCGAAGTAGTCGCGCCACTCTTCCGGCACGCTGGCCGGGTTGACGAGGTAGCTTTCGTACAGGTCCTCGATAAACGGCGCGTTGCCGCCGAAGAGATGGGAGTTGTCAAGAAACTGCTTCATGACGGAGCTCATGGCTATCTATCTCTTGTCGAGAGGCTTGACCTCGCGCCGCGGCGCGCCCTTGTAGAGCTGGCGCGGACGGCCGATCTTGTACTCGGGGTCGGTGATCATCTCCTGCCACTGCGCGATCCAGCCGACGGTGCGCGCGAGCGAGAAGATGCAGGTGAACATCGCCACCGGGATGCCGAGCGCGCGCTGCACGATGCCGGAATAGAAGTCGACGTTCGGATAGAGCTTGCGCTCGACGAAGTACTCGTCCTCCAGCGCGATCCTCTCCAGCTCGAGCGCCAGCTTGAACAGGCGGTCGTTGTGCAGGCCGAGCTCGTTCAGCACCTCGTGGCAGGTCTCGCGCATCAGCTTGGCGCGCGGGTCGTGGTTCTTG
>Ga0193752_1001444_pt1 | contig 19718 bp, 17 predicted proteins | sample H1c1metaG_FD_144924 | JGI IMG/M metagenome (GOLD analysis project Ga0193752, IMG submission 144924) | Soil microbial communities from a riparian zone of the East river system, Colorado, United States - H1c1 | ecosystem: Environmental > Terrestrial > Soil > Riparian zone | place: USA: East River...
GAGGCCTTCTTTTTCTGCAAGGGATGACTCTCCTTCTTTCGCGGTAAGCGGAGCTTTCAATGAGCGCTTCAGTGTGATGCCCAGGCGATCGGGTATCAGCTTGGCCAGCGCATTGGCGTCAGGCAGAGGGAGATCGAGCGTTCTGGCCACGTCCTTGATGCTCATCCTTGCGGCCATCGTTCCATAGGTGACAATCTGAGCCACCTGATTTTTGCCGTATTTGGCAACCACATAATCAATTACTTTCTGCCTGCCCTCATCATCAAAGTCCGTATCGATATCCGGCATCGATTTCCGGTCTGGGTTAAGAAATCTTTCAAATAGCAGGTTGTATTTGATCGGATCGATATTGGTAATGCCGATGCAATAGGCTACCACACTACCGGCGGCGGACCCCCTGCCGGGACCTACATATACGCCCAGCTCGCGTCCTGCCCGGATAAAATCGCTTACGATCAGGAAGTAACCCGCGAAGCCCATTGTTTTGATGGTGAACAATTCAAACTCTATGCGCTCCTCTATTTTAGGTGTAAGGTCGTTATACCTGTTTCTGGCGCCCTCATAACTTAGGTGTTTGAGATATTCCCATTGATTGAGATTTGCATCGCCATGTATTTGAAATTCGACGGGCACCGTGAAAGCAGGGAGGAGGATGTCTTTTTTTAGGTTCAGCACTTCCACACGGTCTACGATCATCCCGGTGTTATCTATTGCAGCGGGAATGTCACTGAACAATTCCGACATTTCCTGCTGCGACTTGAAATAAAACTGGTCATTTGGAAATTTAAATCTCCGGTCTCTCAGATTTACGTCATCATTTACAAAATCATCATAACCCGGCGTACTTTTTTTCTCTCCTGTATTTATGCAAAGTAATATGTCGTGTGCGTTGAAGTCTTCCTGGTCGGTATAATGACTGTCGTTTGTTGCGATAACAGGAACATTGTATTTCTTCGAGAACCTGATCAGGGTATTGTTTATAGTTTCCTGTTCTTTCAGGTTGTGTCGCTGCAGTTCAATGAAAAAATCCTCACCAAACATATCCAGCCACCATTTAAATTCCATTTCGGCAGCCGCCTCACCCTCCTTAAGAATGGCCTGGGGTACGTGGGCTCCGATGCAACAGGTGGTTGCAATTAATCCTTCATGGTATTTTTCGATCAGTTGTTTGTCGATCCTGGGATATTTGCTGTAAAGTCCCTCTATATAGCCGAGTGAGGTGAGTTTGATGAGATTCTGGTACCCTTTCGCATTTTTAGCAAGCAGTACCTGGTGATAACGGTTATCTTTCTGATCCTTCGTGAACGACTTCCTGGTCCTGTCCGCTACAACATAGAATTCACAGCCGATAATCGGTTTTACCTTAAGGCTACCATCGTCGTTCCTGTGTTTGAAAGCCTCTGCAACAAACTCAAAAGCGCCGAACATATTTCCATGATCGGTGATGGCAATGGCGGGCATTGAGTCATCAATCGCCTTCTTGTACAAACTTTTAATGGAAGCTGCCCCGTCGAGAAGTGAGAATTGGGTATGAACATGTAAATGGGAGAAACTGGACATCAATGCAAATTACCTATAATTCGACCATCGTTTTACCACAATTATAGCAAAGGGCCTGGATTGTCCATTGCTGCTGAATAGCTAAATTTGCACATATTGTGAAAAACTTTTTCTACTTTCTTTGCTCCATTTTACTTCTGGCCTCCTGTTCTGGCAGCAAGAAGACCGCGAAAGCGCCAAAACCCGCGCCTGCGGCTCACAAGCCTGTATATCTGGAAAATATTGAAATCAATTCTTCGCAAGATGAAAACATTGCGATAAAAAAGCCATCAAGGGTAAATGGAAAGAAAGATGTTCCGGGTGCGGGGTATTCCTCGGACATTGAAAGAATCAATGCGCTCCAGTTCAAGTATGGTATACTGATGGATAAACCGGTAGAATCGGTTACCGACACAAAACTCCTCAATTTTCTCGACGAATGGTATGGCATCCCTTACCGATATGGCGGGGGTTCAAAAATGGGCATCGACTGTTCCGCATTTACATCTCTTTTCCTCAAAGAAGTGTATAACGTCCAGCTTCCGCGTACTGCTCGCGCGCAGTATGACAAGGGCAGGCGGGTCGGCCAGGATGAGTTGGAACAAGGTGACCTCGTGTTTTTCAATACCACTGGCAGGATCACTCACGTGGGCGTTTATCTGGGTCGTAATAAGTTCGCCCACGCCTCCACTTCAAACGGGGTTATGATAAGTGACCTTGATGAAAATTATTTTGAGAAAAGATATGCCGGCGCCAAAAGATTCAGGTAGCTCTTTGGAATCTTTTTCTCATCGAATCCACTACATGAAAGAAGTCGGGCGTCAGCCTCAGCAAAACAACTCCTGCAACAAACGGCAGAGTAAAAACAAGACTCCGGATAAAGATCCAGGTCCATCCACGCTGTTCCCTGAACAGGTAATAGCTGAGCAGATAACAGGCCACACCAAGTAGTATGGTGTAAACCGATTTGACACTGAATGGCTGCATTTTCATTTTGCGCCACAGAAATATTCCCCTGATACTATTGTAGATAAAGAAAGCGATGAAGTTCGACAGCGCCGGTCCGATCACCCCAAGAGTTTTCGTGAGCACATAGGTTAGTGGCAGTGAGAGTACAAGCAGGAAGACGCCGGTAAAGAATTCAAAGCGCCAGAAAGTAGACGTAGCAATGATCTGGGCATTAAGGCCGGTGCCCATGTCCAGGATTCTTAAGCTACCTACCACAAGGAAGATTGGCAACGCCTGTAAGTAAGTATCCTTTAGTGGGACTGTTTCGATACCATCAATGAAGTTGAGATAGATGAGGCTGAACATAGCCACTGAAAAAATAAGCTGGTTGATGGAAGAACGCTTGTATATGTTGCGGATCTTTTCATAGTCCTTGTCTTTCCAGGCTCTCGACAACGGTGCAATCGACGCGGCGATAATTCCTCGTTGCGGTGCCTGTATCAGGCTGGCGATGTTCTCCGCCAGCGCGTTTACCCCAACATAGATCTGACCATTGGGAAGTACAGCTGCGATGACCAGGCTGTCGAATACTCTGGAAATATTTACCACACTGCCACCACTCCACATGAAGGCCGCCAGCGCTATCATTTTCTTACGGAATTTCCTGGTAACCTGGCTCACGGAAAAAGTAAATGATATTTTCCTGCTGATGAGCAAATAGAACATCAATATCAGGGTCAGTGCGAGGTAAGTAAGCGAATACAACTTTATAAAGCCCTTGAATTCGGAAATGATGCCCGCAAAAAATAACACGATCAGGATGGTTGTCAACAACCTGAACACAACCTCGCGAAGCAGATTCGTCAGTACCGATTTGCGTTCCTGCCACGCATAGGCTTCGAGCACGGAATACAGCGTCAGGCCGAAACCAAAAGGAAACAGCCAGTAATAATAGGAAATGAGTTCCGGTGAATTGGTGATGTATTTGCGTGCGACGAAATCTTTTAAAAAGTATCCGGCGATCGAAACCAGAACAAAACCGGCGATAGTGGTAAACAGGGTCCAGGTCAACAGGTCATTGTTCCTGGTCTTAAGATTATCCTTGTAGTACGGAAAGAACTTATATATCACGGCCGGCATACCCAGGTTTGCGACTGAGAACATGATATTGGCGATGGCGATGAAAAGGTTGACCAGTCCGTATTCTGCCGCTGTGAAGTTGCCCTCCTTGGTGTACAGAAAAGTATTGAAGAAACCAAGGGCAAAACCAAAATACACCACGAAGGAGGAAATGATGCTTTGCCGCCTGATGTCACTCATAAGCAAATATATTACATCTTCCTGCTGCCTACATAAAAGTTGGGGTCAACAGATATGCGTCCCCTGATGGAAGATTTCTGCCAGTTCGTATCCGGATTGATCCATTCCGGCTTTGCCGATTTGATCTTCAACGGCATGGTGAATCCCTCGATACAATTGGCGAAGCGATATTCCAGTTTGCCGCCGGAATAACGATATTGGAATTCGGGAAGACGGTTATCCCTAAGGTATTGGTCAAAGAAGGGGCTTAAGTCTTTGCCGGAAAATTTGATGATGTAAGCTTCAATATCTTTCGAGGTCACCACCTTGTGGTAAAATTCGGAGTTCAGGCCGCGCAGCATCATTCTGAATTTCTCATCATCGTCCATGATCGTCCGAACCATCTCCAGGATATTACTTCCTTTGAAATACATGTCCTTTGCTCCTTCCTCATTAACACCATATGGTCCGATCACCGGCGACTCGTTTAGTATTTTCGGGCGCAGTCCGATATTGTATTCTTCACCGGCTTTTTTTCCCGATTGGCATTCAGTATACAATGTTTCACTATAATCGGTAAAACCTTCGTGCACCCACATGTCGGCAATGTCCTTGGTGGTGATATTGTTTGCGAACCATTCGTGACCACTTTCATGTACAATAATATAATCCCATTTATTGCCCCATCCCGTACCCGAGAGATCCTTGCCCAGGTATCCGTTCATAAACTGATTGCCATAAGCGACGGCGCTCTGGTGCTCCATTCCCAGGTGTGAAGACTGTACCAGTTTGTAACCATCTTCATAGAATGGATACGGCCCGAACCAGTGCTCAAAGCATTTAAGCATGGGAATAACCTGCTTGAATTGTGACCTGGCCTTTGATTCGTCTTCCGCCAATGCCCAGAAACTGAGATCGAGTTTTCCTTTTTCTCCGTCATATTCCTCGGACCAGTTTACGTATTTGCCGATATAAGGAATGATCGTGTAATTATTTATCGGATTGACTACCGCCCAGGTGTAGGCTGTGGTTCCATTTGTATTCTTAATGGTGTTCCTCAGCCTGCCGTTGGCTACAGCTATAAGAGAATCGGGAACGATGATAGTTAGAGAAGCGCTATCCGGCTCGTCGCCCTGGTAGTCTTTGCAGGGATACCAGACACTTGCTCCCAGCCCCTGGCAGGCCACCGTCATCCAGGGATTCCCGGCTTTATCTTTCTGCCAGATCCATCCCCCGTCCCAGGGTGGCTTGATTGCTTCTCTGGGATGGCCTTCAAATGAGATCTCCAGTTTCATTTTGGTTTGTGAGGGTATGGAATGACCGAAATCCAGGTGATAGACATTGCTATCGCGTTGAAAAGGGATGTCTGTCTGTTCATAAACGACTTTTGTGATCTTCATGGGCACCTGCATGTCGATCTGCATTTTTTGTCCTTCACCAGTGGTTACACAGGAGAGAATGTTTTTGCCGGTGATGGTGCGGGTCACATAGTCGGGTTCTACCGTGATGTCATATTTTGTCACATCCCACCATGCCCGTTCCGGCCCAACTGTTCCTCTTAAAGTATCCTGGTGCGTAAACGTTGTCTTTTGAGGCCCGAGCTGAGCGAAAACGGACGAAGAAGACAAAGAGAAGAGTATGATCGAAACAATTGAAAGGGCCAGAGGTCTGATTTTGCTCATGATTGTATGTTAAAATTTAGCGGTAAACTTGTAGTCAATCCCACGACATGAAAATAAAACCTTTCTGCTGGATTTTATTTTACCCGTGCGTCCTTTTGTCGTGTAATAATAACCGTTCTTCCACAAAGAAAGTGTTTCGTTACAACGAAGCCACCAATATTGCTACCCTGGACCCTGCTTTTGCGAAGAATCAGTCGATCATCTGGGCAGTCCACCAGCTCTACAATACGCTCGTCGAAACTGACTCGGCGCTGCAGATCGCGCCATCACTTGCCAGGAGCTGGACAGTTTCCGCAGACAGACTGGTGTACCGGTTCCAACTACGAACAGATGTAGTTTTTCATGATGATGTTGCATTTGATGGTGGGAAAGGCAGGAAAATGACAGCCAGGGACGTTGTATACAGCTTCAAAAGGATCATTGATCCTGCAACCGCCAGTAGCGGCGCCTGGATATTTAATAACCGGATCGATTCTCTCCATCCATTTGTTGCAGTCAACGACAGCGTTTTTGAACTGCGCCTTGCCAGGCCGTTTGCCCCGGTGCTCGGACTCCTGAGCATGACTTATTGCTCTGTCGTACCGCAGGAGGTGGTGAGCATGCACGGTAAAGACTTTGGCCGCCATCCCTCTGGTACAGGGCCATTCAGATTCAGATTCTGGGAAGAGGGTCAGGCACTGGTTTTTCTGAAAAATGAAAATTATTTCCAGCGGGACAGCAGCGGGCAACGCCTACCTTATGTGGACGCGGTTAAGGTGAGTTTTTACAACAACAAGGCAACAGAATTTCTTTTGTTCCGGCAGGGTAAGCTGGATTTTATTAATGATATCGACGCGTCTTTTAAGGATGAAATACTAACCAAAAAAGGCGTGTTGAAAAAAGAGTGGGAGGGAAAAATCCAGCTACAGAAGCATCCTTATCTCAACACCGAGTACCTGGGCATACTTTACGACTCCACGCTGCCGGCAGTAAAGGCCTCGCCACTCAGGCATAAGTTGATCAGGCAGGCAATCAATTATGGATTCGACAGAAAAAAATTAATGATGTACCTCCGCAATTCCGTGGGTACCGCAGCTGAGAGTGGGTTCATCCCAGCGGGTCTTTCTGCCTATGACCCGCTAAGGGTCAGGGGATACTCCTACAATCCACGCAAGGCGAGGCAACTGTTGACCGAGGCGGGCTACCCTGGAGGTAAGGGTCTGCCGCGAATAAAATTGCTAACGGTGCCGACTTATGCGGAACTGGCGGGTTTTATTGCCCGGGAACTTATGAATATCGGTTTGGTCGTTCAGGTGGACGTGGTACAGAAAAGTTTGTTGCTGGAACAGACGGCGAATTCCACCGCACTATTTTTCCGCGCCAGCTGGATTGCCGATTATCCGGATGCCGAAAATTATCTAAGCGTGTTTTATTCGAAGAATCCTGCACCACCTAACTACACCCATTATGCGAATAAAAAATTTGACATCCTGTATGAACAGGCCCTACTGATTACGGACGATTCGATCCGAAGTCGCCGTTACCAGGAAATGGATCAGCTGGTGATGGAAGACGCACCGGTGGTGCCGCTGTGGTATGATCAGCTGCTGCACCTCGTACAGCCGGGAGTAACTGGCTTTACGCCCAATGGGCTGAACCTGTTGGAGCTGCGCACGGTTCGCCTGCCTTGAATTTATTTCACACAATGCGGTCTGCCGGTTGGCGGGCAGCCTCAGGCAGGCGACCTTTGAAAGAAGTAAATCAAACAAGTTTTTCCTGAAAGATCTTCTTGAATTTTTCAAGCTTCGGCCTGATCACATAATAACAATAAGGCTGTGAGCCGTTGTTGTTATAATAATTATAGTGGTAGTCCTCGGCCGAATAAAACTCAGTAAATGGACTGATCTCGGTCACGATCGGCTGGTCGAAGATCTTGCTGCTTTCCAGTTCCGCTTTGTATTTTTCCGCCTTCTGCCTTTGTTCTTCATCGTGATAGAAAATCACGCTTCTGTACTGCGGTCCCACATCATTTCCCTGCCTGTTGAGTGTGGTGGGGTCATGGCTTTTCCAAAAAACTTCCAGCAACTCATCAAAATTGAGTATCGATGGATCATATATAATCTGGATCACTTCGGCATGACCGGTATTTCCTTCACACACTTCCTTGTAAGTCGGATCTTTAACAGACCCGCCACTGTAGCCCGGCGCAAGACTGATCACTCCGTTCAGTTTTTGAAATATGGCTTCCGTGCACCAAAAACAACCCGTGCCAAATGTGGCCATCCGGACTGGTATCAGGCCCCCTTTATGTGTAATTTCATCAGTTGTAGTCATAAGTTCTTTTCATGTTAGTCAATGGGGCAACCAACAAAAAACAAATTCCGTTCCGTTAACGCCGATATTCGAATAACTGCCAAAACAGGATTCAAATCCGTCATATCTTTGGAGTTAATATGAAATTTTTCCCTGAATCAGCCTTAGTCCAGCTGGAATTCAATAAGATAAAAGATTTGTTAAAGGAACAGTGCCAGACTGAATGGGCCAGAGATAAAGCGACAGAACTGCGCATTCACACCCGCAAGGACTTCATTGTTCATGAATTGACGCAATCCAGCGAGTTTAAACAACTCCTTGATGCGGGACAATATTTCCCCAATGATTATGTATTGAACCTTGCTAAGGAACTCAAACTTCTTGGCATCCCAGGCGCTGTGCTCACAGGCGACCAATTCCTTGATATCAGAAAGCTTGCCGAAAGCATACAGCGCATCTTCAGGTGGTTTGATAAAGACCGTAAGAGCATCTATCCCGCGCTTTACAAGGTAATCGCCACAACAACTTATGAGAAGGAGATCATTGTACTTATCGACCAGAAACTTGATGAACAGGGTGTGGTCAGGGATAATGCCTCGGATGAATTGCTGAGGATCCGCCAGCAACTCAGTCGCAAACGGACAGAGTTGCGGAGAACCTTTGACCGTATACTGCAAAAACTCTCCAAGGCAGGTTATGTCACCGACACCGCGGAAGCATTCCTCAACGGCAGAAGGGTGGTGTCCCTCTTCGCCGAACATAAGCGACAGATCAAAGGGATACTTCATGGTGAAAGCGACACCAGGAAAACCAGTTTCGTGGAGCCGGAAGAAACCATTGAGCTGAACAATGATGTTTTCTCTCTCGAACATGAAGAAAGTCGCGAAGTATATCGTATCCTGAGGGAACTGACGGCGGCATTGTCTTTGCACGCCCCCCTGCTGGAAATCTATCACAACATTCTCGGTGAGTTTGATTTTATTTCGGGCAAGGCAAAATTTGCCAGAACCATCGACGGCCAGTTGCCTTTGATAATAGACAAGGCGCACGTGCACCTGATAAAGGCATATCACCCTTTACTCTGGTTGTATAACAAAAAGGCACAGAAGCCTGTGTATCCCATTGATGTAAGTCTCAATGAAAAAACCAGGATCCTGCTCGTATCGGGACCCAATGCCGGGGGAAAAACGGTAACACTCAAAACTGTCGGTCTGTTGCAGTTGATGATTCAGAGTGGACTACTCGTTCCTGTGCACCCGGATTCTGAAATGGGCATATTCAAACAGCTGATGATACACATCGGCGATACGCAGAGCCTGGAGTTCGAACTCAGCACTTATAGCTCGCACCTGAAGAATATGAAATACTTCATGGAGAACGCCAACGGCAAGACGCTGTTCTTCATCGATGAACTTGGAAGCGGTAGTGATCCAAATCTTGGCGGTGCGTTTGCTGAAGTGATCCTGGAAGAACTCGTGAGAAAACATTCACTCGGAATAGTAACTACTCACTACCTGAATCTGAAGATCATGGCCAATAAAACTCCGGGTATCCTCAATGGAGCCATGGCCTTCGACGAACAGCACCTGCTGCCAATGTACAAACTGATCGTGGGCAAGCCAGGCAGTTCCTACACGTTTTCCATTGCGGAACGCATCGGCCTCGAAACCCGGCTGATCAACCGCGCAAGGCAACTGGTGGACGAAGGTCATTTTCATCTTGACAAACTATTGAACCGAACAGAACAGGATCTTCAGGTCATCGAGAAAGAAAAAAAACAACTACAGCAACTGGTGAAGGAAAATGAGCGGATGAAAAAGGAAATGGAAAATTTGATCAACAAGGAAACCCACCATCAGCAGGTTGAATTGCTGAGGCATCAGAATAAAATCACCGAAGACCGACTGGCCTATCTCAAGGACATGGAAAGAAAACTTCGTCAGGTAGTGCTCGACTGGAGGAAGGCGGAAAGTTCAGAAGACAAGAACGAATTGATAAGGCAGCTGCATGGGTTGTTGTTTACTCAACAAGTGAAACAGCGCGAAGAGAAAGCCAGAAAGAAAATTAATTCAAAGTATGAAGAAGTTGGCGGTGAAATCCAAATAGGGCAGAAGGTGCTGATGCGAAAAAATCATCAGGTGGGTGAGGTCAGGGAAATAAAAGGCAGAAAGGCCATCATACAACTCGGTATGATACCCATCACCGTAGACCTCGGCGACCTTACCGTAGTATCAGAAAAATCCGCGCCCTAGCAACTAGAGGCTGGAATGCAGGTAGTCCTTGAGCTGTGTTATGGTTTCTTCGTGTGATGAGATTGTTTCCCGAACCACATCGTTGATAGATATGATTCCGCATAGCTTGTCATCGTCGAACACAGGCAGATACCGGATATTTTTATCTGACATCAACTGCATACAGTATTCGATGGAGTCCTGAGGGGTTATGCGTGGAAAGTCCGAAGACATGATTTCTGAAACCTTGGTATCTGTGGATGATTTTCCTTTCAGTATCACCTTACGGGAATAATCTCTTTCTGTCATGATTCCACAATAATTTCCATTCTCTATAACCACAACAGATCCGATATTCTGATCAGCCATGATTCTTAGGGCATGCAATACGGAAGAATTTGGTAGAACATTGGTAACATCACTGCCTTTGCGGCCAATTACGTCGGCAACTTTTTTCATGTGCAAGTCTTTAGGTTTTCGATGCGGTCGTTATTAGTAAAATACGAAAACCTTCTTATCTGGCAAAACAAATATTTTTGCGGATTTAGGGCCTGTAACCCCTCAGAAATTCTTCGGTTTTCATCTTTCTTTTCCCTTCCTGCTGAAGTTCCACCACTGATATCCAACCATCAGCACAAAAAAACTGAAGGTTTGTTTTGCCATCGGTATAAAAAGATCCGGCTGCCTTTGGGTGCGCTGTTTCAGCAGGCACCGCCCTGAAGATCTTTAAGATCTTTCCCTGGAATTGCGTAAAGGCCCCTGGTGCGGGGGAAAGCCCCCGAATGAGGTTATTGACTTGCCGGACGGGTCTATCAAAATTGATCCTGCAGGTTTCGGTGAAGATCTTCGGAGCATGGGGAAGACTGTCTGGATCGGTCTGACTCTGTGATATTTCTTTGAGCTTTCCTTCGTTAAGATTTTCAATAGTCCTGATCAGCAATGCTGCGCCTTTTGATTTCAACAGATCGTACAATTCGCCGGCCGTTTGTTCTTCACCGATAGGCACCTTATCCTGCATGAGGATGTTGCCGGTGTCAATAGCATGGGTGAGCTTGAAGGTCGTCACACCGGTTTCTTTCTCGCCGTTGATGATCGCCCAATTGATTGGCGCTGCGCCGCGGTATGCTGGCAACAGGGAACCATGCACGTTGATGGTGCCAAGTGGCGGCATGTTCCAAACGACTTCGGGCAGCATTCTGAAAGCTACAACCACTTGCAGGTCGGCCTGCAGGGCGCGCAGTGATTCCAGAAATTCAGGCGCTTTTAATTTCTCCGGTTGTAGTACAGAAAGACCATGTTGAAGCGCGAATTCTTTCACGGCGCTCGAAGTCGGTTTCATTCCTCTTCCCGCAGGTTTGTCGGGAGCTGTGATCACTCCAACGATATTGTAATTGGCATCAACCAGTGCTGCCAGAGAAGCCACGGCAAAATCGGGTGTGCCCATGAACACGATTCTCAGATCCTTATTATTCTTCATTGAACTTGCCTATTCAAAATCGGGGTAGAGGAGGTATTTCTTGCGGATGTCCTTGAATTTCTTTAGTGCAGGCTGCCAACTCCCTCTTATGGATTCTTCTGAATCCTGACTAATTATTTGGGCTTTTAATTCTTCGGTTCCTGCCAGCCTGTTAAAATTTGCGCCCTTGTTTATAAAGAAACTGTCTTTCCGTGGAAATAGGTCATAGGCTGTTATCAACCATTTCAGCTGGATCCGTCCATCCACTTTCGCGAATACTGAATCTACCGGTCCACCAAGATCCCAGCCATGACAGGTACTGTCGAGCAACTTTGGTGATTTCGCGCCAGGCAAACTCCTAACGGTGAATGTGTAAAGTGAATCCGGAAGGCTGGGATGGCCGAAAACCTGGAAGGGCCTGTCGGTGCCTCTTCCCTCGCTCAACGCCGTTCCTTCAAAAAAACACGTTGAGGGATAAAGATAGACTGAGGCCATGTCGGGCAGGTTGGGAGAAGGTTTGAAGGGCAACAGATAGCGGCTCTTGTGCGTGTATCCATCACATGGAATTATCTTCAGACTGAAAGACGTTCCCGCCGAAGGTTTTTTGTTTTGAATGGTGGAATCCATCCATTTTTCTCCGAAGTACATGGATATGTATTCACCGATGGTCATACCATAGACAACGGGGATCTGCTGACTGCCGATGAATGAACGGTAGGCTGGTTTTAGTACCGGGCCATCCACATAAAATCCATTTGGATTGGGGCGGTCGAGCACTATCAGCGGCTTGCCAAATTCGACTGCTGACTCACTAAGTTCCTCCAGTGAGGATATATAAGTAAAGAATCTTGCGCCCACATCCTGAATATCGAATACGATCAGGTCCACATCTTCAAGGTCGGCCTTCGAAGGTTTTCTTTTCTTGCCATAAAGAGAAATGATATCGATCCCCGTTCCGGGATCCTTTGTGTTGCCAACCTTTTCCCCGGCATCCGCGGTACCCCGGAAACCATGTTCCGGAGCAAAGATTTTTTTTATCTGAACGCCTTTTTTTAGCAAAGTATCCACCAGATGGGTGCTGCCCACCATGGAGGTGTTGTTTGCGAAAATCGCTACCCTTTTATTTATTAACATTGGAAGGTATAGATCTAGCCGCTCAGCTGCCGGAACGATTTTTGATTGACCTGAAACTGAGTGGCCAAGCGGTTTTTTTTGGGCACATGATATAAAATGCTGCAAAAAAAATACGGAAATGAAAAGAATGCGAAATGTCATAGCGATATTTGAAACGGTAAATGTAAATACAACTATTCAGTATGAGACAAGTAAAAGCAGGAGATACAGTTCAGGTACATTATCACGGTAAACTGACCAACGGTACTACATTCGATAGTTCATCGGGCCGTGAACCCCTTGAGTTTGAAGTGGGCACCGGTTCGGTGATAAAAGGATTTGACGAGGGGGTGCTGGGTATGGCTGTGGGCGATAAGAAGACCCTGGAAATTCCCTTTAGCGAAGGGTATGGTCCCAAGGATGAAAACATGGTGGTTGAATTTCCGAGGGCGAATCTTCCCGACGATCTAAACCCAGAACTGGGCATGCAGTTGAGTATGACTGTCGGCTCGGGTCAGGTAATACCAGTGACCATAGTTCAACTTGGAGATGAAACCGTTACTCTTGACGCCAATTCACCCCTGGCGGGGCAGGACCTGGTTTTTGATGTTGAAATTGTTGACATAAAGGGCCCTTCTTCTATCATTTTACCCGGATAATACTAAGGTAATCTACTAAAACACCTGAAAAAACCTGTCATTGCTTGCAACACGACAGGTTTTTTTCTATTTTGACCGAAATATCCAACCGATGAAAGCCCTTCGATCAGCACTGATTCTACCAGTTCTTTTTTGTTTTGCAATTAACACCATGGCCCAGGCCGATTCAGCATACTGTTCAAGACATGCATTGATTTATGCCGACAGTCTTTCCAATGCATTCCGAGATCAGAACTGGAACCGGTATCTCTCCATCACTTATCCGGGTTTAATTACATATTACGGAGGAACAAGAAGTTTTCAATCCTACATCCAAAGGGCAAGGTCGGTGAGCAATTCATCTGCCATCAGGGATCATGTGGCACTGGATCTCATGCAGATTTCAGCCAACAATTCGGGTGAATGGCAATGTGTAATTAGAAAGACGGGTTCAACTGTGATAGACGGAAAGAAAGCCATGATAATTTCCTATCTCATCGGGCAGTCAACCGATGATGGTAATTCCTGGAAGTTTCTCGATGTTTCTTATAATGCCACAGAGAAGCTCAATGATATCATGCCCGAACTTTTCGCTGCATTAAATGTGCCCGAGAGGAGGATCATTTTTGAAAAAGGCCAGCTGGCGAGTGCAGAATAAACTGCGCACTAAGATGCTGCTTTGGCCGTTTTTTTGCCCAGCCACCATCCAAGCCACAGGCCGGTAAGCCCCCATCCGACAAGAGCGTCGATAAAGTAGGCGGTCAGGTCGAAGGTCTCGTACCAAATGTGATTTGTGTATGGCGCGTTAAGAAAAACAATAAATCCCGTAAACAGGGTAGCCAGGAATACAGTGGAAAACTTGAGCGTGGGTATGCGTAAAAGGATCCAGCAGAGTAAACCCACCATCAGGATGTTTACGATGATGACTCTGACGATATTCATACCCATGCTGAAATCCATTTTCTTGTGATAAGCAAGAATTGCCCATGGTTTCCCTTCAGCTTCCATCATGTACTTTTTTATCATATCCTCATTAGCACCTACGGGGAGAGTTGGGAGCAAAAAAGACCCATCCTGTGTAATCTGTTCATTAAGAAAAGCCATGATCTTGTCCTGATTGGGAGTATACTGGTTTGCAGGCCGATGAAGGTCAAGAATCGTCCATGATAGGCTCTGGCAGATGAAGATGATGACACCACCAACCAAAGCTCCGATGAGTAACCGTTTCATTTGTCCGGGTTTTAGTCTCAGAAGGTAATAATATTTACGGAAAAGGGGGACAAATTCTACATAGCTGGCTGCAGATTTCTTATCCTCCTGAAGGCCGCGCCGCAAAGTACAAGAAGCAGTAGCGTACAAATGAGGGAAGCTTCGAATCCGAATTCGCCGCCGCTTATGGCGGGCAGCCCCGGGTCTCTTTCCATTGTCAGGAGGCTGTCGAACGAAAAACCGCTCACAGGAAAGCCAAGCAGAGGACCCTGGAAAAGATTCCAGCCGAAATGAAAGCCGACCGGCATCCAGAGATTACGGCTATATATAAACGCAATTCCCATGACCAGGCCACCCAGGAATATGTTGATTATCCCGATCAACGGAATGCCGGGGTTGGTAAGATGAACCATTGTAAATAATACAGAACTGATGATCAGGGCCAGCCATTTATTGAATGATTTCAGCAGGTTCCTGAGCACATACCCCCGGTAAACAAGCTCCTCTGAAAAGGAAACCAGCAAAATGGAACCGAAAGCCGTGGCCAGGTCCCAGCCTTCCAGGTATACGCTGGTCCATTCAAACCCCCGGAATAGGAAGATGATCACTGCCCCGGCGCAAACGACAGCAGCCGCTATGAGGACGCCTATCAGAATGTCCGGATATATCATAGCCACTCTGAAACCAAGGCTTACAAAACTCCTCCTGTCGATGAACACCCTGAAGAAATACACGAAAACAAGAGCCAGTATGGCTGAAACAAGGAACCATAAGTGAATGGATGAAATAAAGGACCCCGCGGATATGGACACTACCGAATAGATCAAAACCAGCAGCAGCGCCTTGATCCATCCTTTCTCTATCATCGCGGGCCTTTCCTTTCTTGACGCCATATATCTTTATCTTGCCGAAAAAATTAACAATCAATGTTTGCAGAGTATAAATATAGTGTAGCAGAGCGGTTTTTGAAATACGTCAGGATTAATACCCAGAGTGACCCGGCTTCAGTTTCACAACCTTCCACTTCCTCGCAGCTGGATCTCAGTCGGCTATTGGTAGAAGAACTTCATGAATTAGGCATCAGCGACGCCGAACTCGACGAATGGGGCTATGTGTATGCTACAATCCCCTCCAACAGTCCAAACATTGTACCCGTACTTTGCTTTTGCGCCCATGTCGACACTTCCCCGGATTGTTCAGGTGAGAGTGTCAGACCCCTGGTCCATCCTAATTATGACGGGAGGGATATTGTTTTGCCCGACGACAATGCACAGGTCATCAGTGTAGGTGATCATCCCTATCTGGCAGAAAAAACGGGAGACGATATCATCACCGCTTCAGGAACCACACTGCTTGGCGCGGATGACAAGGCCGGTGTGGCTGTGATCATGGATATGGTGCAATTTTTTTCCACTCATCCTGAGCTGCCTCATGGCGCCATAAGGATCCTCTTCACTCCCGATGAAGAAATTGGCAGAGGCGTGAATAAGGTTGACATAGAAAAGCTGGATGCCGATTTTGGCTATACGCTCGACGGCGGCGAACTGGGCACATACGAGGACGAAACCTTTTCTGCGGACGGCGTAATTATTACTTTAGATGGCGTCACTGCTCATCCCGGATACGGAAAGGACAAGCTGGTGAATGCAGTGAAGATGGCGGCAGATCTTATTGCTTCACTTCCCAGGGATTCATTTTCTCCGGAAACCACCGCTGATCGGGAAGGGTTTATTCATCCGGTGAGAATATCCGGCACCGCGGAAAAGGCGGTGATCGAATTTATCATTCGTGATTTTCATACCCGTAAACTGGGCGACTACGAGAATTTCCTCCGTGACAGAATGAACGATATTGCCGCAAACTATCCAGGCTCCTCGGTTAAATTGGAAGTTGAAGAGCAATACCGAAACATGAAGGAAGTGATCGACCAGTATCCAAAGGTTTCCGAAAATGTGCGCGAGGCCATAACTCGGTCTGGCATTGCTGTTAGGAACAGCAGCGCCAGGGGAGGAACAGATGGTTCAAGACTCTCGTTCATGGGACTGCCCTGTCCGAATATATTTACCGGGGAAATGGCTTTTCATGGAAAGCAGGAATATGTGAGTATCCAGGACATGCAGAAAAGTGTCGAAGTGATCGTTCGACTCGTTATGATCTGGGAAGAGCAGTCGTCTGGGAAATCCGCTCAATGATTTTTACAGCGTGCTCCCTTGAATTCTCGATAAACCAGACATGGGTGTTCATTCCACCGCAAACCACTCCCGCAAGATAAATATTGGGCATGTTGGATTCCATACTCTCGGGGCTATACGAAGGTTGCAGAATGGCGTCGTCTGAAATGGTGATGCCGGATCTCCTCAGCAATTCAAAGTCGGGCTGGTAGCCAGTCATGGCAATAACATAATCATTGGCGATCGTCAGGTTTCCATCGGGGGTGCTGATGTCTACCTCCTCATTTCGGATGCCTGTGAGTGTGGAGTTAAAGTATGCCTTTATGCTACCTTCGGCGATCCTGTTCTCAATGTCGGGTCGCACCCAGTATTTCACTCTTTTGCCTATGCCCTCACCCCTTGTAACCATGGTTACCTTAGCGCCTTTCCGGAAGGTTTCCAGCGCCGCGTCCACAGCTGAGTTGTTGGCGCCAACTACCACTACGTTGTGCGTGGCATAAAAATGCGGATCCTTGTAGTAATGCGTCACCTTGGGAAGGTCTTCGCCCGGGATATGCATCAGCACAGGGATGTCATAGAAGCCGGTGGCGATCACCATATGTGTGCAGAAACATTCCCTCTTGGAAGTGGTCACTTTATAAACTCCATTTCGGGGTGAGATAGACAGTACTTTTTCCTGCAATTTAATAGGCAGGTTATTGGAAACAGCAACTCTACGGTAATACTCAAGCGCTTCCGGCCGGGTAGGTTTGATGTTATTTGAAACAAAAGGAACTCCGCCAATTTCCAGTTTTTCGGAAGTGGAGAAGAAGGTCATGTTGAGCGGGTAATTATAAATTGAATTGACAAGACATCCCTTTTCAAGAATCAAAAAATCGAGTCCTTTCTTCCTTGCTTCCAGACCGCAGGCAATGCCGATCGGCCCGGCACCCACAATGATCAGATCATGATGATTGTCCATATCGTCAAAAGATATCAAAGTTATATAGTACTTTCATCAAAACTACAGCCATGAATTTTCTGATCAGTTACTGGTGGATCTTTGTAATCATCATTGTCCTTTTTGCTGGTCTCAAAACGATCAATCAGGGCATGGTGGGAGTGGTGACAGTATTCGGCAAATACCAGCGCGTACTCCTGCCTGGACTCCGGCTCATCATTCCCTTCATTGAACAGATCTACAAAAAAATAAGTATTCAGAACCGTTCCATTGAAATGGAGTTCCAGGCGGTGACTGCCGACCAGGCTAACGTGTATTTTAAAAACATGTTGCTCTTTGCCGTACAGAATGCCAATGAGGACACGATAAAAAAAGTTGCTTTCAAGTTTATCAGTGAACGTGAACTGATGCAGGCTCTGACCCGTACGATCGAAGGAACCGTGCGTTCTTTCGTGGCCACGAAAAGACAGGCCGAGATCCTCGCCCTTCGCCGGGAAATAGTGGAATACGTGAAGGAACAAATTGATACGCTGCTTGAAGAATGGGGTTATCATTTGCTGGATCTTCAGATCAATGATATCACCTTCGACAAGGCCATCATTGAATCGATGAGCAGGGTCGTGGCGAGCAACAACCTGAAAGCCGCGGCGGAAAATGAGGGACAGGCATTGCTCATCACCAAAACCAAGGCCGCGGAAGCGGATGGTAATTCAATAAAAATTGCGGCTGAAGCCGAACGTGAGGCAGCCCGTCTCAGAGGCCAGGGCGTGGCGCTCTTCCGCCAAGAAGTGGCCAAGGGTATGAGTGAAGCGGCGGCTCAGATGAAACAGGCAAATCTTGATACCAACGTAATCCTGTTCAGTATGTGGACCGAAGCCATTAAGAACTTCGCCGAATATGGAAAGGGCAATGTGATTTTCCTGGATGGTAGTCCCGATGGCATGGAACATACGATGAAACAGATCCAGGCGATGATGGTCAAACCAAGCGGAACCAGTTAGAAGATAAGTTCCTGGTTTTTTGTATTGGGGTTGTCAGGAATCCTGTTGCGGTGTCTTAGATAATAAATGGCCGCAATCGTTATAGAAATAAAGAAAAGGATGAGCATCAGGTCCCGAAAATTATTGAGCGCAAAATTAGCGGGTGAAAACACCGCAAGATTGTCGACAAAGTTTCCTGCTGCTGTATGCGTGGTTTTCCATTTCTGTTGTGACACCTGCATGATCTCGTCCACATAATAAGGGTCCTTGAGACGGCTGTATATGAAACTGTGGACACTAACAAATGAGGCCGCGATCAGACTGGATACGATGCCGGTCAGACTAAGCGACATCCATTTTACCTTGATCGAGCGGCTGTAGAAATTCAGCGACAACCAGATGACGGTTACGATGCTGCCGAAAAACAATGTCAGGAAAAGGAGATTTGCAGTAAAGGTGTCGGGTAAAAAACGTCTTACATATGTGGCGCCAATCAGGATAGCAGAGATAACAACCCCTGTAAAAAATCCTGTTATGGCGGCTTTTTTCATCTGAGATGGCTTTTAAGACTTGTTTAAATATAGGCATATACTCTGAAAAAATTCAGGAAATATTTTCAGGTATATCATGTATCATGCACACATTGTCAAACTTTTAAGAAATATTAACCGGCCCAATCCGTTTTAGACACACATTTGTTTACATTTACACATATAAAAAAAATTCCATAGATGAATTTATTTTTTTTACAGATTGATACTTCGGCGGCTGCAGCTCAGGCTGCATCGGCGATCGCTCAGCCTGATCCACAGATCAACTTCATGGACCTGTTGTCGAAGGGTGGGGTGCTGATGATTCCGCTGGGTATCCTGTTTGTGATTGCGATTTTTGTTTTTTTCGAAAGGCTGATCTACATCAGGAAGGCTTCGAGGATTGAGGAAAATTTCATGAACATCATACGTGACAATATTGTAACCGGCAATGTCAACGCCGCAAGAGCGATGGCGAGGAACACGAATAACCCGGTTGCCCGGCTCATCGACAAGGGCCTCCAGCGCATAGGCAAGCCCATCGACGCGATTGAGAAAAGCATGGAAAATGTTGGCAAGCTGGAAATGTACAAGATGGAAAGAAACCTGAACATACTTTCCCTGATCGCTGGCATCGCGCCGATGTTCGGATTCCTGGGCACTATCTTCGGGATGTTCCAGTTGTTCTTT
>Ga0193752_1001445_pt1 | contig 19713 bp, 21 predicted proteins | sample H1c1metaG_FD_144924 | JGI IMG/M metagenome (GOLD analysis project Ga0193752, IMG submission 144924) | Soil microbial communities from a riparian zone of the East river system, Colorado, United States - H1c1 | ecosystem: Environmental > Terrestrial > Soil > Riparian zone | place: USA: East River...
AGTTGTGATTACATGACACCGGATGAAACTCATTTAAAATCAGGACAACTTAATAAAAGATGGAAGAACTACAACCGGAATTATAATCATGAAAAAACGACTGTATAGCAATTGCAGGATTAAAAATTATATTTGTATAACCAGAACAGGATTTATTTATTAACCTGTATAGTTATTTTAGGACTAGTCAACTCCCTCTCTACACCGTATCTACGCCCTACCAACGCCCTACCTAAGTCCTTTGAAGCCCTATAAAAAATTATGTTAAGTAGAAATAAAGCTCCGGGGCGGGATAGCCGGCACCGGTTCAGGTGACAGTGGTATAATCCCGGCTATCTTCAAAAAACGGGATGCTGAAAAACAGCAAAAAACTTTGAACTCTCTTAAATCTTTTCTATCTTTTCATTTCACCAAACCTTTTTAACGATCATGAAATCTCTTCTCTTTATTGTAACATTGGCAGCATGCAGTTTTTGCATATCCTGCAACGATGGTGGCGGCATGTCGGCGACAGCCAAAAAGAACGTAGAAATAAACGACGCCATCACCAAAGCCATTGAATCCGGCGACTTCTCTAAAATGGGCGATTACATTGCTGCCGATGCTGTTGACCATGGCGGCGAACATGGTGATGTAAAAGGGCTCGACAGTATTGTAGCTTCACTGAAGCGCTATCATGAGATGATGCCTGATATGAAATCCACCACTATAAAAACCCTGGCCGACGATGAATATGTTTTTACCTGGTCAACGGTATCCGGTACCATGAACGGGCAAAAATCAGAAATGAAAAGCGTGGATGTGGCTAAATTCAAAGATGGCAAAGCAGTGGAGCACTGGCTGTATATGGATCCTGCAGAAATGGCGAAAATGATGATGCAACCACCCCCTCCCCAAACGATGACAGATACTGTGAAGGCTGAAACAAAACCGGCAGACACGGCAACTAAAAAATAATGAATCGCTGAAAACTTTCTTTAAAACAAAACAGGCTCATACAATATGGGCCTGTTTTGTTTGTAACAGGTTTATATTACTTAAATCCTTTCGGAACATCCACCGTTATCTTCAAACCCGGTTCGTTCAGTTTATTATTTCCGTTGCTCACGGCAACATCTTCCTGGTAAGGATCTTCCAGTGCCGGCCTGTATGAGCCCGAGGTAATATTCCTCACAGCGCTTGCCAGGCTGGCTTCGTTCAGGTCGCCCCAGTCTTTATCAAGCCCATCTGCTACCTGGGCATTAACCGCAAAGCCATTGTAATAATTTCCTTCACCATTCTTATTCACTGTTTTAAAAGACACCGGGAAAATATACCAGTCGCTGACCGGTATCGGAAAAAAGCCTACCGGTTTACCATGCGTAGCGCTGGCACCGATCAGCTTTACATCCATCACCGGCTTCAGGTTATTGATGAGCAGTTCGCTTGCCGAAGCTGTTCCCCTGCCTACAATAAAATAAACATCATCCAGGTTTACCGAACCGGCTTTATTAAAGTTGGTTGTGATGTTGTTGGCACTGTTCTCATTGTTGTACAATTGTTTCATCATCAGTGTGCCGTTCAATGAAGACTTTGCAAGGTAATTGCTTAGTTGCGCCGCAAGCGATACATAACCACCACCATTGTAGCGCAGGTCAACCACCACATCGGTAACCTGTGCATTGGCAAACTTTGTAAACACTCTTTGAAATTCGCTGTTCATCTGGGTGGTATTACCTAAGAAAGAATTGAGCACCAGGTACCCGATCCTTTTACCACCGGTTTGATAAACAGTATCCAGGTAAACGGGTTTTTCGGTGTAATGCCCTGCACTTAATGTTTTAGTTACAGTACCACCCTCCGGTTTTTGAAAAGTGAATGTGTTGCCGGTTGAATAATAAACTGCATTTACAATAAAGTCTGAATTGGCTGTGGTGATATTGGTATTGCCATTGATGGCAGTGATCTTCCAGCCACGGCGTATGCCTGCCAGTCCTGCCGGTGCCTTGGGTTCCACCAGGCTCACCCGCAGGTCTCCCTCGGCCCTGAAGAAAACGGAGAAACCAAAATCGCCCTGCGCTGTGGCACTGAGTGTGCCCATGCCACCACTCATTTGGTCCCATTCTGTTTTTTTCATGGCAAAGCTCCATCGGTCAACTGAACCTGAAAAACCTGGTTCGTTGCTATAAGGCCTGATGGCCGTCATGATCGCAGCAGGGTCGCTGTAAGACTGCGCATTAAAACCGGCAGGCACCTGTGTGTTCCATAAATAAATATCACGGGTGTGCATTAAAACAGAATCTTTCATTTGCGAAGTGGTGGTGCCTGAACCGGAACCCGAACCTGAGCCTCCGGCATTTAAAGCTATTACATCTTTGTTCTTATTGCAGGCACTTAAAATAGTGAGGGCTGCCACAAAACATACAGGCAGCAAACGGTTTAATTGGTTTTGCATAATTATGTTGTACGGATTTTTGTTATATCCAAATTTACACCTGATAATAATTTCCGGATGTTAGCATACTCACATTTAACAAGGCTTTTAAGATATTGCCGGGTACTCATTGTTCATTCTTATTTTTGAAATGGATGATCTTAAGTTTTACGACCAACTACAAACAAACAATTTGGCATTTGAAAATATCTTATTCCTGTTAATTGTTGCCTGTGTGCTATTATTGATCATCGGTTTCGTTTCACCAAAACTGAGTTTGTTTTGGTACAGGGAGGAACGAACCAGGAAGAAGTCTGCACAGGTCTATGGCCTTTTTTTAATAACTTTCATTATCATATTGGGGCTCCTGATCACTGCCTGGTTTATGAAGTTCCTGCCAGGATCAAACAAGATGGCACAACGTGAAGCAGAAATTGTTGCGGTCAACATAGAGTAAAAGCAATAAAATTTTTAACCCAATAAAAAAATCCTGATGGCCGCTAAAACCAACATATCAACGATCATTTTCTCTGTTTATATCCTGCTGTCTTTCTATGTTTTGGGCGGCGGTATTGTAAATTCCTTAGTGTCTTACAGAACCTGGCGCATGGTAGGAGAAAATGAATTTCCTGCATTTCACCAGGTAGATAGTAAACTCATCATCCCGTTATTTGTTATTTTCTTTTTGCTTTCATTTGTGCCACAGGCCTTATTATTTTGGTTCAGGCCGGCAGTGGTATCGAAGAAATTGGTTTGGCTGGCGCTTCTTTTAAACCTTGTAGCACTTGTCTCTACCATTACGATACAGATACCGATACAGGCTCAGCTTGATAAAAAATTCTCCATGGAATTAATTGACCGGCTTATATCTACTGATATGCTTTACAGAAGAATTCCCATGTTCCTGTTGGCGATAGTAAACTTTATCATGTTATTTAAGGTAGTAAATCATTCCGTTAACAAGCCACCTGATAGTGGCGCAAATGTTTAAAACCAGCTTGATCTTTTATCAAACCACAGCCGTACCGGCACACCACATATGTTCTGGCATGGTTTATGCCTTTTTGAGATGCGGTAAATAAAATAATACCCACTGATAGCACTACCCTTATTTTAAAAATTATTTTAACTATGAAGATCGATCAGTCAACCGGTAAACTATTGTTTTTTCCAGCTTTTTTAATAATCCTGTTCGCTGGTGTTTCCTGTAAAAAAATTGAAGACCTGCTCACCTTTAACATCAATGTTGAAAATAATTTTACTGTAGGTGCATCCGGCCCCATTAATATTCCTTTCAATATTTTAACGCCGCAGGTTACTACCAATTCAACCCAGCAGTTTCAGAATAACAATTCAAACGTTGATAAGGTAAAAGATATTAAACTAAAAAAAGTGGACTTACAGATCCTAAGCCCGGCAGGTAAAACATTTTCTTTTCTGGAATCGGTACACATTTATATTTCAACCAATGCCAGTGATGAAATTGAACTGGCCTACCTGGATAATGTTTCCACTACTGCCAATGCCATTTCACTTATACCAACTACATCTAGTCTTGATAAATATGTAAAAGCGCCAAGCTATAGTTTAAGGACCAAAATAGTTACCAAAGAGGTACTCACCCAGGATGTAGAAATTAAAAACATGTGCCAGTTCCAGGTTACGGCTAATTTGTAAAATATCTTGTTTAAAAACAGGTCAATCCTTCACACACCGCACCGTTCCGCCTTCTTTATTATCGTAGTTGATAAAGCTGCTGCCGGAAGATGAATAGGCAAGGTAAAAAGACGATGCCTGGGTGGCCGATTGTGATGTGGAGGTCCATAAAAATCCCCATGTTCCAAACATACTATATGCTCCGGATACCAGGCGCCTGCCTCCGGGCAATCCAGAAAAACCCGATGAGTTGGTAGCCCCTGTATTAGGCGCCATCCAGTCGGAAGTACCTGGGGTTTTTAATTTGCCGCCCGCTGTATAATCTCCACCCAGGCAATTGTTCAGTGTGGTGTATTCTGTTTGCGAAGGTATATGCCAGCCGGTGGGTGCAAGTCCCCTCGGGTCATTCACTGCATACCAGTTGTATATTTTACCATAATTGCCATTGGTTGCCGGATCGTTGTTTACATAGGCCCAGGCACCGGTAGTAAGGTTTTGCCATTGAACAGGGTCAGTTACCTGTGGTATGGGGTCGCCATTACGGTAAGTGGTCACATCCAGGTTCTTTGTCATCCATACCTGGCTGCAAATGGTTACGGTAGGGGGCGGAGGAGGAACAATAGCAGCGGTAGTAAAGCTGATATCATTTCCATAAGCCGTGCCCACACTATTGGTGGCCCATGCACGTACATGATAGCTTGTGGAAGCTGCCAGGCCGGTAATGCTTGCAGTGAATGTGCCGGGGCCGGTGCCGATATAAATATTATTATCTGTCCTGGTTGGGTTTACATTCATACCCCAGCATATGCCCCGTGAAGTAACGGCAACATTGCCTTCGCTGGTTATTTCGCCACCGCAGGATGCCGAGCTGGTGGTGATGCCTACTGCACTCAGCGTAGTAAGCGTAGCCAGTGTTGGCTGGTCCGTGGCTACAAATCCTACTTCATTGCCGTAAGCTGTACCCAATGTATTGGTGGCATAGGCACGCACATAATAAGTTAGTCCGGTGGTGAGGCCGGTAAGGTTACTTGCGAACGGGCCGGTGCCGGCGCCATTATTTGTTTTGGTAGACAATGTAATGGTAGGGCTATGGTTTGTGCTCCAGCAAATACCCCGGGCTGTAACAGGTGTACCACCTTCATTGGTTATATCACCACCACAGGTGGCGCTGGTATTGGTAACGTTTGCTATGGAGCTGGTTGCAATAGTGGCTGGTTGTAAAAATGGTGGAGGTGGTATCTGCCAGTCGGGCCCCGAATGCCTGGTGCAGGACAATAAAATGCCTGAACAAAAAAGGATGCAATAATAGATGGTTCGCATGGTAATGGTTTTGGGCCCAACTTTTAGCTAAAGCTACTAAACTCAAAACGTATTAAATGGCCTGAACGTTGCCAGCTTAATTGAATATAGTTCCTGTACTTATTTTAGGCCGGTGGGATTTAAAATTTGCTCCCGTATTAACATCAATGCAAACCTACAGGAGCAAAAAAAATCATAGTTTTGCGCCAGTTAAACTACACTATGAAACAATTAATACTGGCCGTTGGCCTTTTCTCTGTATTTGCTATACCTGCATGTAAAAAATCTGATACCGGCGGCGGTGGTTCAGATCCTTCCGATAAATCAATAACTTCTTTTATTTTCAAGGCAGCCGATAATCCCGGCCTGGCTGCAGATATTACAGGCACTATTAGTGCAGATACTGTGCTGCTGTGGGTGCCCAATAACATAGATTTGAGCAACCTTAAACCAACTATTGTACACAACGGGGCCTCTATAATCCCTGGTTCAGGTGTTTCAAAAGATTTTTCAGTTACTGTAGGCTACACAGTAACAGCCAAAGATAACAGTACTAAAATTTATAAAGCAGTGGTAAGGTCCAGTGTTGGTGGCACGGTTTATATAGGCAGTGCTGACGGGAAACTATATGCCCTTGATGCAGACAACGGATCACTGAAATGGGCTTTTGCAACCGGTGGTGCCATCAATACAGCAAGCGCCACTTATTATAACGGAACCGTTTTTATTTGCAGTGCAGATAAATATCTCTATGCTATAGATGCGACTACCGGATTGCTAAAATGGAAATTTCTTTCTGCAGGCGACATGAGCGATGTTACTCCTACCTTACACAATGGCAGTTTATATTTTGGTGTAAGCCCGGGTGGCGGTGGTATGTATTCCATCAATGCACAAACCGGGGCAGTAAACTGGCAGAAGAGTTATTTTTATCCTCCTTCCAATCTCACTATTCTAAATGGAATGGCCTATGTTGCACAGTTCAGCGGCCTTTTTAGTTTTGATATAACGACCGGTAATGGTGGCCTGTATTTTTATAACTGGATATGTGGGCCCGGTAACCCAATGGTGATCAATAATGTTGTGTATGCAGGTACAGAAGGGAGTGTTACCCGTGCAAATAATGCATTGACAGCTGCAACTATTTGGAATTACTCCGGCGGATTGAATGATCATTGCCAACATAGTGGACCTACGGTAAAAAATGGCATTATCTACAGTGGAGGTGCAGTTACCGGGTATATATATGCAATGGATAGTGCCACAGGTGTGATGCGATGGAGTTACCAGGGCAATGGGATGTTTTCTTCACCGGTGGTTGCCAATAACCTGGTGTATGCAGGTAATGGCGATTCTTATTTTTATGCACTGGATGCTTACACAGGCTCTCTCAGGTGGCGCTTTGGTGATCCCGGCACAAGAAATGTTGGCGGAAACAATGGAACGGTAGCGGGCAATGTAGTTTACCTTGGCAGTTATAATAAAAATGTTTATTGCCTGAATGCACATACCGGTGCTGTTAACTGGCAGTTTACTACAGGCGGTACAGTTTATGGCGGCCCTTTAATTGTAACCAATGGCCTGGCTGTTTATCACCCCGGCCTTTCGGGAGAACATCAATAATTTTTACGGCAGATGATTTATAAAACAGGTGGGCATAAAGCTCTTAATATCCCGCTTTGATATAAGACCGGCCTTCTTCCTGTTTCTTTACAATTTCCAGCGCTGCTACCGGAACAATAATAGCTTCGGTTATAACACGGGCAGGGTTAATATTCCTTTTCTTCAGTGAGTTATTGCAAACTGCAAATACAACCCCTTTTTTGTACAGGTCGGCAATTTGTGGTTTAAAATAACCGGTATCTTTTAGCATGGCATATACTGCGTTGTTGTGAAACACCACTTCAATTTTTGTATCGGGTGCTGCGGCAAGTACATTGTTCAACTGGTTGAACAAACCCCGTTGTTGTGCTGTATCGCTAACCGGCATATCCCAAATAATTTTATGCTGGGCATGGGCAGCTGCAGAAAAAAATATCAGTAAAATAAAAAGGAGTGGCCGTTGATAATATTTCATGAGAAATGTTTTACTTAAAATTAAACAAAATATACCGCTGTATTACCTGCAAAAAATGCCTTAATAAAATATTAAGGCATTTGTAATAAGTGCCAGGCTGATTTAACAACCTGCACTGCATCGTAGCTCGTTTATTTACCAGGCCCGGTATGCTTAAGCGTGTGCGGCAACTGTATCTCCCGCTTTGCTCACAGCATTCTTTACTTTTCCGCTAATAGCACAGGCAGCATCTGTAAGCATTCTTCTTGTTTTAGGGATCAGTAACAGTGCAACCACAGCAGCTCCTGCTGCAAGCCCGGCAATTAATTTTTCATTTTTTTTCATGATCTATTTTTTTAGTGTACAGAAATATATCCGATGTTATTATTTATCATTAAACATCATGCCAAACTGCATCATGCATGGAAGAATTAATTCTTCACATCTTTACAAGTTGCGTTGTTCTCACATCACCTTTACCATCATCAAACTTCAATATATACATGCCTTTGCTCAGCATACCAACGCTAAATTGTGTTTGTAGTGTATTTGGCAGAACTGTGCGTTGAAATAAAACCCTGCCATCGGTGCTTACTACAGATATAACACCCCTGTTGGCAGCAGCCACATGCTGTATCGTAACCTGGTCGCTGGCAGGATTTGGATATGCCTGCATGGCCTTACCATTCAAATTGGTGAGGTATGCTGTTTTAGTCATGTTTGGAGATGGCTGATTTAAATTCGTTGCAGTTCCATAACCGTTTGGTGTCATCTGCGAAAAAGAAATAAGTCCGCAAAAAACAAACAATATAAAAAGTAAAAGCTTTTTCATAATGGTAATTTTTAAAAGTTTGTGATAACCCTATATTGAATATTTCAATAAGCGTGCCATTGTGAAAACTCATGGCTTATATAATTTTCGGCAGGATACTTGCAACTGTAATCAAGCACCCAAATTATACCCACTATACCACGATCACTGGTATATCTTTACACAAAGGATGGAAATGATGAATACATACGAACAACTGGCCAGCACTGAATTAGCAGCCTGGCAAAAGAAAATGCTGCGCCGGCCATTCCTGCTTAACAGGCTTTCAAAAAAACTGCAGACAAAGATCAACACCTGGATACCTGAAAAAATACACCGGGCCATTACAGCTACCATCAAACAAATGATACGGGGCGTTTTATTTGGTGCAAAATATACCACTGCCGATACACTGGTAAATGCAGGACTGCAGGAAAGAGAAGAAGCCGTTCAGAAAAAAATAGACTGGTACCGCAAAACAGCAGCCATTGAAGGTGGCATCACCGGCGCCGGCGGTATATTGCTTGGCCTGGCCGATTTCCCGATACTCATCAGCCTTAAACTGAAATTACTTTTTGATGTTGCCGTGCTGTATGGCATGGACATTCATGATTACCGGGAAAGGGTTTATATACTGCATATTTTTGAACTGGCTTTTTCAAGTGATGAACACCGCAAAAATGTTTACCTGAAGATAGTTGACTGGGAAGAAAAACGAAAACATCTTCCGGAAGATCTCAATGCATTTGACTGGCGCAATTTTCAGCAGGAATACCGGGACTATATTGACCTGGCTAAAATGGCGCAATTGGTTCCAATTATTGGTGCGCCTGTTGGGGTGATTGTCAATTACCGGCTTATAAAAAAACTGGGCATCACTGCCATGAATGCTTACCGTATGAGGCTGTTGCATTTCGGCGATAAATTGATATCCGGCTAGTCGAATTAGTGATCTGTCAGCCTGAGCTTGTCGAAGGCGGGTTATATAAATAATCATACCGGCTTCGACAAGCTCAGCCTGACAGCTTTTTTATAAAGCGCATCTCATTTACAAATGCACCATAAAGTTTATGTACATTTAACTTCTGTCAATATTAAAAAACATTCGCTCCAAAACTTAATACGATGAAAGCAACCTTTCAAATTTTATTGGTAACAACCATTAGCTGCTTAATTTTTTCCTGTAATGAAAGCAATACAAAAGAAACCGCTATCACTGTCACTGAAGTAGCCGACAGCAAAAAGCAGATCGCTTCCATGCTCGACTCTTTTAATGTGGCTGCAGCCAACGCTGATTATACCCGTTACTTTAATTTTTATACCGAAGACGCAACCTTTAACGGCACAGATGCCACCGAGAACTGGGATAAAGCTGCTTTTATGGTTTGGGCAAAACCTTTCTTTGATAAAAAAACGACCTGGAATTTTACAGCCATCAAACGGAATATTTATTTTGGCAAGCACACAGATATTGCCTGGTTCGAGGAATTGCTGAACACACAAATGAAGATATGCCGTGGCTCAGGTGTTGTTGTAAAAGTTGGTAACGACTGGAAAGTGCAGCAATATGTTTTATCAACCACTATTCCCAATGATGTGCTCGACAGTGTTCTTAAAATAAAAACACCTGTCGAAGATTCGCTCATCAAAAAGTTATCTGGTAAGTAATTATATAAGACCAGCCACTTGCATCTGCTGGATCATTTTTATATTTTTATAGCGCTCTTCATCACCAAAAATCTACGGTATGAAATTTCGCCTGGTCATATTAACCATTGCAGCTTATTGTTTTGTTGTTGCATTCCGTCTCGCATTGCGCCAGGACGATAGAATAAAATTTACACACTCACTCACCGAAAAGAAAAAGTTCAGCATACTTTGCTCACCTGCATATATTCCATCGGCCGATGATGATATACCACTGCTGAGCGGTTGGGGTAATTATAGCTGGCATGTAAGCACCAGTTCAGACAGTGCCCGTATCTATTTTAACCAGGGCATCAACATGTACTATGCTTTTCATATCATTGAAGCCCGTGCATCATTTGATAAGGCTGTGAGATTCGATCCCAATTGCGCTATGGCCTGGTGGGGAAAGTCACTTGCCTTTGGCCCCAACATCAATGACTTTGGCTACCAACGTCCTTCAGAGGCATATCCATCTGCTGTTAAAGCCAATTCATTAAAGGCAAATGTAAGCACGGTTGAAAAAGCACTCATCGAGGCTATTGCTATCCGTTACAGTGCCGACAGCGCAGCTGACCAGGGCAAATTAAATGCTTTATACCGTGATGCAATGAAGGGTGTTTATACAGCTTTTCCAAATGATGAGAATGTAAGTACGCTATATGCCGATGCACTGATGCTGATACATCCCTGGGACCTGTATGATCATGATTTTACAGCCAAGCCATGGACAGCAGAAATTGTTGCGGTATTAAAACATGCGTTACAATTAAATCCCAAACAACCCGGCGCCAACCATTATTATATACATGCTGTGGAAGCTTCTGCCAAACCGGGCGATGCACTCGCCAGTGCAACTTTCCTGGCATCTGCTATGCCTGATGTATCGCACCTTACCCACATGCCTTCGCATATTTATATACGCACCGGTTTTTATGATAAGGGTATCACTGTTAATGACCAGGGTGTGGCCGGGTATAAAAAATATCATGATTATTTTCCGGCAACAGCAGAAAATATTGCGTTGTATTCCCTGCATAATATACACATGAAGATAAACTGTGCACAGATGGCGGGCAATTACAGCATCGCTGCTCTTGCATCAAAAGAATTGCAGCAGGAGATACCGGGTTTTTATTTACAGATACCCGGCGCCCTTGGTAATTATGTACAATACCTGCACCGCACAGATATATTTACCTGGATAAGATCTGGAAAATGGGCAGCAATATTAAGTGACCCGGTTGCAGACACACTCAGCTTCACATCCGTATTGCAGCATTTCGCAAGAGGTATGGCTTTCGCCAATACCGGCAATCTTGATGAAGCAAAAAAAGAACTATCTATCATGCAAAATAAAATGACAGAGCCTTCTTTAAAAGAACCTTTTGTTCCTTTTAATGCAGTGTATGATGCTGCCAAAGTGGGTGAAAATATTTTAGCCGGCACCATTGCTGAAAACAACAAAGAGATGGATAAAGCCGCTGGCTTTTTTAAACAGGCTGTAGTTGATGAAGACAAACTGATCTATAATGAGCCCCGTGACTGGCTTCTGCCTGCGAGGCAATACCTCGGGGCTGCTTTGATAAGATCCGGCAGGTACATTGAAGCGGTGGAAGTGTTTATTAAGGACCTCCAGATAAATCCCAACAACGGTTGGTCACTTACCGGGCTGCAAACCTGTTACCGGGAATTGAAAAACACGAAAGCCTTAGCGGCTGTGCAAAAGCAATTGAAAGCTGCCTGGTCAATAAAAGATATGGCGATCGATGCGCCTGTTTTTTAAAAGAACAACATGATCACAGTAAGTATGATACCTGCCAGTGTAAAATAAAGTCCTTTTTTAAAAATGCTTGTTTTAGGCATGAACATCCAGAAAGAAGATATAACAAAGAACAGCAACGAAACCCCAAAAAAGATATTCAGGTAATACAATGGTTCCTTTGTACTGGCTTTGTGCAGGTGGGTAAGTTTTTCGATCATGGGTGGCAGCTTTTTAGTGGTATAGCTTACTGCGCCGGTCTTAATATTATAGCTGCCATTTTTAAATACCTGCATATCCCCACTTACAGAATCAATTTTCAGGTCGCGGTTTCGGATGGCTTTGCCCAGTTCAGCAGTAGTAAGGCCTGGTTTTAATTCCTGCTTCACCAGCTTTTCTCTTTTCAAGAAATCAGTATCCCTGAAAATAAGAATGATACCACTGATGGCATACATGGCCATGATACCTGCTAAAAAAAATCCCAGGTAACGGTGGTAGATACGCATGGTGTTGTGTACGGTTGCCCTACTGCTCATGTTTTAAAATTTGTGCAAAGAAAAGCAAACAAAAAAACATAGCCCCCGAAATGGGGAAAACAGTTTATACAAACGGGAATTTGTAGTGCTTAGCGCATGACTAAAACCATTGCCGTATAATAAGATAACAACAACATCCGCTGAGAATACAAATTCTGACATAAAGAATTGATCCGCTACAGTCAAATTGGCTCAACAATTTTTAAACGCCTGGATCCTCTTTATATTAATTTTCTCCGCCAAAAATAAATATACTGACGTGATGACATTTATAATCCATCGGCATAACTTATGAGCATATTTAATTCTAAAACTTAAAAAAATGAGTAACAAAATCACACCACAGCAAAATCATGCTAACCAGCAAAATGCTAACAAAGGTACAAGCGGTACTAACAAACAGTACGCTCAAAATCAAGGCAACAGGGGAAACCAAATGAACACTGGTAATTCTAACCGGTCAAATCCTGCACAGGGAGGTAAGAAAAAGTAAAATGTTTATTTGAGCATTGCAATAATCTCGATTCAGATAAAATCTGAGCCGGGATTTTGCCATTGGAAACATTCAAACTTACTAAGTTTCGATTTATTGAACTTCTTCTTTTCGTAGTTGAATCTCGAATATCTGCCTTACCAGATCATCCTTACAAGAAAGATTATAACCTCCACACTCAAAATGCCGTATTTGATCTATTTTTAACTTTTATGCAATCCCAAAAAATAAAAACTACTCTTTGCATCATAGGCGCCGGGCCCGCCGGGGCAACCGCCAGCATCTTTTTATGTAAGATGGGTATTAAGCATATGATCATTGATGCTGCTGTATTTCCACGTGATAAGGTTTGCGGCGATGGGCTTGACCTGAACAGCATCAGGGTATTGAACCATATTGACCCAACTATCATTGAAAAGGAATTATCTGTCAATAAAAAACATTTCACAGCATCGCAGGGTTTCCGTTTTATTTTACCAGGTGGCAGAAAGGTTGATATCATGCGTGATCAAAAAAAAGATGATCATGTAAATAAACCTGTGTTCTTTGTAAGTAAGAGAGCTGACTTTGATAACCTGTTAGTAAGTAGGATCGATCGCAATATTGCTGATGTAAGGCTCTCCACCCGTATTGAAAATATAACAAGAGAAGCAAAAACCTGGAAACTGGAAGGTGAAGGCCCTGATGGCAAAATAGAAATTGAAACAGATTTTTTAATTGGCGCTGATGGTGACCATTCAGTAGTGTTGAAATACCTGGGAGAACGCAGCATTGACCGTAATAATTATGCAGGCGCTGTAAGGCAGTACTGGAGCGGTGTACAGGGCATGCATCCCGGTAACCTGTTGGAAGTATATTTTCCTAAAAGCCTGCCGCTGTCTTATTTCTGGATATTTCCATTGCCTGGCGGCAAGGCCAATGTGGGTTATGGAATGGCGAGCAACTATATTGCCAAACACAATATCAATGTGCGTAAAGCATTTGAAGAACTGATAAAAAATGACCCGGTGCTTACACCCCGTTTTAAAAATGCACAGCCGCAGGAAACAGTGAAAGGTTGGGGAATTCCCATGTCAGGTAATGATCGCAAGGCTTATGGCGATGGCTGGTTATTGCTGGGCGATGCAGCTTCGCTGGTTTGTCCAACATCCGGTGAAGGTATAGGCTCGGGCATGATATCAGCATATGTTGCTTCAAAATTTTTGAAGCGTGCGATTGATCAAAATGACTTTAGTGAAAAAATGTTCTCTAATTATAATCGTGAAATTCATAAGCGGTTGAGGACAGAAGAAAAGGTTTATCGTTTTGTGAACAGCATTCCTCCAAAAGTATTTTCTTTAGGCATCAATACTATATTATCTACCTGGTTATTCAAATACTGGTTATCAAACAAAGCCATGAAGAAATGGGTAGATACAGCTTATAATAAAGAGATAGATGTAAAGCTTACCTAAAGATTACCTGGTCTGTTAAATACCCGTTCACGGGCATTACCCGTAAGTAAAGTAATCATACATTTGAAAAATAAAATAGTTTTTATGCAAAGGATATTACTTGTTTTACTGTTGTTTTCAGCAACACCGGTATTTGCCCAGCCTGAACAAAAAATAGGCGAAGCATTTTTAAAGTCGGTACAGGAAAAAAACTTTACCCTGCTGAAACCATGGTTGGGGCGTAATGCTAAAACAATGCAGGAAAAATGGAACCAGGTGGTTGAAAATGCCCACAGCAATGGATTTGATATTAAAGCTGTGAAAATAAAATATGTAATGTCGGGAGAACAGGTTCCAAACCTTGCGATGAAAAGCATTATTGCCATTTATGAATATGATGGCAGGGAATGGGATGATCTGCTTTTAATGATAACTACAGGCCGGCAACCCAAACTGGCAGAAATACCGCTAACATCCTACATGTTTAAACTTGATGAGGCAAGGCGGGGTAAAAACAGGATCGATTAAAAACGAAGTGCCCTAACTCACACTAGATTTCCACTTGCTTTACCCGTGTATTATTTATATATTTAATTGGCCATGTAATCAATTAAACCCATCATTATGGAACATTCAATACTTTCAGAAGCGGCAGCCAATGGAAACGATATCAGCAAATCTCTTTTCCGCGGCAGTAAAAGCAAAGTATTAATAACCGAGTTACAAAAAGTATTGTTTGAACTGGGTTTTAAAAAAGAACTGGAGTTTGATAAATACCAGGCAGATGGGGATTATGGTGCAGCAACCGCTTGTGCAGTAGCTGCTTTTGCCGCAAAGAACAATAATGCGGCTGATGGTTCAAAAGTTACCAGCCAGCTTATAAAATTAATATTGCAGCGCCATGATTTTTTACCTGAAATGTACCTGCTCTGGTCTATCAGTGAATCGGACCTGCGGACAAAAAAATATATTTCCAAAGGAACCAAAATGAGCATCACTGCCGTGCAAACCCTGCTGAACGAAAGAGGTTATGGTGCACAATTGAACTTTGCAAAATATGGCGCTGATGGTGATTACGGCCCCGGCACACGCAAAGCTGTTGTTGCCTATGCCAAAGACAATGGGATAGTTTCTGATGGCGACCTGTTAACCCGCCCATTGATAGACCTGATGCTGAAAGATATCAATGCTTTTTATGGAGCAGGCTGGAGCGGCCTGGCGGTAAATAATTTACCTTCTGATAAATCGCCGCTGGTATTATTTGAAGGCAGCAGGTTCCAGGGCAAACCCTGCCGTGTTGATATTGAGTTTGTACCTGCACTGGAAAAAATAAATACTTATGCTGAGCAGGCCGATGTTTTTATTCATGTTACCAGTGCCTTCCGTACATCTTCCAATGTAGCAGGTGCTATTGTAAAACCTGCTACACGCAGCAATCACATGGCTGGCCACGCTATTGATATGAATGTGATCTATGATAATAAAACAAAAAGCGCTAATTCAGTAATGCTGGGCAAATACCCCAATGTGCCCGAACCTGTAAAGCGTTTTATCAAATCTATTATTGATGATAAGGGCCTGCGCTGGGGCGGACAATTCAATACCAAAGACCCGGTACATATTGATGACGGCCTTAATGGTGATATGGCTAAATGGGATAAACGTTACCAGGCCATGCAGAAAGCGGTGCAGTTGGGAGGATAGTGTCCCGGGAGCTGTCACTCCTTTGTTCATCTTCATTCATAAGCTGCTGCAAAAACTATTTTACCACAAAAAGGCGTTCTACAATTTCATCAAGCCAGGCAGGGTCGTCAACCAGGTCCCTGGCACGTTTAAAAGAACCATATGCAGTAGATATATCATTTTCGTGCAATGAACAAATGCCCTGCAATATGAATACAGATGCATGTTGAGGGTTTACATCATATAGCTTGTCTATCGTCTTATAAGCTTCTTTTATTTTCCTGTTCAGGATATCCAGTGCTGCCAGGCAAATAATAGCATCCTGCAGTTTCGGGTCCATTCCCAGTCCTTCTTCCGAAAACTTTCTGGCTGCTGCATAATCCTTGTGAAAAAAAGAAATTTTTGCCATGGTCACATAATCAGCCGGCAGCGGGTTTATCGCAGGTTTAACTGCAAATTTTTCTTTGGCTGTTTTTTCATAGCCCGCTGTGTCTTTAAGAATAAAAAAGGCTGCGCCTAAATTATCATAATCTTCAGCAGCATTATTATCGTACTTGCTTTTATTTACAGGTTTTAACTTAATGGCTGTTGTTGAAAAAGGCAATGCCTTTTTTACATCTCCTTTAAGCAACTGGATATTTGCAAGCGATTTATACAGGATGTATTTGTTGGGGATGCCGGTGTCACTCAGGCATTTTGTATAAAATGCTTCAAGTGCATTCAGTTCTGTAATATCTTTTTCTTCTGTTTTAAATTTTATGTCTTTGTCAGAAAACTGCGGGTCTGCAATGCTTCTCATAAAAGACTTGAGGCAAACGGCCAGGTGCCTGTTGAACCGGTAAAACAATTCAAACTGAATTTTATTTTTATTCTTGTTGTACAGTTCATCAATCTTTGCAAAGTCAAAAAATTCCTGCGGGGTTTTATCCTTAAGCAATTTTTCCATTTCAGCCGGCTGCAATTGCTGCAGGGTTAACATCTTTTCCCAATAATTAATCACAGTAAGCAGGCTTAAATAATCATCCTCATCTTCGGGTTCCGCAAACAACCTGTTCAATGAAGCCCTCGCTTCCACAAAATTTGCAGCAAAAACATTGCATGTAGGGATCATATACTTAGCCACTGTATCATTCTTATCCAGTTTATAAGCTACTTCAAAACTGGCAATGGCTTCTGTGAATCTACTCTGATTCATATAAACAGCAGCCATCAGGTCGTGTGCTACAGCACTGTCGGGGTGATTTTTCACATACACCTGGGCCAGCTCAAAAGATCTGGCAAAATTTTTATTTGCTTCGTCAGGCATGAACAATCCTTTATAAACCATGCCGATGTTGTTATATACCGAAGCATCCCTGTAATTTCCTTTCAATTGTTTTTCCAGTTCATGCACCTGTTTAATATTGTTGGGTGTATCGGGTGTAATATGCTTGTTATCATAAAAATCCCAGATATTGAATGTGAAATTGATAGTGGCTTCGTAAGAAAGGCATCCATCCAGCTGCATATCCAGCATTTTAAGATCGTCTTTGGTTAAAGGCTTTTTTAAAGAGATGTTTTGTGCCGATGCAGGTAAATGGTAAAGAAAGACCAGGGTAAGAATGGTGATAACGAATTTCATGAAAGGTTTCATCTTCGGAAATGTACAGGTTATGCTATGAAGATACAAAATTATGTTGCTCCCGATTTTATCAAACCCCGGGAAAGCTTTTATAAGTAGTAATTCCTGTATTATGCAACTGAATTGTTAACAGCTTCCTTCATTTTTGCATTTACCCCATTTAACCCTTAATTTGCGCTACTAAACTGAATTATATGAAATTGAAATTATATACTGCGGCCGGTTTAATAGCAATTGCAGGCCTGGTATCCTGTGGTGGGAACACCGATAAAGAAGTTGTAGATAAATCAATACTACCTGCGGGTACTGATACTACACCTGTTCAAACTGCAGTAAATAACCCAGCTCCAAATCAAATTGCAGTACCGGCAGCTGTTGGTCCCGCTGTTGCACCTGTAATTCCCGGTGTGGCTGCAAATAGCCCGGTAACTATACCGCAGCCGCAAACTGTTACCATGAACCCGAACCCGCAGAACAATATGGTGGTAACTAATCCGCAAACAATAACACAAACAGCAGCGCAGACTACAACCGCTCCCGGCATGAACCCTCCACACGGGCAACCAGGCCACCGTTGCGATATTTCTGTTGGAGCACCTTTAAACAGTAAACCTGTGCCGCCGGCAACAGTTGCTACAACACCTGCACAACCGCAGGTAACTATGAAGGAAGTGCCTACAACAACAAAAACAGCACCCGGCATGAATCCTCCGCATGGAGAACCAGGCCACAGGTGTGAGATAGCAGTTGGAGCACCATTGAACAGCAAACCTACAACACCGGCAACAGTTACTACAACAGCTGCACCGGCACAGGTAATAGCGCCACCAGCTTTGCTTACAGCGCCAAAACCTGACAGCACAAAAAATTAATCTCTTCAAAATAAATTATTAGGTCAGGCAGCATATTTTTGTTGCCTGATTTTTTTTGTATGATACACAAGACCTTATCGCTTTTTGTTTTTGCCTGTTGCTATTGTTCTGCATTTGCGCAGGAAGAACGGCTGGCTACTCATAATACCATTGGCTGGTTTATGTATACCGGTGCATTTAAGGTTACACCCAAACTAACCATACATACTGAATATCAATGGCGCAGGACAGATGTTGTAAAAAACTGGCAGCAAGGTTTGTTTCGCACCGGGATAAATTATGCAGTTAGGAAAGATGTAAGTTTAAATGCGGGGTATGCTTTCGCCGAAACATTTCCCTATGGAGATTACCCGGCTTCATTTGCATTTCCTGAGCACCGCATTTTTGAGCAGGTGGTTGTAAAAAATCCGCTTGGCGTTGTAGAACTCTCCCACCGTTTTATGCTGGAGCAACGCTTTGTTGGCAGCGTTACCAGCACCAATGGCGTAAAAAATACTGATTATAATTTTTTAAACCGGATGAGGTATCGACTGCGTGGAGAGATACCACTGCACAAAAAAACAGCCACCAAAAAACCCTGGAGCATTGCTATACAGGATGAAATTTTTATTGGCTGGGGAAAAAACATTGGCTCCAATATTTTTGACCAGAACCGCATTGGTGTTTTGCTGGGTTACAAGTTGAAATTTGTAAAAGTTGAAGCTGGTTATTTAAATCAAATTGTACAACAGGGCAGGCGTGTAAATAACAAAGCTGTTTTTCAATACAACAATGGTTTTTTAGTGGGGGCGAATTTCAATATTGATCTTACACAAAAGTGAAAAAATAAATGAGCCTGAAATGTTGCCCAATGTTATACAGATAAAGTGATTGCAACGCAAAGATGCTTTTGTCTGAACGGGGATTTGGGTAGATTGTTTGGATTAAAAGGATTTGTTTTTTAAAATCCAGATAATCTTTTTAATCCTTCCAAATCATCGTTCAGACAATCTATCTGGGTCTAAAATGCTCCCCAATGGTATGCCGCTGAAAGGATTGCGACGCAACGATGATGCCATGAAAAACTACTGCTGGTATAATAATAAAAACAAATCCCGCCTATAAAGACGGGATTATTTTTACTCAAAGTACCAAACACAAACAAACGTAAATGCCAATCACAAAGTGATTGGCATAATTATTTTAATCGGGTTTTTTACCCTCCAGGAAAGTATTAAGGGTGTTGATCTCTGCCTGGTTGTTCTCGTCTGTTTTTACGGTATAGTTACTGTAAAAACTTTCTACATCGGCAATGGAATTGTGTAATTCCATATTGCGGCGAAGGTAAGCAGGCACCGTTTCAAACTCATTGTTAGGATCGGCTGCGTTAATGTTGAACGACAGGTTACGCAG
>Ga0193752_1001446_pt1 | contig 19707 bp, 24 predicted proteins | sample H1c1metaG_FD_144924 | JGI IMG/M metagenome (GOLD analysis project Ga0193752, IMG submission 144924) | Soil microbial communities from a riparian zone of the East river system, Colorado, United States - H1c1 | ecosystem: Environmental > Terrestrial > Soil > Riparian zone | place: USA: East River...
GAAGAGTATTTTGGGGTGATGGATAACACCAATCGCAAGATTGACTCTACGCTTCATACCCCCGGAAAATTTCTGGACCTGTTTGTTTCTCACATCGCTCAAGCCGAGCACCGTCAGCAGTTCGTTGATGCGTGTTTTGATCTCAGAGGCGGATAGTCCCGCCCAGGCACCGAAGAACTCAAGGTTTTCCACGGGGCTTAGCTCATTGTAGAATGAGAAGTCCTGGGGCACAAAGCCGAATAATCTATTAAATGATTGTCTTTTCGTTTTTACTTCCTGATCCAGTAACCGGACGGACCCACCGGTATAGGAGATCAGGCCTGTCATGATGTTCATTAAAGTGGTTTTGCCGGCACCGTTTGGTCCGAATATTCCAAAGCTTTCACCTGTTGCCACCTTAAGATTGAGTTTCGAAAAAAGGGTTCCCGGCATATCCCGGTAGGTAAACTCAAGATTTTCTATGTTTACCGCGAGGTTGCTCATGAATGCCACTTGAGTTTGCCTAGCTCCTGGAAGGCGTTTTGTTCAACATCTGCAATCTCAAACAGTATGTCTCCCATTACATTGAAGTCTTCCTGTTTACTGAGACGTCCTTTATAAATACCTGCAGCCTGAACCGCTGCTGAACGCCAAAGATCACCGGCCTTTGTAAACTTCGTTGAGATTTCGAGCAATGCATCGTTCGGATGATATGCATGGGATTGTTGCAGAAAAGCGCCATATATATAACGAAAACCGCCTCCGCCTGTCCCGATCTCTTCCTGCATTCTCACCAGTTGAGCCAGGTAAAGTCCTGCTTTTGGTAAACCAAGATTATCGCGCCATTTTTTTATTCTTTTAGCTGTATATCGTATTCCGCTAACACCTACAATCGGACCTGGAATGTGAAGCATGTCCCGTACATTCCTTTTTATGCCTTTTCTGATAGCATCACGTATCTGATCGGGAGTGATAACTTTTTTTTCTTTGGGATAATATAACTGTCCCCTTGGCGCCATGGCACCTTTGGCAAAGCGAACGCGTTCAAGTTCATACGAACTGAGTTTCGTTACGTTTTCCATGATCGGATCACTTATCAGGTAATCGTCTCCTTCTTTACCATACACGATCAGGTTATGTGCATTGAAATGAAACCGGTATTCTTTGGGAAAGTATGTGAGATAATAAACACCTACCTGGCATCCAACAGGCTGGCCTGCTTCAATACATTGTTCCAGATATTTCTGAGCCTGTTCACGGGAGGAAAATTTTTTTCGTACAACAGGTATACCAAGGGCTTTACAGGTTCTTTTAAATATAAGTCCCGGCATGGTTCGGTAAGCAAAGGCGGGACCTTTGTTTACTTTCATGAATGGGATGTATATAAAGAATAAACCAGAGCCAATTCCAAAAACCAAAGGTTCTGTGAGTGCTGTTGCTCCGGCATCTCCCAACAGATTTGTAGTTACCCCATTCTCACAATGAGCTGCCTGCGTATGTTCAAAAGTTTCAATCTTCATCTACGTTCATAGTTTTCAGCTCTGTAAGACTTACATTAAATGCTTCCGCGTATTTCTGCAATTTTTTATCTGATAGTTTATCGAAAACCGATGGCTTCATGTGTCTTTTGACCTGCCATCGCCAGAAACCGGTGTAGCCGGCGACGATGCCAACATCCATCAACCTGAGTTCCATGAAAAACAGTATCGGACTTGCCTCCTTCTTCTCAACCTTTGTTCTGGCATCTGTAATCCGGTGTTTGATATCATCCCAGGCAATGTCCAGCGCTTCAGCTTTTATTTCCCATCCGTTACTGAGGGCGGTTACATAGTTACCGGATTCATCAGTAGCATAACTGAGTTCTTTGGTAAGTTTTGCTAAGGCACTGCGATCCTGGGGTATGTTTTCTTTTTTCATATAACCGGGATTTGATTGGTTAAAATCCGTAAAAGATCAACAGAGTATTGATCAACAAACGGTCAAAAGGCCATACATGTATGAAAATCTGGAACTTTCGGGTACCAGTAAAAGAATTTTTTCGCCCTTCTTCAGCTTGCCGCTATGAAAGAGCTCATCGATCATCAGGTAAATAGAACCGGCACCTACATTTCCTTTAGTGTCCAGGTTCACGCGCCACTTATCGTAAGGTATGCCAATCCCGAGTTCTATGAGACGATCATATATTTTACTTTTAAAAAATTCGCTTGACATATGAGGCAGAAAGTGATCTATTTCTTCAGATTTCAAGCCCTTCTTGTCAAAAAGCTCTTTCAGCCTCCGCCCGCCAAGTGGGACTATGTTTTCACCCAACAACCGCACGTCCTGTTTGATACTTAAAACGGAATGTGCCTTTAATTCATCAGGAGTATAATCGAGATAACTGGTAAGGGTACCATCTGGATTTTTCTCTGAGCCCATATACATACAGGCATCCATCTCATTGGCGTACGAAACACCATCCAGCCACTCCACCCTCAGATTAAGCTCACTTTCATTCATTTTGTTCGAAAGAAGCAGAGCGCCGGCGCCATCTGATAACATCCACCGTAGGAAATCTTTTTCAAAGGCGATAAAAGGGTTTTCTTCAAGCTCTTTCAGTTTATTGACTTCTTCTTTGAACTGGTCGGCCCTGATAGCTGCAGAAAAACGTTCAGATCCTGTGCTGACAGCGGTTTCCACGTCACCAGACTTAACAGCCATAAAAGCATATTTGAATGCATGCATTCCTGCACAACATACTCCGGATGGAGAAACTACTTCCACTCCCCCTATCTGCGGCAAAAGACCATGAACCATCACACCATGAGAAGGCATCATCTGATCGGGCGACGATGTTCCACAGCTCAACAATTCAACGGTACGGAGAGCCTGGACGTCGTTGTTGAATAGTTTTTTTATAGACTCAGCGGTCATCTGGGCATTGCTGTGTGTTGCCTTGCCTTCTTTATTCAATGCATAGAACCGGTTTTTGATGCCATTGTTTCTTAGCACAATTCTTCTTGACTTTGATGGTTTATCATTGATAAAACCAAGATAAGACTCCATCTCATCATTCGAAACGGGCCCATTGGGAAAATAAGTGGAAGTATTTGTAATATATACCTGGTTCAAAGACATCGTCTGATAAAATTAATTCAATGCTAGATAATATTGTTTCTTTCTCTTTATGCTCTTTGACAAAAATGGCCTGAATAAGATGGAGAAAACAGCTAATATAATAGGAGCGGCTACAAACAGGGCTATTAAAAGATAATATTTAAAGGCAACCAGCCATCCAGCCCGGTTTTTTTTGCGGCTGATTAACTTCGCCCATATCTTGAACAGTTTGCTTCCGCGTTCTTCAATAAATAACAGATTGTAATGTACCTCGACTGCTTTTTGAGCAATAAATGCGTCCTGCAGGCTGCTGAGCGTATTTTCCTGCAGATGTTTTGCCGCAGTTGCTCCAAAGCTGGTTGCATCCCGGATATCTTCATCGGAGATACCTGGTTTTGGGAAAATGTTCAGGTAGCGATCTTTTCTTCCCGTAAGCATCCAGTGAAAGATGGTAACTACACTGATATGATTTTGATTTCGGTCAATCAGCACGCTGTTACCAACCAGATTTGCGCCCGCATCTTTCAAAAACTTTTTTACGCGCTCTTGTGAACTGATCCACATATTTCGTGAGCCGATCAGTGTTATGACCGGAGTGCCTTTAATAAGTGCTTTAAAACTGGGATTTTGTAAAAGTGAATTTGCGGGGATGCTGGGTGATAAAAACCATGGCTGATAAGCAAAGATCACCAGGTCATATGAAGGCTCTTTGCACTGGAATGGGACAATTTCTGTTGGAATAGTCAGAACACTTTCGGGCATTACCTCGAAAAATGCCGGAGTTGTCCACGGAAAAGGATAGTCATTTTTTGGTTGAATGCTTACAGTTTCCACCGTCATTCCTGCCTGGGTAAATGGTGCAGTGAAATTGTCGAGTATTTGTTTTAGCTGGCCAGACTGGGTATAATAAACTGCTAATACTTTTTTATTCATTCTGAAATCTTAATTAAAATCCTTTTCACTTAAAACCTTGGACTTTTCCCTGGCGTAATGAATAATAGCTTGTTGTACGGGACCCGGCAGGTTTTTGAACGATTTGCGAATATAATCACTGTCGGTTTGTATTTCTTCTTTATATCCCAGAATTCCTGGTGAATGCTCCTGGATCATCAGCCGCAAGAAACGATATTCAGCATTGTCTTTATCCTGGGAGATAGCTGCTTCGAGTTCCTTGTGTCCAGCCTTAAACATTTTAAGTTTTTTACCTGCACCAGAGATTAATCCTGCTTTTTTCATAGTTAATGCTCCAACGAGAGCGTGCTTGTCTGTCCCTTTTGCCTTTTCTGCTTCTTTCAATTGCAAATCTATCTGTTGAATCTGGTCTGTTGCCATTGCATCATAAAAACCTTCCTTATCGAATTCGGCCTGTGCCATCACACCATAACCAATTCCAAAGAGCATAAAAAGGTTGATTATCAGTACTAACCTTAAACTTCTCATCGCCTGCTTTTTATGTCTCAAAGATAATGAGAATTATCTTTAAGAGTTCTACAACACAAGGCCCTTGGTCTGGTCGGAGCGTTCATAATTTATTTTGATTCGGTCGCCGCAGACCCTGTATGAACCCGGTTACAAAATTCCGCAGTGTAATGTGCTGGTTTACTTTTAAAGAAGAGAATAGGTAACAACAAAAATTTGACTGGCTGGCCGGATTTTATTTTTTTTGTGCCCTTGTATTTTTAAATTGAACCCATCTCACTATGATACAGGTTGGAGGCCGGTCGCTTTCTCTTCAGGATTTTACAGAGATAATCTTTAAACAAAAATCTGTACATCTCGACGACGGTGCTATTTCCAAAGTTTCGGCAAATCATTCATTTTTACGGCAGTTCTCAGATCATAAACTGATCTATGGAATCAATACGGGTTTTGGGCCGATGGCCCAGTTCAAGGTGAGTGCGGAGAATGTGCTGCAGCTGCAGTACAACCTGATCCGCAGCCATAGCTCTGGTGGTGGTAAGGTATTCAGCCCGATGCTGGGCAAGGCAGTGATGGTGGCAAGACTCAACAGCCTGATGCAGGCTTATTCGGGCATCCATCCCGAACTGGTGGAACTGCTGGCAACGCTCATCAACAAGGACATTGTTCCCTGCATCTATGAACACGGAGGTGTGGGCGCCAGCGGCGACCTGGTACAACTGGCCCACCTGGGTCTGGTACTGATCGGGGAAGGCGAGGTGCTGTTTGAGGGCCGGCAGCAGGCAACAGCAGCAGTGTTCCTCAAAAACAACATCAAACCACTATCCATTCATATGCGCGAGGGGCTGGCCATTATTAACGGTACCTCTGCCATGACAGGTGTCGGGCTGGTGAACCTGATCCTTGCTAAAAAATTATTGCAGTGGAGCGTGCTGCTTTCGGCCATGACCAACGAACTGGTGGCAGCCTATGACGATCATTATTCCTACGAACTCAATATTGTAAAAAAGCACAGGGGGCAGAACCGGGTAGCAGAGATGATGCGGAATATCTTAAAAGACAGCCAGATGATCCGCAGCCGTTCGGAGCACCTGTATGTACCGGAGAACATCAACCAGGAGATTTTTGCAGATAAGGTGCAGGAGTATTATTCGCTGCGCTGTGTTACGCAGGTGCTGGGCCCGGTGTACGATACGATTTCCCATGCCGAACAAACGGTGGTCGATTCCCCCGGTAGTGGATCATGAGAACCATAATATATTTCATGGGGGGAACTTCCATGGCGATTATGTCTCGCTGGAGATGGACAAGTTGAAAATAGCGATCACCAAACTGTCGATGCTGAGCGAGCGTCAGCTGAACTATTTGCTGAACGACAAGCTGAACCAGAAATTTCCACCGTTCATGAACCTGGGTGTGCTGGGTTTTAACTTTGGGATGCAGGGAGTTCAGTTTACGGCGACTTCGACGGTAGCCGAAAACCAGACCTTATCGTTCCCGATGTATGTGCACAGTATCCCGAACAACAACGACAACCAGGATATCGTGAGTATGGGTTGCAATGCAGCGCTGATGACGCGCCGGGTGATAGAGAACAGTTTTGAAGTGTTATCGATCCAGCTGATGACGGTGTTGCAGGGTGTGGATTACCTGGGTTGTGAGCAAAAGCTGTCACCGGTAACAGCTGCTGTATACCGTGAAATCAGGGAGATATTCCCTAAGTTTATTGAAGACACCCCCAAATACCAGGATCTGGCAAGATTAAGGGATCATCTGGAAGCGTCGGAAGCAAATTGGGGTCATTGAAATATTTTATAAATATCTATAAATGAAATGTGCACTTATTACAGGTGGCTCAAGAGGTATAGGCAGGGCTGTTTGTCTTAAAATGGCAGCCGAGGGCTATCATGTGGTGATTAATTATAAAGGCAACGACGAACAGGCAGGCATCACACTCAACCTGGTTACTGAACTGGGAGGTTCGGGAGAATTGCTGAAATTTGATGTGGGAAATAAGGACCAGATCCAGTCTATTCTGGGTGGCTGGCTGGAAACCAACAAGGAAAAAACGGTAGAAGTGTTGGTAAATAACGCTGGTATTAAGGACGATGCATTGATGGTGTTTATGAAAGATGAGCAATGGGAGAGCGTGGTTAGCACCAGCCTGGACGGTTTTTTCTATGTAACCCGTCTCATCGTGAATCATATGGCGATCAAACGTTACGGCCGTATAATCAATATTGTGTCTTTATCAGGACTAAAGGGCCTGCCCGGACAGGTAAATTATTCTGCCGCCAAGGCAGGAGTTATCGGTGGTACCAAAGCGCTTGCTCAGGAAGTTGGCAAACGCGGCATAACTGTGAATGCCGTTGCCCCGGGATTTATTAAAACGGATATGACTGAGGAGCTGGATGAAAAAGAACTGAAAGCTCTGATCCCCGTAAACCGGTTTGGCACACCTGATGAAGTGGCGCATGCCGTAGCTTTTTTAGCCTCAAGGGAAGCAGCATATATTACCGGAACCGTTTTGTCCGTTAATGGAGGACTTTACTCGTGATCGAAACTTTGTGCGTGTAAAAACATTATCCTTAGAAAAACTTTAGTCTTAAAATCTTTAGTCCTGAATCCGGTCTTATGACCCTTAGTCTTAAAACCGCTCTTATGACTTTAGTCTTGAAGCTAATGGCCTTATAAATTTGGCGTTGATAAAAGTGCTGATAAAAGTGCTGATAAAAGCTCTAATTAAAACTCGTGTAGACCCTTATGAATAGAGTCGTAATCACCGGGATGGGAATATACTCCTGCATTGGAAATAACCTTGACGAAGTAACTGCTTCGCTCCGGGCGGGGAAATCCGGAATTGTACTTGACCAGGAGCGAAAAACTTTCGGCTACCGGTCCGGCCTTACGGGAATGGTTGAAAAACCAAATCTCAAAGGCATGCTTGACAGGCGTGCTCGGATAATGCTGCCTGAACAGGGAGAATATGCCTACCTCGCGACTGTGGAGGCGCTGCAAAATGCAAAAATGGATCAGGATTACATCGATTCTAAGGAAGTCGGCATCCTCTATGGCAACGATAGTTCGGCAAATTCGGTGATCCAGGGAATTGATATTATCAGGGCGAAAAAAGATACTATGCTGGTGGGCTCAGGATCGGTGTTTCAGACCATGAACTCGACCGTGACGATGAATCTTGCCACCATCTTTAAACTCAGGGGTGTCAATTTCACGATCAGCGCAGCTTGTGCAAGCGGCTCTCATGCAATAGGACTCGGATACCATTTTATCAAAACCGGATTGCAGGAAGTGGTGATCTGCGGTGGCGCCCAGGAAATAAATTTGAACGCGATGGGTAATTTTGATGCCTTATCTGCGTTCTCGGTTCGGGAATCCGATCCGGTCAAAGCCTCCAGACCTTTTGACAGGGACCGCGACGGATTGATCCCGAGCGGAGGCGCCGCAACATTGATCCTCGAAAGCCTGGAATCTGCACAAAAAAGAGGTGCACCGATTTTAGGCGAGATTGTTGGATATGGTTTTTCTTCAAACGGAGGACATATTTCGAATCCAACAGTCGATGGGCCTGTGAGAGCTTTGAATATGGCGCTAAAGGATGCAGGATTATTACCTGGCGAAATTGACTATATAAACGCACACGCAACGTCAACGCCTGCAGGTGATGCCAGCGAGGCGAAAGCAATCGCTGAAGTTTTTGGCGAGAAAAAAATAAAGGTCAGTTCAACTAAGTCAATGACCGGTCATGAATGTTGGATGGCAGGCGCCAGTGAGATCGTTTATTCAATGCTGATGATGCAAAATGGATTTATCGCACCGAATATAAATTTTGAAAATCCTGATGAAGATTCAGCTAAGCTCAATATTATTGAAAAGACAATAAATATAGATTTTAAAGTATTTTTGTCCAACTCATTCGGGTTTGGGGGTACAAACTCGTCATTAATTGTCAGAAAAATGGTCTAAAATTACGTGTATGAACAACGATGCGATTATTGAGAAAATTAATGAGTTTATCGTGGAGGAATTTGAGGTTTCCGCTGAAAAAATTACCCCTGAGGCAAATCTGAAGGAAACACTGGAGCTTGACAGCCTGGATTATATCGACCTGGTTGTTGTAATCGAAAATAATTTTTCATTCAAAGTGAAACCGGAAGACTTTCAGGGCATAACCACTTTCAGCAGTTTTTATGATTATGTAATTTCCCGCGTAAGTTCAAAAGAAACAGTCTGATGCCATCATGGCAGGGTAAATCCAGAGGTAACAAGTCAGGTTACAGCATTTTTGTCTGGGTACTCAGGACCCTTGGTGTATACCCCGCCTATATACTCCTGGGCTTTGTTTCCATTTACTTTTTCCTGTTTTCTTACAAATCATCAAAACAAACTTTTTTCCTTTTTCATCACCGGTTGGGCTATTCATGGACTGGCTCTTTGTTTAAACTTTACCGTAATTATTATCAATTCGGGCAAAGCCTTATCGATAAGGTAGTTGTTATGTCGGGCATGCCCAACAAATTCACTTATGATTTTGACGGTGAGATCCATTTGCGGGAGATGGTTTCGGGGGGCAAAGGCGGTTTATTGTTAAGCGCGCATGTGGGTAACTGGGAGATTGCCGGTCATTTATTAAAACGGCTGGGCACAAAGATCAATATCGTAATGTTCGATGGGGAGCACCAGCAGATAAAACAATACCTCACTGGCGTGACCGGAGAGCGAAATGTAAATGTGATCGTGATAAAAAACGATATTTCACATGTCTATGAGATCAGTGAGGCATTAAGCAGAAAAGAACTCGTGTGTATACATGCAGATCGATTTGTAGAAGGTAATAAAGTGCGCGAAACAAAATTTCTTGGCGCCGATGCTAAATTTCCTGTCGGGCCATTTGTGCTTGCCGCCACATTTAAAGTGCCTGTTTCTTTTGTTTTTGCCATGAAAGAAACGAATTTGCATTACCATTTTTTTGCTACGTCCGACAGAACTGATCTTTCACTGGGTAAGGACGCACTAACCGGTAAATTATTGACTGAGTTCGCGGCAGAGATGGAAAATAAGGTAAAAAAGTATCCTGAACAGTGGTACAATTTCTATAACTTCTGGCAATAACAAGACTGTAACTAGACAATAACCAGAAAGTAACAAGTCAGTAACAAGTCAGTAACAAGACAATAACCAGAAAGTAACGAGACAGTAACAATACAATAACCCGGAATAAACAAGACAATAACCAGATGTCGCTTGTAACCAATATAGAATCGATAATTCCGCAACGTCCGCCATTTGTAATGATCAGCGAATTGGTTTATTGTGAAGACGAAGACACGCGATCAAAGTTTTTTGTTGAAGCTGATAATATTTTTCTGAAGGAAGACAGGCTACTGGAACCGGCACTTGTTGAAAACATTGCCCAGACAGCCGCTGCGCGTGCCGGATGGCTCGCACTTAATGAAAACAGACCCGTGACCCTCGGATATATAGGTGCGATCCAGCAACTTGAAATATTCGATCTTCCTGTAAAAGGAGATATTCTGGACACCGAGATCAAAGTGATGAACCAGGTTTTTAATGTTACTTTGATTTCCGGCAAACTGAGTTGCCAGGGCCGTCTGCTGGCAACCTGCGAAATGAAAATTTTTATTTCTAAATAATAATTAAACAGTAAGTAAATGAAAAATGTTATGCGTCTGTTTCTGGTAACCTGTCTTTCTTTTTCGGCTGCACATGTTTTCTCCCAGACCATCAAGGATGTTTTTAACAGCAGTGAAACCCAATTGGTATACTTCGGCATTGATTTCACCAAAGCAAGACTTATTGATGATGCAGGTGCAAATGAAATGGATATCCGTGACCGGCAGTTCGGTGGAATCAATCAGGTGGTTGTTAATGAGCCGAAACGTTATGATTTTAATGGCTCCTTCAGAAAATCCAATATCGATCATGATCTTGGACCCGTTGGAAAAAGAAATCTGAAAGTCGACGCGGCAAATATCAAATCATCTACTACGTCCGATTTCCAGCGCCTTAAAGAATCAGATATTATTACGCTGGTAAAAGGTTTTGATTTTGACAATAAAAAAGGCGTGGGTATCCTATTCGTTATGGAAGGCATGAGCAAATCAAACAAAGCAGCATCTGTCTGGGTGACTTTTATCGACATAAAGTCAAAGAAAGTGCTGATGACGGAAAGGTTAGAAACGAAAGCTTCGAGCGCAATTGGATTTAGGAATTACTGGGCCTCCACAATCAGGAACCTCCTTGAAACCATTGAGAAGAAAAAGTACAGTGAATGGAAACAAAAATATTCCTGATTAATACCTGTTTGGTAAAAGTTGGCAAAATTACAATAGCTTTTCGGAATGATTAATAACCTGGTAGACAAAAGAACAATTCGGGTGAGGTTCAATGAGGCAGATCCGCTGGGGGTAGTTTGGCATGGTCACTATGTACGCTATTTTGAAGATGGCAGAGAATCGTTTGGTCAGAAATTCGGTCTAAGCTACCTGGATTTTTTCAACAAAGGTGTGGTAGTTCCCGTTGTACATATTGACTGCGATTACAAAAGGCCGCTGCGTTATGGTGAATCGGTTTATGTTGAAACAGAATATATTCCCTGTGAAGCTGCAAAGCTTCAGTTTAAATACAGATTAACTACACTTACCGGTGAGGTGGTTGCTACCGGATCTTCCGTACAGGTATTTCTGGGCCGGGAAGATTTTATACTGCAACTTACCAATCCTCCTTTCTTCGCTGAATGGAAAACTAAACAAAGACTGGATTAATAAAAAATGAAACCTGTTTATATTATAGGCGATAATATTATTTCACCGCTCGGTTCCACTACCAGTGAAAATTTCCTTGCTTTAAAAGAGGAAAAATCGGGTATTAAAAAACACGATGACCATTCACTTGCTGCAGAGCCATTCTATGCATCCCTGTTTACCAGTGCATCGCAGCCAGATACTACCGGCATTGAACCTTTGAATGCAGGGGCTGAATTATTTCCTGTAGATGGCATCCAAAAAGCATATCCGCTTTTTGAGAGAATCCTGATCCATTCCATCAAAGATGCACTGAATAAAAGTGCTGTTGATCCGGCAGATCAGAAAACCGTTTTTATTATCTCTTCTACCAAGGGCAATATCTCAATGCTTGAAAGGAATGAACAGGAAGATCTGACAGCCGAACATATCTCATTGTACAATTCTGCTAAATTGGTTGCCGCACATTTTAAAAACAGCAATCAACCACTGGTAGTTTCCAACGCCTGCATATCGGGTGTTCTCGGAATTCTGACTGCGAAAAGATTACTTGAAGCAGGAATATACGAAACAGCGATTGTTGCCGGGGCGGATCTCATCACCAGGTTTATTTTATCCGGTTTTCAGTCGTTCCAGGCCGTTAGCCCCGAGCCCTGCAGACCATTCGACGTTTCAAGACAAGGTGTTACGCTTGGTGAAGGTGCCGCTACCATGATCATCTCAGTTAACAAGCCGGAAGTTGATGATCCCGTACGTGTAATGGGAGGCGCTATATCCAATGACGCGAACCATATCTCGGGGCCGTCACGCACCGGCGAGCCATTACATGCAGCGATTGAACGGACTTTTAAAGAATCAGGACTAACCGGAAGTGATATCGGGTTTATTTCGGCCCATGGAACTGCCACCATGTACAACGATGAAATGGAAGCAAAGGCTATATCGCTTTCGGGGATGGAAGAAGTTCCGGTAAATAGCCTCAAAGGTTATTACGGACACACTCTTGGTGCAGCTGGTCTCATAGAGTCTGTTATTACAGTGGAAAGTCTGAAGGCAAACATTGTGATACCTACAAAAGGTTTTCACGAAAAAGGCGTTTCAAAAGAGATCAACATTTGTTCAACACTCGAAACCCACGAAATGAAGTATGCTCTTAAAACCGCCTCCGGTTTCGGAGGATGTAATGCGGCAATGGTATTCGGCAAAGAATCATAACTTGAAAAATATTTATAGCCAGAAATCGGTGTAAACAATTGGGGATCATTCAAATAACTGGTAATCATTCAATTCAGTAAAGATGAAAAAAGAAAAAGTCGATGTCCTTGTAATCGGAGCGGGACCATCAGGAACAGTGGCCGCTTCAATCGTGAATAACGCCGGTTACAATGTGAAAATCGTCGAAAAGTTACGTTTTCCAAGATTTGTTATTGGCGAAAGCTTGTTGCCACGCTGTATGGAAGCGCTCACTGAGGCTGGTTTTGTAGATGCAGTAAGAGCCAAAGGTTTCCAGGAAAAAAGTGGTGCCAAGTTTGTTAAAAACGGTAAGATCTGTGACTATTCTTTTGCAGACCAGTTCACAGAAGGCTGGAGTTGGACCTGGCAACTGCCTCGCGCAGAATTTGATAAAACACTGGCAGATGAAGTGGAAAAAATGGGTGTGGCGGTGAGTTATGAAACCACAGTTACAAATATTGTTTTTAATGGCTCGGATTCGGTTACAACCGTTGAAGATATTGAAGGAAATAAAACAGAGATCGAAGCAAGATTTATAGTTGACGGCAGCGGATACGGGCGCGTGATTCCGAGACTGTTTAATCTTGACAGGCCCTCCACTCAGCCAGCCCGCAAAGCGATATTTGCACACACCGTAGATTTAAAACGTTCGATGGCCGATGAACCAAACAGGATTACCATCGTAGTGCACAAACCCGGTGTTTGGGTCTGGGTGATCCCATTTTCAAGCGGTATAACATCTCTTGGTTTTGTAGGCAATCCGGAATTTTTTGATCGCTTTGAAGGAACCGATGAAGAAAAATTTCGCGCAATTATCGCTTCAGAACCATATCTGAGCGAACGCTTTAATAATGTTGAATTGGTATTTCAGCCAAGAAAACTGGAATCATGGTCCAGCACAACTGAGAAGTTTTATGGAGAGGGCTTTGTGTTGACGGGTAACGTAACAGAGTTCCTGGATCCAATATTTTCCTCAGGAGTCACCCTCGCAACGGTATCCAGCCAAACAGCTGCGAAACTGGTTATAAGAAAGCTGAAAGGAGAAAATATTGATTGGGAAAAAGAATATATGCAACCAACCATGCAGGGAGTCAGTACTTTCCGTTCATACGTAGAGGCCTGGTATGATGGTACACTTGATACCATCTTTTTTGCAGATAAACAGAATCCTCTTGTTAAAAGTCAGATATGTTCGGTACTTGCAGGGTATGTATGGGACCTGGAGAATCCATATGTAAAGTTTCATGATACGGCTTTGCAGAAACTGGCCAGAATGATCGATCTGAGAGACATCATTCAAGCCGATAATGGATAAGGATCAAATAAAAATCACATCCAGTTGCATCATTGATGATAATAAAGTATTCAAAGATGATCAAATGGTTTTTGAAGGCAAAGCAGTCAGGACAGCCGATTTCCTGGTGGAGTTGTATAACTATGTTGCTCCGGATTATCCAAAGTTCTACAAGATGGATAATCTGAGTAAACTGGGTTGGCTGGCTGCCGAAATTTTGTTGAAAAATAGTTTTGACAGAACTGCATATAAAGTGGAAGAAACCGGTGTTGTGTTATCCAATTCAAACTCGAGCCTGGATACTGATCGCAGATATTTTCAAACAATAAGCGAATATCCAAGCCCTTCTTTGTTTGTTTATACCTTACCTAATATTGTGATAGGCGAAATTTGTATTCGTAATCAGTTCCAGGGAGAAAATGCTTTTTTTATTTTTGATGAGTTTCAGCCCGATTTCCTTGAGCGATATGTGACTGGCCTGATCAAAAATGGAACCGTTCAGACTTGTATTTGCGGATGGGTTGATTTACTGTCTGATAATTATAAGGCGGCATTATACCTGATCCGGGAAGATCAAAAAGGCATCGGGTTTTCTGCTGATAATTTGAAGAGGCTTTTTAGAAAACAAGTCTGATGCCAAATGTCAATCATTGAGTTCAATCAGGCTGTTGCAATGGCTATGCAATTTTAATTTAACTTTATAAATATCAATAAACAACCTTCTCTCTAATGGATAATTTAATGTACGATCTTAAGACCCAGATCATTGAACAATTAAATCTGCAGGATAAAAAGCCTGAAGACATTGGAGACGATGAACCGCTGTTTGTGGAGGGCCTGGGACTTGATTCTATTGACGCGCTGGAACTGATCGTTCTGTTACAACAAAACTATAAGATCAAACTATCGAATGCTGAAGATGGTCCGAAAGTTTTTCGTTCCATCAGAACTATGGCAGAATATATTACTGAACATCAAGGTAAAAAAGTATAATGAATTATTCTGATCCGGTAGTGTACGTCGCCGGTTTGGGGGTTATATCAGCTATTGGCAATAATGTGCCTGAAACACTGGCTGCCTTCAGTAATCAGCAACCGGGCATGGGCGATATAACCATGCTGGATACTATTCACCGCACACAGTTGCCTGTTGCTGAAGTTAAGCTTAACAACCACGAGCTGGCCGGTCTTGGAGGTATGCAACCGACTCAGCCAAGAACAGCATTATTAAGCATGGTTGCAGCAAGGGAAGCATTAAGTGACGCGGGCATCTCAAATATTGATCAACTCCGCACAGGTTTTATTTCCGCCAACACCACCGGAGGGATGGATCTGTCTGAAAATTTTTTTTCGGAATTCAGGAAAGATCATAAGGCAGGTAATTTACATGACGTTATTAACCACGAGTGTGGAACTGTTACAGACCTGGTCGCTGATGCGCTTGGTGTACATCATTATATTTCTACTATAAGTACGGCTTGCTCATCTTCTGCCAATGCAATATTTTTTGGAGCAAGATTGATACGGCATAACATGCTTGATCTTGTAATAGCCGGTGGTACGGATGCACTTACAAAATTTACCATCAACGGTTTTAATACACTTATGATCCTTGACAAGGAATTCTGCAAACCATTTGATGAAAATCGCAAAGGACTTAATCTTGGCGAAGGCGCAGGTTATGTAGTGCTGGTTTCTGAAAAGCTATTGAAGGGATTAAAGAAAAAACCATACGCCACACTTTCGGGATATGCAAATACCAATGATGCTTACCATCAGACTGCATCTTCTCCGGAAGGAACCGGCTCATGGCTGGCTATGACCGGAGCACTAAAAAGAAGCGGTCTTTCAACCGGAGATATCGATTATATAAATCTTCATGGCACAGGCACACAAAATAACGACGTTGCAGAAGGCACAGCCATTCAAAGACTTTTTGCGCCGGTTTTTCCATACATGAGTTCTACAAAATCATTTACAGGGCACACACTTGGCGCAAGCGGCAGCATCGAAGCGGTATTTTCATGCCTGGCCATCGAACATGGAATTATATATCCCAACCTAAGATTCAGCACACAAATGAAAGAGCTTTCATTTATGCCGGAAACAAAGTATCTCAGCAATCAGCCGGTTAATCATGTAATGTCGAATTCGTTTGGGTTTGGCGGAAACTGTTCATCACTTATTTTTTCAAAAGCAGGGATCTAACATGTTTATCAGGGCGCTTGCCAGCATATCACCCCAGCATACTTTCGGAGCAGATGAACTGCCTTCTGAAATCGTTACTTATCATACGAACAGGCTTGCCTGCATCGAACCGGATTATAAAGCATGGGTTGACCTGAAGATGATCCGCCGCATGAGCCGGATCATCAAAATGGGCGTGGCAGCTGCCTCGCTCTGTCTCAAAAATGCCGGCCTTGAAGTGCCTGACGCAATTGTAACCGGCAGTGCTTATGGATGCCTCGAAGACACCGGTATTTTTCTTAACCGGATGATCGAGTTCAATGAGGAGATGCTCAATCCCACCGCATTTATTCAGTCGACCCATAATACCGTTGCTGCACAGATAGCGCTCTCTGTGAAATGTTACGGATATAACAATACCTTTGTGCACCGCGGGTTTTCTTTTGAAAGTGCATTAATGGATGGGATCATGTTATTGAAAGATAACGACGCTAATAACGTCTTAGTTGGTGCGGCAGACGAGATCACGGATATCAGTTTTGCGATACTTAGACGTTTTGGAATATATCGTGAGCAGGAAGTTTCAAATCTTCAGCTTATCGGCGAACCGGCGCGCGGTACCATTGCCGGAGAGGGTGCGGCATTTTTTCTGTTAACAAAAGAAGGTTCACCAAATGACTGCGCAACACTTGATGCAATTCATTGTTTTTACAAGCCGGATGGTGTTGAAGAGATCACCAGCGAGATAGATTCTTTTCTCAGGGCCCAATCGCTTGCAGCTGCCGATATGGATCTGGTCATAAATGGTCAAAATGGAGATCTGGCAAATGACAGTATTTACAAACAACTCAATACAATGATGTTTGCTCAAACTCCTGTTACACAGTATAAGCATCTTTGCGGCGAGTATCCAACCTCTTCTGCTTTTGCACTCTGGTATGCAACAACTTTAATAAAAAATGGAAATACCGGTTTTGGTGCAGGTATCGATACTCTTTCTTCGAAGCCGCGGAAAATCCTTATATATAATCATTACAAGAATATTCATCATTCACTATTTCTTGTTTCCGCATGTTAACCTTCAGAAATATAAATATTCTGTTTGGTGTTATGTTAGCTGCAATCATTATATGGGATATCAGAAGCGGTATAGCCTGGTATTATTATTTCGTTTTCTTTCTGATATATTCGTTGATTCTTTTTTATGGCAGTTACAGTGTGTCTTCCAATTTTTATATGAAGGTGTTGTACGAGGGAAACACCGATAAAAAACAAATTGCGATCAGTTTTGATGATGGCCCTTCCGGCCGATATACCAATGAGATTGTGGATATTCTTGACAAATACCATGTGCCGGCGGTATTTTTTTGCATCGGTAAAAATATTGACGGTAATGAGTTTCTGTTGCAGAAGATTGTTAACGGCAATCATTTAATAGGTAATCATAGTTATTCACATCATTTTTGGTTTGACATGTATGGCGCTTCAAAAATGGCTGAAGATTTACATCAAATGAATGAAAAGGTGTTTAGTGCGGTTGGACTGAAACCGAAATTATTCAGGCCGCCTTATGGTGTTACCAATCCAAATCTGGCCAGGGCTGTGAAGAGACAAAACCTGGTTGCTGTTGGCTGGAGCATCCGTTCGATGGATACGGTTGTTAAAGATGACCAAAAATTGCTGCGTAAAGTACTAAAAGCTGTTAAACCTGGCGCTATAGTCCTTTTTCATGACACCAGCGAGGCAACCTTTTTGATGCTTCCCGCATTTATACAAAAGGTGAAAGACCAGGGTTTTGAGATTGTGCGGTTAGATAAAATGCTAAATATCACTCCTTATGCGTAATGCGTTTCATATACTGATTTTTTTGGTACTGACCATTTCGGGGAACAGTTTACTGGCACAGCCGGCGGGATATAAGCCAATCGCCGACAACAATACTTTTAAGACACAATTTGCAGCCGCTGCAAAAAAACTTAATTCCATTCAAAGCGACTTTGTGCAGGAGAAAAATCTCGCCATGCTTTCTGAAAAAATTAATTCAAACGGCAAATTCTGGTTTAAGAAAGATAACCTGGTCAGAATGGAATATACCAGCCCTTTTAAATACCTGATGATCATCAACCACAATAATGTTTTTATAAAAGATGACCAAAAGGAAAATAAAATTTCAGCGAAGTCTAACAAGCTGTTTCAACAGATCAACCGCATCATTGTAGATTGTGTACAGGGAACGGCACTTGATAATAAAGATTTTTCGGTTAAGACCTTTGAAGGAAAAGACGGATACCTTATTTTTCTTTCACCCGTTGCAAAATCTATGAAAGACCTTTTCAGTAATATCAATGTCATCGTAGATAAAAAAGATTTTTCCATTATTCGTATGGAGATGGTTGAAGCCGGAGGAGATAACACTATCATGAAATTCACCAATAAGCAATTAAACACACCCGTAGCTGATGCGTTATTTGCTATTAAGTAGTTTTGTTTTGGTATTTGCAGGATGTTCTTCTGCGTATAAAAGCCTGCAGGTGGGTTCGGGGGATGCTTCATGCATATTGAAATTCAGGCCGGCATTTACATCTGCGCTTTACAATACGCAGGTAAATGTGGTTGGAAAACATCTGAGTGGTTTGTTACTGTTTAAGGCTATGCCTGACAGCAGCATTCGGGTAGTATTTTCGAATGAAATGGGTGTAAAGTTTTTTGATTTTGAATTTGCGCCAAATGGTGACTTTAAGGTATACCAGGTAATGAAGCAGCTTAATAAAAAGGCAGTGATAAAAACCCTGAGGAATGATTTTGAGTTGTTGATGATACGGAATATTCAAAAAAATGATGCAGTTGTAAAAAAAGACAGCTTTTTGACATGGTATGGATTTCCGGGCGAAAAGGAAACACATTACTATATAACAGACAGTACATGTGATAGCCTGGTCCGGATTGAAAATGCCATGAAGCGAAAGCCAAAGGTGCGGATCATTATGCAGAATTATAATAATGGCGTACCCGATACCATTGGTATAACACATCATAACTTCAATTTCAATATTGGTCTGAAATATATTAAACGGTGATGTTACAAAACGATTTTTTTACGATTGTTTCTCAGGAGTCCGGTGAGGGCAAACTTACCGGTGTACTGGAATTTGATCCTGGTCATACTATTTTCAAAGGACATTTTCCAGGCGTACCGGTAGTGCCGGGTGTGTGCATGATGCAGATGGTGAAAGAGATGCTGGAGAATTCGATCGGTTCTGAAACGAGGCTGGGTAAGGCTATGTCCATGAAGTTTCTTTCACTTATAAATCCCCTCGTTAACCGGTCTGTGCAGTTTGAAATAATCTTTAACGGTGAATTACAGGTTAATGCAAGTTTGTTTAACGAAGGGGTAGTGTATTTTAAGTTTAAGGGAGGGTTCACCAGGCTGCCCTCCTGCGAAGGAGGGCGGTGAACGAAGTGAGCGGGTGGTTGTTCTTTGGTCTCACATCCTAAAGACTGATGCGGAGACCAAAGAACAACCACCCCCTCGCTACGCTCGTTCCCCTCCTTCGCAGGAGGGGAGTTCTAATCAATCCGCATGCAGCGTATCCTTATGTTCATCCGGATTATAATTCGCCTGCATTTCTGATAGTTTCTTTTTACCATAAGCCAGTCTTGTAATCAATACAAACAACACAGGCACTATAAATATCGCAAACAAGGTAGCTGCAAACAT
>Ga0193752_1001447_pt1 | contig 19700 bp, 11 predicted proteins | sample H1c1metaG_FD_144924 | JGI IMG/M metagenome (GOLD analysis project Ga0193752, IMG submission 144924) | Soil microbial communities from a riparian zone of the East river system, Colorado, United States - H1c1 | ecosystem: Environmental > Terrestrial > Soil > Riparian zone | place: USA: East River...
ATGGTTCTTGATTTTGAATGATTAATGTTGTTTTGCAATTACAAAAATCACTTATTTCAAGAACCTTTTTTCATTTTAACGATCCCCCCGCATACATAAGACCTTCGCAGGAGGGGAGCTAGCTAAGGAGATATTTTTTAAACTGTTTGTAATCTGCCTTTAATTTAGTCGCTTTCTTTTCCTTGCCGGCAATGGCACGTATAGCCTCCGGCAATTCTATCGTTGTTCCGATAACCGGTTCAACAACATCATAGAACTTTACAGGATGTGCAGTTTCTAAAAATATACCGGCCTGGCCATATTGTTGCAACGCCAGGTATGCTACTGCACCATGTGGGTCAAGCAAATATTTCTTATCCCTGTACACCTCCCTGATTGCTTGTTTCGTTTGTTCGTCGGCGATAGTATATGCAGAAATTTTTTTTGATATACTTTCAAAATTCTTTGAAAACATTTCCAGTATCCTGACAAAATTGCTTGGGTTCCCCACATCCATCGCATTACTGATTGTTGCGACTGCTTTTTTGGGATGATATTCCTGAGTTTTAAAATATTCAGGAACAGCATCGTTGGCATTACAGGCTGCAACGAAATGTTGGATGGACAGGCCAGATCTGTTTGCGAGTAATCCAGCACAGATATTTCCAAAGTTGCCACTTGGCACGGATATAACCGGCGGTTGTAGTTGTATCCATTGTTGCAGTGCAAAGAAATAATACAACTGCTGCGGCAACCACCTTGCAACATTTATTGAATTAGCTGAAGTGAGAAATAACTGACTGGTAACGGAATCATCGGCAAAAGCCTGTTTAACCATTTGCTGACAATCATCGAAATTACCATCAACCTCTAATGCGGTAATATTCCCGCCCCAGGTAGTAAGCTGAAGTTCCTGAACCTTGCTCACCTTTCCGGAAGGGTACAGTATTACAACATTTACATTTTCAACCCCCGCAAAACCAGCGGCAACAGCTCCCCCGGTGTCACCAGAAGTAGCAACGAGCACTGTTATCTTCTTATTTAAAGTTGCGGCAAAATAACCGAGACAGCGGCTCATAAATCTTGCGCCTACATCCTTGAATGCAAGCGTGGGACCATGAAATAATTCCAACGAAAAAATATGTTCATCAACCTGAACCAATGGAAAATCAAAGTTCACCGATTCAGCGGCTATGCTTTTTAACCTTTCATCAGGTATAGCGTCGCCTACAAAAGGCTTCATTACACGATAAGCAATTTCGTCTTTGGATATGTTCTTTATGTCTCTTAATATATCCGCCTTTAATAGTGGTATATCTACGGGAAAATAAAGTCCCTTATCTGGAGCCTGCCCATTTATAGTTGCCTGTCTGAAATCTACTTTTGGCGAAAGGCCATTCGTACTATAATACAACATGGAAAATAATTAATTGAAAATTATTATTATTAAACAAGTTAACCGAGTACACAGGATAGAAGTTTATTATCAGATATCATCTTAACATTAGTATTGACAGATGCTTAAGCATTATTATCAGACTATCAGCTTTGCGCCGCTGCTATTAATCGTGGTGACATAAGTTTTATAGTCGATACCGATCCTTTCATATATCGCTGACATGATCTTTTCAACTGCTTTTGCAGTTTGTTTTTCCACACTAAGCATAAAAATAGACGGGCCTGAACCGGAGATTCCTCCTCCAAGCGCGCCTGCTTCCTTACAGCTTCTTTTTACTTCATCAAACCCGGGAATCAATATACTGCGTACCGGTTCGATAATTACATCCTCCAGTGATCGTCCTATCAGATCAAAATCATTTTTCATAAACCCTGCAACAAGCCCTGCGATGTTGCCCCATTGCCTGATGGCATTCTTTAATAACACTTCTTTACGAAGGATTTGCCTGGCATCAGAAGTTTTGACTTCGATCTGTGGATGAACCACCGTCACATATAATTTAGGGGAAGCGAGCGGAATGATATCAAGCGGAAATATGGAACGGACTAATGTGACACCTCCATAAATACATGGCGTGATATTATCGGCATGTTTAACCCCTGAAGCAAGTTTCTCTCCATTCATGGCGAAACGTACCAGGTCTTCATTGGAAAAACGGTTATTAAGCAGATAATTAGCGGCAACTACAGCGCCCGCTGAACTTGCTGCACTGGAACCAAGCCCGCTGCCTGGCTTAATGCATTTTGTGATCGTAAGATCGAAACCTGGTCTGTCTTCACATTCATTCATTAGTGCCAGTAATGCAGCACCTGAAACGTTTTTGTCGGGATCAGTGGGAAGGTTATAATTGTCGTTATGCGTAATCCGGATAATGCCTTCTGTATTGAGGCTGCATTCCATAATGTCTGCCGGCTCTTCAAGTGCCAATCCAAGAATATCAAAACCACAGACGAGATTTGCTATCGTCGCCGGGGCTGCGATTTTTACTTTTTTCATAATATTTTTTTGGTTGCCCTCCTGCGAAGGAGGGCGGCGAGCGGAGCGAGCGGGTGGTTGTTCTTTGGTCCCGAAACAGTTTATAGGATGCAGTTACCAAAGAACAACCACCCCATGCCTTCGGCATTTCCCCTCCTTCGCAGGAGGGGAGCCTTTTATTACGCCCTTCCAGCTCTTATTATATCCGCAAACACCCCTGAAGCAGTTACTTCAGCACCAGCTCCGGCACCCTTCACGACTAATGGCTGTTCAACATATCTATTCGTATAAAACAGTACTACATTGTCTTTGCCATACAAATGATACAAATCGTGCTGCGGATCGATGGGCTGCAAACCTACTGCAGCTTTTCCATTTTCATATCTCGCGACAAACTTAAGTTTCCTGCCTGCAGCAGCAGCCTGTTTATACAAAGCCTTGAAATGTTCCTCCTCTTTTGCCATCTCCTTATAAAAATTATTGACATCCCCCGTCATACACGATTCGGGCATAAACGAATTATTGTCAATATCAGACATCTCAAGACGCTCTCCCGCTTCGCGGGCTAGGATCATTATTTTACGCATTACGTCAGTTCCACTTAAATCGAGCCGTGGATCAGGTTCAGTATATCCTTCATCCTGGGCTTGTTTCACAACTTCAGCAAATGAGCGCTCCCCATTATAATGATTGAAAACAAAGTTAAGGGTGCCGCTTAATACTGCCTCGATCCGGTTCACAGTGTCTCCGCTTCTTAACAGGTCATTCAATGTGCCAATTACTGGCAGGCCTGCCCCGACATTTGTTTCAAACAAAAACTGTGCATTGAAGTCGCTGGCAAGTTTTTTCAGTTTTCTATAGTATTCATACGAAGATGAACACGCAACTTTGTTGCAGGCCACCACCGATATGCTTTTCTGTAACAGCAGATCGTATTTTGTTGCAAGTACATCATTAGCCGTTACATCCGCAAAAACAGAGTTACGCAGATTTTTGGAATGAATGATCCTGATAAATTCATCTAACTGCATTGGCTGACCATTATCCAGAGCTTCTTTCCAGTTGTCTGGTTGAATGCCATCATCATTGAAAACCATCTTCCTGCTGTTTGCCAGACCTATAACCCGGACCTGCAACCGAAGATGTTGCTGAAGATAAGCCTGTTGTTGTTGTAGCTGCGCGATCAAGCGGCTGCCTACATTTCCAACACCGGCAATAAATAGATTGATTTGTTTATATGCTGTTTCAAAGAATTCCTCGTGCAAGACATTAATCGTCTTTTTAACATCTGCTGCTGCAATCACTGCAGAAATATTACGTTCTGATGATCCTTGTGCAATGGCCCTTACATTGACACCGTTTCTGCCCATGGCACTGAACATTTTGCCACTGATGCCGGGATGACTTTTCATATTATCCCCTACAAGTGCAACAATGGAAAGCCCCATCTCCAATACGAGAGGTTCCACTTTGCGTGTGTTGATCTCAAAAGAAAATGCCTTGTCCACAGCTTTTTTTGCTTTAACTGCATTAACCTCATCAATCGCAACGCAGATGGAATGTTCGGACGAGCTTTGGGTAATAAGGATCACGTTGATCTGTTCGTTTGCAAGCGCTTCAAACAGTCTTTTGGAAAATCCCGGAATCCCTACCATCCCACTTCCTTCCAGGCTAAGCAATGCAACATTGTTGACACTGGAAATCCCGCGGATATTTTTACCATTTGCTGTAGACGTTTCTATCAGTGTGCCCATATCTGCCGGTGCGAAAGTATTTTTGATCCAGACAGGTATGCTCTTTGCCATCACCGGCTGTATGGTGGGCGGATAAATAACCTTTGCTCCAAAATGGGAAAGCTCCATGGCTTCCTGGTAAGATATGTGGCCGATCACTTTTGCATTGAGTACTATACGGGGATCAGCGGTCATCATTCCTGAAACATCTGTCCATATTTCAAGTTTTTCTGCACCCGCAGCGGCGGCCAGTATCGCTGCAGTATAATCGGACCCGCCCCTGCCAAGGGTAGTAGTGGCGCCCTGGCTATCGGATGCAATGAACCCGGGTACTACAATCACGGATGCTTTTGCCTCTTTGAAATTTTCAGACACCTGTTTATTGGTATATGGAAAATCAACCGTTGCAAAACCAAAATCAGAGTCGGTGCGTATCAGCTTACGGGAATCTTTCCATTCATTGCTGATACCGAGCGCCGACAATTTCGCTGCTACGATCTGAGATGAGATCAGTTCTCCGAAACTTACGATCCTGTCTGAAGTACGTGCAGAAAGTTCACCCAGTAAGAAAACGCCATTACAGATATCTTCGAGTTCGTTGCACATTTTTTTGACCGAACTCAGCACGCCGCTTTGCTTGTCGACCGGCAGTAACAACTTTACGGCTTCGAGATGACGCTGCTCGATCAAGGTAAGTTTGTCTTTGTAGGTTTCGTCTCCTGCGGCAGCAGCTTTGCCGGCACTGATCAGAATATCTGTTATGCCACCAAGAGCTGAAAGCACTACAATACAGGCTGGTCCAGGTCGTCGTACTGGCTGTTGCAATAATTGCTGAAGAATACTGATGACCTTATTAATATTTTCGGCGTTGGCTACAGAAGTACCGCCAAATTTAAGAACCTGCATATGAATGATAATTTTTAGAATGAATGTGTTAGGGAATAAGTCTGATCTTATCAGAAAAACAGCCAGGGGCCCAGTGGATAATATGGAAATGTACAACCCTTAACGGGTTGTAATTGTAATAATAATGGAAGATGCTACATGGATAGCGCCTGAAAAAGAAGTAATATGGTTTGCCTGGATCAGCATGAACTGGGGCCGAAGATAATATCCCTTCCCGAAATAACAAGCGTTAGTTTCTGAAATTGCTGTTATTTAATTCAAATTAGTCTACCTAAACGATTGATTAATTGAAAACCGCTGGCGGAAAGGCTTCTGATCCGGTTAACTATCAGGAACTATGGCATTTCAATGCATCAATTCAGAAATTTAATTTATTTTCATGGCCCCATGCTGCGGCAGGTTATTAATTATCGTTAAACAAAAGTCATGGACCATCAGTCATCTAGAGGATTGCAGCAATTTAAAAATTATGTTGGTATAAAATTTCAACTTTATAACAGTCTGTTTACTTCGTTGCCATTTCATCGCATCGAAAAGACAGGCATCATGTTATCATTGTTTCTAAATTTTTGCGAAGACTCCTATAAAAAGAAACAAAGTCCGACCGCAATAGTCGAAGAATTTTTTGCGAAGTATACCTCTTTTACGAATGAGAAGGATAAGATTGATCTGTTATTCCGGTTTATTCAATATGTGGAGCGCCAGGTAGTTTTGTTTGATGCACTGGAAGATGCTGCCTTTAAGGAAGTGAATGACATGGGAGGGGTCGGTACGTTGAAGCATCTGGAGTCTGAAATTGTTCAGACAGGAAAACAGGAACAATTAGCGGAAAAATTGAAAGACTTTTCAATCCGTATTGTATTGACTGCGCACCCGACACAGTTTTATCCTGGTTCTGTGTTAGGAATCATTAACGATTTGTCAAAAGGGCTTGCTGAAAATAATGCAAGTCAGGTAAATATGTATTTGCAACAGTTAGGTAAAACAGCTTTCTTCAATAAGCAGAAACCCACACCATTTGACGAAGCAGTTAGTCTGATCTGGTATCTTGAAAATATTTTTTATAGTGCTGCGGGTAAAATCATCTCGTTTCTTAATAGTCAGTTTCCACAGGCAATTCCCGCCGACAATCCGATTATCGTGATGGGTTTCTGGCCGGGAGGCGACCGTGACGGGAATCCGAATGTTACTGTAGACACAACCATAAAAGTGGCAGACGCCTTACGCGAAAGTATTATCAAATGTTATTACCTCGACGTGAGGAGAATCAAGCGCAGGCTTACCTTCAAGGGTGTTGATACTATTCTGGCCGATCTTGAAAAACAATTGTATAGCAATATTTTTATTCCTGGCCACCGTACAAATCTCACTAAAAAAGGTATACTCGATACACTGTATGAGATCCGCAATATTGTTATTCATCAGCATAATAGTTTGTTTCAGCACCTGGTCGATAATCTTATCAGCAAAGTGCATGTATTCGGATTGCATTTTGCATCCCTTGATATCCGCCAGGAAAGTACTGTTCATGGCAAGGTAATCGAAGCTATAGCTGAGAAGGAAAATATTCTTCCAAAAGATTACAGCAAAAAAACCGCTGATGAAAAGATCAGCCTGTTGACTGATATCGCGGCAAAGGCAAATCCGGATTTATATGAAGATCTTATAAAGGATACTCTATTAACGATAGCCGCTATTAAAGATATACAGGAATATAATGGCAGTGATGGCTGTAGCAGGTATGTGATCAGTCAATGCAATACAGCATTGAATGTTATCGAAGTATATGCTTTGTTTCTTTTGTGCGGCTGGCAGAAAGATTCATTGACTGTCGATATCGTACCTCTTTTCGAGACTGTGCAGGATTTGCGGGAAGCGGCAAAAATCATGAGTTCATTGTACGAAAACAAAGTGTATCGTGAGCATCTGAAAAAACGTAACATGAAACAAACCATCATGGTTGGTTTTTCAGATGGTACAAAAGATGGTGGCTACCTGATGGCGAACTGGAGTATATATAAGGCAAAGGAAGAACTAACCCGTATATCACGTGAACATGAAATTGATGTGGTATTTTTTGATGGTCGTGGTGGACCCCCTTCCCGTGGTGGTGGTAAAACACATAAGTTCTATGCATCTATGGGACGAAATATTTCGAATGAAGAAATACAATTAACGATACAGGGGCAAACGGTTAGTTCCAATTTTGGTACCATTGACTCTGCACAGTACAATCTTGAACAATTGATTCATGCCGGGATAACAAATGATTTGTTTTCGACCCGTAATATAACCTTGCGGAAAGATGAGGAAGAATTGCTGGAAGAACTGGCAGGAGAAAGTTTCAAGGCATATACGGAATTGAAAAATCATCCAGATTTTCTTGATTATATTTCGAATATCAGTCCGCTAAAATTTTATGGTCAAACCAATATCGGCAGCCGGCCTACCAAACGCGGTGGGTCTTCCAAGCTTGATCTGAAGGACCTTCGCGCCATTCCATATGTAGGAGCCTGGAGCCAGCTTAAACAGAATGTAACTGGTTATTATGGCGTTGGTACCGCACTACAGCAGCTGGAGAAAAACGGGAAAATGACGGAATTGAAAAAGTTGTACAAAGATTCCCTGTTTTTTAAAACACTGCTTGACAACTGCGAGATGACGATGAAAAAATGTTATTTCCCGCTGACCGAGTTTTTATCCACGCATGAGCATTACGGTGATATATGGAATCGTATTAATGAGGAATTTGAGATGACTAAAAAATATATTTTTATGCTTTCTGGTAAAACTGAGTTGATGGCAGATTACCCGGTAGAGCAGTTGTCTATCCAGGTGCGCGAACGCATCGTTTTACCAATCACTACTATTCAGCAGTTTGCTATCGGACGTATCCGCGAAAGTGAAGAAAAATTTACGAAGACACCGCTTAAGGAAAGTTATGAAAAACTGATTATACGTTGTTCGTTTGGAATAATCAATGCCGGAAGAAATTCGGTGTAAGTGTTCCCCTCCTGCGAAGGAGGGGAACGAGCGTAGCGAGGGGGTGGTTGTTCTTTGGTCTTCTAAAGTATTCTGGTTGCGGTTACCAAAGAACAACCACCCCGTCGTCTTCGACGCCTGCCCCTCCTTCGCAGGAGGGGAGTAAAAAAAGCCCGGCGAACCGGGCCTTTCTCCATCTTAAGAGGCATGGAGATGGTAATGAGCCTCTTTTAAAAATGATATGTTGCTCCGAGAATAAAACTTCCGGTTGATTTTGTATTGTCTCCGCTATTTTTAATGTACAGCGGATCTTTTGCGCTTTCAAATCTGAATTCAGGGATAATAGTAAGATTATCGACCTTGAAGTTCAGTGAAAGAGTAGGAACGATGATGCTTGTATTAAAACCCAGCACGTCTTTTTTATCATCAAAGTATTCTCCGCGAAGCGTTAGTCCAAACCAGCTTACCGGATCAACATTTACATAAAGAGCCGATCCCCACCAGGCGTTGCCATCTTCCCATTTGCCACTGCCATTTTTAAAACTTCTCGACTGAACAGTTCCATTGAGACCAAGGCTGAACTTGTCGCTTATCGCATAGGTAAGTACAACATCTCCCTGTGTAAGACGGGCACTATCCGAAAATTTTCCACCCTGGAAGTTCAACCAGGCTTTAAACTTATCGTCTTTAGAACCGGTTGAGAACTGACCAACGAACATCTTAGGCATATTACTCGCCGATCTCAGATCAGTAGGATCAGTAATACCAACCATCAGGGCTGACTTACCGCCCAGACTGATGTCTGCCTTAAGGCCTGTATGAAAGAAGGGACCGTACGAGAACATATAACTCATGCTGTAATTCCTGTTCAGATATGCGTCGACCAACTCATAACCGACATGTGTAGCCCAGCTTCCAAAAGTGAATTTCAATCTGGAGCTTGGTGCGTATGTGAGATATGCCTGTTTGATCGCTAAAAGAGAGGTGTTCTCGGTTTGATAAGGATAAGAAAACTCCGCTGCCCTGCGACCGTATCCTATATCTATTACTGCGCCGACTTTACCAATCGCATGTTCTACTTTAATCGAAGCCATACCCAGCTCGAAAGAATTGTGTGAATTGGTAAAACTGGTAAAATTGTTAAGCAGATCGTTTTTCGGATTAGCAAAATTGTATCTGTAATAAGCATCTAAAGATCCCGAAATAACCGGTTTGGGTTTTTCTTCAACCACCGTTGAATCCTGGGCTGAAATCTGGCAAATTCCGGCCATAGTTATGGCTAATACAATGAATTTTCTTAACATTGTTGTAGTATTTAAGTGTTATGAAAAAGGTGCAGTAATTCTAAACTTGTATCAGAAGTTTAGGATGTATATATTGTACCTTTTTCTTTGTCCGTTTCTGTGACGTGGGAAGAGCCATTGCTGCTAACCAGTAAATGTCCCTGAAGGTATTTTTCATTGTGCTGCGATTCATCCAGACCGAGTTCTTCTTCTTCAGAACTAACCCGCATAGGCTGTATGAAATTGATGAACTTGAAGATGATGAAGGACATGACAAAACTGAAACTTACAGCGATCAGCATGCCTTTCACCTGGATCCAGAGAAAGCCCGGATTTCCCAGCAAAAGACCATCTGCACCTGCTCCATTAACAGCTTTTGTTGCAAAAACCCCGGTGAGCAGCATACCAACTATACCACCAACTCCATGGCATGGGAACACATCAAGTGTATCATCCAGGGTTGATTTTTGTTTGTAGTAGATAACTATATTGGAAACGATAGCGGCTATTACACCTATGGTGATACTTTGGGGAATGGCAACAAATCCTGCTGCAGGGGTGATAGCTACCAGGCCAACTACGGCACCAATACAAAACCCAAGCACTGAAGGTTTTTTACCACGAAGAACGTCAAAAAACATCCAGCTTAAACCAGCAGCGGCAGCGGCAGTGTTTGTGGTAAACAAAGCAGAAACGGCAAGGGCGTTTGCACCAAGCGCAGAACCTGCGTTAAAACCGAACCAACCGAACCAGAGTAAACCGGTACCGATCAAAACATAGGGAATGTTTGCCGGTGGAATTTCCTTGTGCTCTATATGCACTTTACGGCGTTTCAGTACCAGCGCACCGGCAAGTGCAGCACAACCGGCAGAAATGTGAACTACAGTTCCACCAGCAAAGTCAAGCACACCCATTTTGAACAACATGCCATCCGGATGCCAGGTCCAGTGTGCCAAAGGGCAATAAACCAATAAACTAAAAAGAGCGATAAAAAGAATGTATGAAGTAAAGCGGATACGCTCAGCTACAGCACCCACAACGAGTCCCGGAGTGATAATCGCGAACATCAATTGGAAAACTGCAAATAATGATTTTGGAATTGTTCCCCAGGCTTCACCCGAAGCAACGCCTTTGAAGAAAAGATGCGTGTTGGGGTTGCCAATAATGCCACCCATTGAATCACCAAATGCCAGACTGAATCCCACCACAATCCAAAGAACGCTGACCACACCAGCGGCTGCGACACTTTTGATCATTGTTGATATTACGTTTTTGCGGTGTACCATTCCACCATAGAAAAACGCAAGACCGGGAGTCATCAGAAACACCAGAGCAGTAGCTACGATGATCCAGGCTATATCTGCCTTGTCATAAACGCCCTTTGGATCTGCAAAATCAGGAATAGAAGGAATAAAAATTGCGGCGATTGCCACGATAGATAGTACCAGAAACGGTGCTACCTGTTTGAAAGTTAGCTTGCTCATACCTTGTTGATTTAGTTAAATATTAAAATATTTACAATTTGAATATCTTACCACAATAATAACGATTTATTGAATAAGATATAACAGAACCTTAATAATTGGCGCAAATGGATATGAACTGTCAATATTGTTTAGATGGACTCTAAATATATGAATTTCAGTAATTTAATGCCCTTTTGACGCCCTAAAATTCATATTACACAAAATAAAATGTGAAAAACTTTTTGTAAAACTGGAGTAATTTTAAATTTGGGAGACAAAAATTTGAATAATTATATGTTATTTTGAAGATATATTAGGATAAATACATATAAAATTAATAGAAATTGGGCATTTCAAATTTTACACCTTGAAGTAAGATTGTGATAAATCTATCTTAAATTATAAATAATGATTATATAAGCTATTAGCGAACGTCTCGTTCGCCGAAGAGTGTGCAACGGATCTCTAATCCGTTGATATAAGATCCGCTTTTAATTACAATTGATTAGTGTTCTTATTACTGTTGAGTAGACATAATTATACAGATAGTTAAGAAGACATAATTATACAGATAGTTAAGAAGACATAATTATATAGATAGTTGAGTAGATATAATTACATGACTGTTGGTCTATATAATTATATGAGGCACCAAACAGCTTTAGAAATCAACGAATCGGGAGATTCGTTGCACATTTTGGCTGACGGACCCGGAGGTCCGCGCTACATTAATGCGCTATTACGCTGTTGTCTCTTCTTTCTAATAAGGAATAGCCTGACAGATGCTCGTCGACCTTGCGGGCACACTCGCGACCTTCGCTGATTGCCCAAACAACCAATGACTGGCCACGACGCATATCGCCGGCCGTGAAAATTTTCTGAATATTTGTTTGATAAGTCTTTTCTGTAGCTTTCACATTACCCCGATTATCCAGTTCTACATCAAGTTCCGAGATCATTCCCTCGTGCTGCGGATGAACAAAGCCCATAGCAAGCAAGGCCAGTTCACACGGGATCTCTTTTTCAGAACCGGGAACTTCAACAAAATGAGCAGGACGACCATCTTCACCAAGCTTCCATTCGAGCGTGGCAATGACGACTCCCTTCAGATTACCGTATTCATCTCCCACAAATTTCTTTGTAGCAACCGCCCACTGACGCTCACAGCCTTCCTCATTTTAATACCATCGGATATGTTGGCCACGGCATAATCGCTGTTCGCTCATTCGGAGGTTTTGGCAGCAATTCAAACTGAGTAACAGAAGCTGCACCATGCCTGTTGCTGGTACCAACACAATCGGAGCCGGTATCACCACCGCCAATCACAACAACGTTTTTACCGGTGGCCAGGATATCATCGCCATTCACCGTCTTATTCGAAACCCTTTTATTTTGCTGAGTCAAAAATTCCATCGCAAAATGAACTCCTTTCAACTCCCTGCCTGGTATATCCAGGTTCCTTGGTATTGTTGAACCACCAGCCAAAACTATAGAATGGTATTCGCGCAGCAGATCATTGATACGAATATCTACCCCCACATTTGCATTGCATTTAAAAACGATTCCTTCCTCTTCCATCAGTTTAATCCTGCGATCAATCACCCATTTCTCCAGTTTAAAATCGGGTATTCCATACCGTAAAAGACCTCCCGCTGCATCATCGCGCTCAAAAACGGTAACAAGATGACCGGCATAATTGAGCTGCGCGGCCGCAGCAAGACCGGCAGGACCGGATCCGATAACGGCTACTTTCTTTCCCGTTCTTACCTTAGGTTCACGGGCTTTTACAAACCCTTTATCAAAGGCAATTTCAATAATATGTTTTTCGATCTCTTCGATAGCTACCGGGGGCTGATTAATTCCCAATACACACGCGCTTTCACATGGCGCCGGGCAGATCCGACCGGTAAACTCGGGAAAGTTATTTGTTGAAGATAAAATATCATAAGCCTCCTGCCAGCTCTGACGAAACACCGCATCATTAAATTCCGGGATCACATTTCCTAATGGACATCCGCTATGGCAGAATGGGATACCACAATTCATACACCTGGCCGATTGTTGATTTAACTTCGGTTCAGGATATTTTTCCACAAACTCCTTAAAATCGTTCAAACGCTCCCTGGCAGGGCGTTTCGAAGGCAGTTCTCTTGTGTGTTCTAAAAAACCCGTTGGCTTTCCCATGTAATATGTAAAATTGAAAATTGTTATTTGTTATTTTTTCCTGCCCGATGTCCGGGTGTAACAGTTTACCGTAACCGCAGAATGTAAAATCACTTCAACAGCGGAGCCATTCGTGTTGCGGCCATAACTTTTTTATAATCTTTAGGAAATACTTTAATAAAGTTCCTGGTCTGATTTTCGATATCATCCAGTACAAATTTCGCAACTGTACTTCCTGTATAATCAAAGTGCTTTCGCAGCATTTGTTTGAGTTCCATCACATCCTCTTCATCCAGCGGATCGAGATCAACCATTTCAGTATTGCACATTGAACTGAAACGTCCTCTCACATCATAAACATAAGCGATCCCCCCACTCATACCGGCAGCAAAGTTTCTACCCGTTTCACCCAGAATCACTACGAGCCCGCCGGTCATATATTCGCATCCATGATCACCCACGCCTTCGACCACAACGCGCGCTCCTGAATTTCTTACTCCAAACCGTTCACCCGCTTTACCACGTATAAACGATTCGCCTGCAGTAGCACCATAAAAGGCGGTATTACCAATCAGGATATTTTCTTCGGGAACATAAGATGCCTGTTTGGGAGGATAAACGATTAGTCTTGCGCCACTCAATCCTTTACCAAAATAATCATTAGCATCACCTTCCAGTTCAAGCGTCACACCTTTCGTATTGAAGGCTCCAAAACTCTGACCTGCTGTACCGGTAAGTTTATAATTAATGGTACCATCAGGCAACCCTTCGCCTTTGTACTTTTTTGTGATCTCGTTTGATAGAATTGTCCCGGTTGTCCTGTCAGTATTTTTGATCGGAAAAGCAGCCTTAACTTTCTGTTTGTTTAATATAGCAGGTTGTGCCGCTTCTAATAATTTCCAGTCAAGCACTCCTTCGATCCCATGATCCTGTTCTTCCATCTTGTATAAACCTGTTGAGTCGGCAGCCGGTTCTTTGTAAAGAATTGGCGCCAGATCCAGTTTTTTATATTTCCAGTGGTTTATATTTTCACGAAGCTCGAGACCGTCAACCTGGCCAACCATTTCTTCGACCGTACGGTAGCCGAGCTCCGCCATGATCTCACGGAACTCCTGTGTTATAAATTTGAAGAAGTTCACTACATGATCAGCATCTCCCGTAAAACGTTTACGGAGTTCAGTGTCCTGGGTAGCGACTCCAACGGGGCAGGTGTTCAGATGGCATTTACGCATCATTATACAACCTTCAACGACCAATGCAGCAGTTGCAACTCCCCATTCTTCTGCACCCAGCAAAGTGGCAACAGCGATATCGCGGCCGGTTTTCATCTGGCCATCTGCCTGGAGTACCACCCGGCTGCGCAGTTTATTTTTGACCAGTGTCTGATGAGACTCAGCCAGACCAAGTTCCCATGGCAATCCTGCATGTTTGATCGAACTAACCGGCGAAGCGCCTGTTCCGCCGTCAAATCCGGAGATCAGAATAACGTCCGCTTTGGCTTTTGCGACACCCGCAGCGATCGTTCCAACACCTGCCTTCGAAACAAGTTTCACGTTGATCCTGGCATCACGGTTTGCATTTTTAAGGTCAAATATCAGCTGGGCAAGGTCTTCGATTGAATAAATATCATGGTGTGGCGGCGGAGAAATCAATCCCACACCTGGTGTTGAGTGACGGGTTCTTCCGATCCAGTCGTCTACCTTATGACCGGGCAGCTGTCCGCCTTCGCCAGGCTTCGCACCCTGCGCCATTTTTATCTGTAACTCATCAGCTTCGGTAAGATATTGACTGGTTACACCAAATCTCGCAGAGGCCACCTGTTTGATAGCGCTGCGCATGTAGTCACCATTCTCCAGCCTTACATACCTGACAGGATCTTCTCCCCCTTCGCCGGTATTGCTTTTACCGCCAAGACGGTTCATTGCGATTGCCAGCGTGGTATGAGCTTCCCAGGAAATGGAGCCAAATGACATCGCACCCGAAGCAAAGCGTTTATAAATGTTTTCGGCTGGTTCCACTTCATCAATAGAGATGGAAGGCCGGTTATGTTTAAAAGAAAAAAGACTTCTTAGTGTGACCGCCTTTTCGCCCTGGTCATTAACGAGCTTCGAGTACTTCTTGAAAGTATTGTAGTCGTTCGTACGGGTTGAATACTGCAGCAGGTGAATGGTCTGTGGATTAAAAAGGTGAAATTCACCCTTACGTTTCCACTGATAGATTCCACCGACAGTGAGCCGGTCGCTCGGCACATCTTTCTGGCTGAAAGCGAAATAGTGTTTTGCAAGCGTTTCGCGTGCGATCTCGTCAAGGCCCATTCCTTCAATCCGCGAGATGGCACCTGTGAAATACCGGTCAACCACATCTTTATGGAGGCCTATGATCTCAAATATTTGTGCGCCCTGGTAAGATTGCAGAGTTGAGATACCCATTTTTGAAAATACTTTCAAAAGGCCATCACAAACCGCTTTTATATAATTTTTCTTAAGCTCTTCCGTATCCTGGTTGGTCTGCATCTTGCCATTCAGTTTCATATCCCGGATCGATGAAATTGCGAGATAAGGATTGATGGCGGTTGCGCCAAAGGCAATCAGGCATGCAAAATGATGTACTTCCCAGACATCACCGGCTTCAACGACCAGGCCTACCTGTCCGCGTAATCCTTTGCGGATAAGATGGTGGTGAACAGCTGAAACGGCAAGCAGTGAAGGTATCGGTGCATGATCTGAATCAATGGCACGGTCTGAAAGGATCAGAACCTCAAAACCATCTTCCACTGCATCAACGGCGTACCTGCAAAGACGGGCAAGTGCTTTCTGAAGCGAGCCTTCTTTATTATCTGCCCGGAAATAAGTTTGTAAGGTTTTAGCCTGGAAGATGCCGGTATCGATGCTTCTGATCTTTTCAAGTTCATGATTGGTCAGCACCGGATGTTGAAGAGCAACACAATGGCTTGCCAGCGGATCTTCTTCGAGCAGGTTACCGTTGTTTCCTGCAAAAGTTGCCAGTGACATAACCAGCCGTTCCCGGATAGGATCGATTGGTGGATTGGTTACCTGTGCAAACAGTTGCTTAAAATAACTTGTAAGATGTTGTGGCTGATCGCTCAAAACTGCCAGCGGAATATCGGTACCCATAGAGCCAATGGGCTCTTTGCCATCAATAGCCATTGGGGCGATGATTGTATCGAGATCCTCGGTTGAGTAACCGAAAGCTTTTTGGTATTTAAAGATCTGGTCGTGTTCCAGATGGGTAAATAAAACCCTTGGTTCGGGGAGTTCTTCGAGCCGGATCTTGTATTTATTCAGCCATTCGGAATAAGGTTTTTGAGAGCAGATGGTTTGTTTGATTTCATCATCACTGATGATGCGCCCCTGTTCCATATCCACCACAAACATTTTACCTGGCTGAAGCCGGCCCTTTTCGATGATCATGGCAGGGTCAACGGGCAATACGCCGGTTTCAGATGCCATGATAACCCGATCATCGGATGTAACGCAATAACGGGAAGGCCTCAGGCCATTACGGTCTAAGGTGGCACCTATGATTTTGCCATCAGTGAAAGAGATAGAAGCCGGCCCGTCCCATGGTTCCATCAGGCATGCATGATACTCGTAAAATGCTTTTTTGAGTGGGGGCATTTGCTCATTACCATCCCAGGCCTCAGGTATCAGCATCATCATTACATGCGGCAATGATCTTCCGGAGAGAGCCAACAATTCAATAATATTATCAAGACAGGCAGAATCTGATTGCCCCTGTGTAACAATGGGCAAAAGCAGTTCCATTTCTTCTTTGGAGAAGAACTGTGAAATAAATCCTTTTTCGCTGGTTTTCAGCCAGTTGATATTGCCCTGGAGGGTGTTGATCTCACCATTGTGTGCAATAAACCGGAATGGTTGTGCAAGTTTCCAGGAAGGGAATGTATTTGTTGCGAAACGGGAGTGAACAAGCCCGAATGCGGATACTACTCTTTTGTTATTCAGGTCAGGAAAATAATTTCTGACCTGGTTGCTGGTAAGCTGACCTTTGTAAACCACTGTTTTGTAGGAAAGTGAGGCTACATAAAAGCCGATCTGGTCCTTTCTTACCGTATTATTGATCGTATGGGAAGCATAGTTACGAAGGATGAACAATTTTCTTTCGAAATCATCCGGATTTGTAATGTGATCCGGGCAGGCAATAAAAACCTGTTCCATTTCCGGTTCAACAGAAAGTGCTGTAAAGCCGATCCCTTCGGTGTTTACCGGTACTTTGCGGTAAACAAGTATTTCAAGACCTAGTTTTTCGGCAGATCTGTTAAAAATGTCGCGGCATTCTTCACGTAAACGGATCTCACGGGGGAAGAAAATAACGCCTACCCCATATTTACCAAAAGATGGCAGGTGAACGCCTAACTTAATACATTCATCAAAGAAGAATTCGTGTGGGGTCTGAATCATTAAACCGGCACCATCACCGGTATTGCTTTCACAGCCACAGGCACCACGATGTGCCATGTTCTCAAGAACAGTTAACGCATCAGAAACATTTTGATGAGATTTATTGCCTTTAATATTGGCGACGAATCCAATACCACATGCATCACGCTCAAATTCGGGGGAGTACAAACCCAGGTTGCTCGCCATCGTTGATTAATTTTTGGTTTGAGAATATTCAATGAAATATGCGTTTGTTCATATGGACATCAATAAACATAGCAAGCAAGCATATGAAAATACGAAATTATATTTAAAACTGCCCCAAACTGTTCACTTATTTTCCACATGTTTGGTGTGCCCCGGATCTCCTGTTCCGGTGACTTGTGCGCCGGATCTCCTGATCCGCTCATTGTGAAGTGGATCTCCTGATCCGCTCAGAAAATTGTAAAAGTAAATTAAACTCATTGCCAAACAGCTTTGAAGATCAACCTATCGGGAGAACGTTTCACATTGTAGTTATAGTTCGATATAATTCGCTACCAAACAGCTTCGAAAAGCAACGGATCGGGAGATCCGTTGCACATTACGCTACATCATTTAGTCGTGATAAGTAACGGCTGAAACAGGTTGCGTTTGAGCCTTGCCCGGCCAATAAATCTGTCCCCATCTATTTTATAAAATTCGGCCGGAAAAATCATAATGTCCTCTTCCCGAGTGTCAAACAACAAATCCTTCGTGACCTTACCGTCTTTTGAGATCTTAGAAACGATTACCTGTCCCCCATATCCATCCAAATGAGCCTTTGGAAGCTCATCGTCCGGAAGATTCAGGTTTTTTAGATTATCCAGGTATAAAAAATAGTACCCGGTGGCATCATTAATAAGTTTAAAACTCATAGTTCCACGTCCGGAACTTCCCCTTTGCCTTTTTGGTATTTTGCGCATCCATTCAAAATCGCCCGAAGCATTTACCCTCGCAGCTAAGATATCATCATAATAATAAGTATACGTAACCCTGGTATAGCCTGAAGAAGAAGTTGAATAATGAGTAACCATCCGATACTCTTCGCAGGTGATTAGTATACCACCATCTTTTTCAACGATCACATCCCTCACTTTCAGATTAGCCACCTCATAATCATCTTTCTTATCAATCCTTCTTCTGCTACGGGCAGTTTCGAATTTTGCAAGTTCTTCCTTTGGAAATTCGTAGTAACCGTTCCTGAATTTAACCAGTTTATTATTCTGGTCGATAGTCGAAAGAAAAATGCCATCAGTACCGGTTCCCTTTGATTTTTTGCTGTAGGTACAGGCAATGATCATATCGTTTGAAGAATTCTCGGTAATCGTTGTTTCCCTGATATAATTATCATCAACGCCAACCGGAATACTTACTATTTGTTTACTGTCTTTGGAAAATTTCAATACCTCATAGTGATATCCCGGTTTCCCTGTGCTTTTGTCTGTTTCCCTGCGTTTTTCGCTATCATAAACCTTTGCAAGCAGATAAGCATTGCCTTTTGAATCAACGGAAAAATCGGAATTATCCATGACTGCTTCCGTATATGGGAGGGTAAACTCGTTACCCCAGAGCTTCTTCATATTGTCATCAAATACCTGCAGGCCAATCTTGTCAAAATTCTTTTTGTCGTTACGGCGTTCTGGTACCAACCGGTAACTTACGCAGAATACCTTCCGCTCGTTATCAAAATCAAATTCATACTTATCTGTAGTTTTGGCGCCATAAAAACCTCTTGACGTTTTATTGCCGGCAATTTTTGTGGTCTCGAACATCTTATGATTTGCTTCTGCGATTTTTCCTGTCTGAACATTAATCTTGTCGTAAAACAACATTTCTGTTTCACTGCTTTTATCCCAGTCGCTGTGCAGCCAGAAATAATTATTGTTACTGAAGTCTGCCAAAATTTCGCTGTTGAAATTGCGGGTGACATCCAGATCAATTTTCTGCTCGAGAGATTTGTTTAATGTTTTGGCGTTAAACCGCACGATGATCAGCTCTTCTTTTTTAATGGATAGGTTTACTATTCCATCTTTCTCATTTCCAAAAAAAGCGAGATCCTCTGTCTTGCGTGGCAGATCGTATTCCTGGCCGAGTTTAAATGTAAACTTGCCATTCTGTGCATAAGAACCGAGGCCTATCAAAGCCGCAGTTGCTAACAAAAAGTACTTGGTCATTTTGGAGAGTATTTCGGGGTTAGTGTTAATTTTTTTATTTATGTTATGAATCAGCATTTATCATGGAGCACTAATACTGCCCGTGCCGTTAGTTTTAAATGGTGTTCCATTATAACTGCCTGAAAAGTCAACGCCGCAAAA
>Ga0193752_1001448_pt1 | contig 19695 bp, 13 predicted proteins | sample H1c1metaG_FD_144924 | JGI IMG/M metagenome (GOLD analysis project Ga0193752, IMG submission 144924) | Soil microbial communities from a riparian zone of the East river system, Colorado, United States - H1c1 | ecosystem: Environmental > Terrestrial > Soil > Riparian zone | place: USA: East River...
CTATTCTCCGCAACCATGCCGCCCGATGTCGCCAAGCTCGTGGCCGAAGTCCTCACCGATCCTGCACGCGTCGACGTCGCACCGACGGTCGTTACCGCCGATCGTGTCGAACAGGCCGTGCATTTCGTCGAGACCAAGGACAAGCGCGCCCTGTTGAGCTCGCTGCTTGCGGATCGGGCGATGGCGCGCGTGCTCGTCTTTACGCGAACCAAGCATGGCGCCAACAAGGTGGCCGATCATCTCGAGAAATCCGGCCACGCCGCTGAAGTCATTCACGGCAACAAGTCGCAGAACGCACGGATGCGGGCGCTAGAAGAGTTCAAGAGCGGACGCGCGAGAATCCTCGTCGCGACCGACATCGCCGCTCGCGGCATCGACGTTGACGAAGTCACGCATGTCGTGAATTTCGAGTTGCCGGAAGTGCCGGAAAACTATGTGCACCGGATCGGCCGTACGGCCCGTGCCGGAAATGCCGGCATCGCCATTTCGTTTTGCGACTCGTCGGAGCGTGGCTCGCTGCGCGACATCGAACGGCTGATCAAACGGCAGCTGAACGTGATTGGCGACCGTCGCCCAGCCCCAAACCATGACACCGCGAGACCGGACCACGCTCACCGGCATGCGGATTCGGCTCCGCGATCGCAGCACGCCCGCCCCGGTGGCGGCGGTGGCAAGCAGTGGTGGAGCAAGAAGCCGGCGCGGCGCTCTGGTCACCGTGTTGACGCATGATCGAGAGGAAAATCGATGAGAAAGCAGAAGACATTGCCCGGGCCGTTCGCAGCGCTCACCAAGGACGCCCGCTTTGCCGGCACGTTTGAAGTCCTGGTGCCGGCGCCCGATCGCGTGAAGCCCCACCGCGTTCCCCTGCAATTCGAATCACAAGAGAACGCGGAAAGCTGGATTCATAGCCCGGACGGCAAGGAGATGATCGATCAGCTTCTTGGCCGCGACCGGAAGTAGCCGATCTGTCGCAGACCGCGTGACGGCACCGTGGGCATTTCCTCGGCAACCTGCCGTTTCCGTGGTCTGCGGTCACTTTCGCCCTATCGGACGCTTCGCTTTGCCTGCGCCATGACGCAGAATTGGCAAGCGAAGACCACGGATCGGCGATGGCCCAGGCGGCGAGCCTAACGACAAAGGACGAGCAATGGGCGATCCAGGCGATCGCCCATGGCCATCATCACGACCCGTTCTCTTATTTGGGCATGCACCCGGCCGACACCGGGCTGATCATTCGTGCCTTCCTTCCGCACGCGCACGCTGTCACCTTGATCGATCCCGCCGGCAAAGCCATCGCCGAATTCGAACGCATCGACGCGGCAGGCCTTTTTATCGCGCGCCTGGCCGAAACCATGCCTTTCCCCTATCGGCTCCGCCTCGTAGCGGAGGAGGGAGCCGAGGACATCGAGGATCCGTACCGCTTTCCGCCCGTCCTCGGTGCGATGGATTTTCACCTCATCGCCGAGGGCAACCACCTCGAGCTGTACCGTCGGCTCGGCGCGCACGAGGCGACGATCGATGGCGTGCCGGGTGTGGTGTTCTCGGTGTGGGCGCCGAACGCACGCCGCGTCAGCGTCGTTGGTCCGTTCAACGCCTGGAACGGATGCCGTCATCCGATGCGTTGTCACTTCGGCATCGGCGTGTGGGAAATCTTCATGCCCGGCCTTCGCGAGGGTACGCTCTATAAGTACGAGATCAGAGGCGCGAACGGAGAGGTGCTGCCGCTCAAGGCCGATCCGCTGGCACTGAGGGCGGAGCATCCGCCGTCCACGGCGTCTGTGGTCGGGTCCCTGTCTTCCGCACCGCATGATCGGGATTGGGCGTACCGCCGGGGCGAGCTCAATGCTCGCGATGCGCCGATGTCCATCCTCGAGGTTCATCTGGGCTCGTGGCGGCGCAAGGATGGCAACCGCGTCCTGTCCTATTCCGAGCTGGCGGACCAGCTCGTGCCCTACGCCAAGGACATGGGTTTCACGCATATCGAGCTGATGCCGATCATGGAGCACCCGTTCGATGGATCGTGGGGCTATCAGCCGCTCGGTCTCTTTGCGCCGACCAGCCGCTACGGCACGCCGGAGGACTTCCGATCCTTCGTGCGCACCTGCCACGATGCCGGCCTCGGCGTGTTCCTCGATTGGGTGCCCGCGCATTTTCCCGAGGATGCGCATGGCCTCGTACAGTTCGACGGCACGCATCTCTACGAGCACGCCGACGAACGGCTCGGCCGTCACCCCGATTGGGGTTCGATCATCTACAATCTCGGCCGGCGTGAGGCGGCCAATTTCCTTATCGCCAACGCGCTCTACTGGATCGACCAATTCGAGATCGACGGCCTCAGGGTCGACGCGGTGGCGTCGCTGCTCTATCGCGATTACAGCCGCGCCGCAGGCGAGTGGCTGCCCAACAAATATGGCGGGCGGGAGAATCTCGAGGCGATCGACTTTCTCCGACGTCTGAACCACCTCGTGCTCACGCGCTTCCCAGGCGCGGCGATGATCGCCGAGGAATCGACCGCGTGGCCGATGGTCACGCGTCCGCCGGAAATCGGCGGACTGGGATTCAGCTACAAATGGAACCTCGGCTGGATGCACGACACGCTGCGCTACTTCTCGCGCGATCCCGTACACCGCAAGTTCCATCAGAACGACCTCACGTTCGGCCTTCTCTATGCTTTCCAGGAGAATTTCATTCTCCCCCTCAGCCATGACGAAGTGGTCCACGGCAAGGGTTCGCTGTTCGGCAAGATGGCGGGCGATCATTGGCAGAAATTCGCAAACTTGCGCGCCTATTACGGATTCATGTTCACGCAGCCGGGAAAGAAGCTGTTGTTCATGGGCGACGAGTTCGCCCAATCCGCCGAATGGAACCACGATCTCTCGCTGGACTGGCACCTTCTTCAGTACAAAGAGCACCGCGGTGTGCAGGCGCTCGTTCGCGATCTAAATCACGTTTACCGGGCACGCAAAGAGTTGCACCAGCGTGATTGCGACGGTACGGGGTTCGCCTGGATCGATTGCAACGACAATGAGGCGAGCGTGCTGTCTTATGTCCGTCGCGGGAACGATCCGGATCGTTTCCTCGTCGTCGTCTGCAATTTGACCCCGGTCGTCCGCTCGAATTACCGCGTCGGCGTTCCCAAGTCAGGCACTTACCGCGAAATCCTCAATACCGATTCAGCTCACTACGGCGGCAGCAATGTGGGCAACGCCGGTGTCATCGCCGCCGACGGGGCGCCGATGCACGGCCACGGCCAATCGCTCGCGATGACTCTGCCACCGCTGGCAACGCTGATCTTCGAGCCGATCTGATGTCCGATCGTATCGGTCCCGGTAATTTCGAGCGGTTGGGCGCGACTCCGGATGCCATGGGTACGAATTTCGCGCTGTTCTCCGCGCATGCGGAAAGGGTCGAGCTCTGTTTGTTCGACGACGAAGGGGACCGTGAAATCGCGCGTCTCCCGCTGCCCGTCCGCAGCGGCGACATCTGGCACGGACATGTTCGGGGTATCGCAGCAGGCCAACGCTACGGCTATCGCGTCTACGGTCCTTACGATCCCCGAAAAGGGCATCGGTTCAACCCGCACAAGCTGTTGGTCGATCCCTATGCGCGCCTGCTGGATCGTACGTTCACGCTGGACGACAGCCATTTCGCATTTCGTCCCGGCGACGCGGGTGGGGACCTCAGCTTCGATGCGCGCGACAGTGCGCCCGTCACACCGAAATGCGTGGTCACGAGCGACACTGCCGCGGATGACACGACCAAGCCGGAAATTTTGTGGAAGAATACCGTCCTGTACGAGTTGCATTTGCGCGGTTTCACGATGCGCCGCGACGACATTCCCGCTCAGTGGCGCGGGACGCTCGCGGGCCTCGCGTCGCGCCCCGCGATTGCGCATCTGCGCGCGCTTGGGATCACTGCTGTCGAGCTGATGCCGATCAATCCGATCGGCGACGAGCCGCACCTCAGGCGGCTGGGCATGCGCAATTACTGGGGCTACAACCCCATAAACTTTTTCGCCATCGAGCCGCGTTACGCCGCTGCCGATGCGGCCGCCGAGTTTCGCGCCCTTGTCGAAACGCTGCATCGGTCTGGAATCGAACTCATCCTTGACATCGTCTTCAACCATACCGCAGAAGGCGACGCGTTCGGCCCCACGCTGTCGCTGCGCGGTATCGACAATGCGTCGTATTATGGCCTCCTTCCGGACGATCCGCAGCGTTATCTCAATTACACGGGCGTCGGGAACACGCTGAATGTCCAGCACCCTTTCGTGCGCGCTCTTATTATCGATGCTCTTCACTTTTGGGCGCGTCTCGGCGTGGACGGCTTCCGTTTCGATCTCGCCAGCGCGCTCGCGCGTTCAGGGCATCTGGATTGTCGCCCAGAGCACGGTCTCATCGCGGACATTGCCGCCGATCCCGTGCTTTCGCGGCTGAAGCTCATCGCGGAGCCGTGGGACGCGAGCGCGGACGGCTATCGGTTGGGCGGGTTTCCTGCGCCGTGGCGCGAGTGGAACGATCGGTTTCGCGATAGCGCGCGGCGCTTCTGGCGCAGCGATAGCGGGCAAGTGGCGGAGTTCGCCTCGCGTCTCGCGGGGTCGAGCGACATCATGGCCAACAAGGGTCCGCTCGCCAGCATCAACTTCATCACCGCGCATGACGGCTTTACGCTGTGCGATCTCACGTCGTACGCGCAGAAGCACAATGAGGCCAACGGCGAACGCAATGCCGACGGCGTCAGCGAGAACCACAGCCGGAACTGGGGCGTAGAGGGGCCGACCGCCGATCGCGCGATCCTCGCCTTGCGCGACCGCCACAAGCGCAACCTCATCGCCACCCTGCTGCTTTCGCAGGGAGTGCCGATGATTCTGGCGGGCGACGAGCTGGGGCACAGCCAGAACGGCAACAACAACGCCTATTGCCAGGACAACGAGACGAGCTGGATCGCGTGGCGCGATCTCGATCCCGAGGACGACGCGTTCCTGCGTTTCGTCCAGCGCGCGATCGATTTCCGGCGCGGCCATGATGATTTCCGGCGTGCTCTATTCTTTTCGGGCCGAATTGATGGCGATGGACGCAAGGATATCACGTGGCTCCATTTCAGCGGACGCGAAATGAGCGAAGGGGATTGGCACGATCCAAGCCTTTCGGCGTTCGGTTGTGTTTTCGGCGAACACGAACGGTTTTTGTTGCTGTTCAATGCCGGTGCCGAAACCGAGACGTTCTTCTTCCCGCAAGCACGCGGAGCTTGGAGTTGCGTCATCGATACGGGTTCTGCCGACGGCAGCAGCGATACACGCGTTGCGTCCAGCGCCGCATACGCGATCGGCCCCCATAGCCTTATCCTTTTCAAGAACATGACCGCATGAGCTGGATGGGATTCGTCGACCGGCTTGCGGGCGTCGCGGGGTTGGAGCCCTGGTACTACGACCTGACCGGCGTCAGGCACGATACGACCGTCGAATCCAAGGTGCTCGTGCTGAGCGCTCTGGGTTTCGATGTGTCGTCGATCGCAGGCGTCCGCGCCAGTCTCGCCAGGCTCGAAGAAGAACCATGGCGGCGTGCGCTGTCTCCTTTCGCCGTGACGCAGGCGAAGTCGCCTTCCATCGATCTGTTTGTTCCGGTGGACTCGGCGCACCGCGTCCGCCAGTGGAAAATGCAACTCGAGGACGGAGACGCCATGACGGGCGAATTCCGCCCGGATGAGCTTTCTCTCCTTGGTACGCGTGAGATCGACGGTCGGCGGATCGAGCATCGCCGCCTAGTGATTGACTCAAAGGCGGTCGGCTATCACCGCGTCACGATTGTGTCCGATGGCGTGACGGACGCGGTGCTGGCCCTTGTGCCAGATACCAGTTATCTGCCCCTGCGGCTCGCCGCGGGGCAACGGCTTTGGGGTGCGGCCGCTCATCTTTACACGCTTCGCTCGGATACTGATTGGGGCATCGGCGCCTTCACCGATCTTGCGCAGCTATGCGCATCGATCGGTAAGGCGGGCGGATGCACGATTGCGCTCAACCCGTTCCATGCGCTCTTTCCGGATCGTCCCGAAGATGCCAGTCCCTATTCGCCGTCCAGCCGGCTGTTCCTCAATCCGATCTACATCGACATTGGCGCGGAGCCGGGTGCGCAGGAGATTCCCGGTATCGACGCGCTTATCCGTTCGGCGTCTCAGCTGCGAGCAGGCGAACTCATCGACTATACCGGTGCCTGGCGCGCCAAGCAGGCGGGACTCGAATTGCTGTTTGCCCGGTTCAGGCAGCAGCCGGAGCCACAAGGGTTCGCGGAATTCGTTACCGCTCGAGGCGAGGCGCTGGAGAACTTTGCGCTCTTCTCCGCGCTTGCGGAGCAGCACGGCGTCTCCTGGCAGAATTGGCCGCTTGATCGTCGCCACCCCCAAACGGCTTCACGCCATGTCGATGCAGGCGTGGCGGAGCGCGCCGCCTTTCATCGTTACGTTCAGTTTGTCGCAGACCGGCAATTGCGCGCGGCGGCCGACGCGGCGCGGACCGCGGGCATGGATGTCGGCCTGATGCGCGATCTCGCCATGGGTATCAATCCGGACGGTGCGGACGCCTGGATGGACCAGGAGGCTTATGTACCCGGCTTACGCTGCGGCGCGCCGCCCGATGATTTTCAGCCGAAAGGGCAGGAGTGGGGGGTTCTACCCCTTGATCCGGTTCGTCTGCGCCGCAATCTCGCGCCGTTCGCACGGCTGTTGGACGCAAACATGCGTCACGCCGGCGGGCTCAGGATCGATCACGTCATCGGTCTGCAGCGCCAGTTCTTCGTGCCGCTGGGCGCGGAGGCGAACGCCGGCTGCTATGTCCGTTTTCCCTTCGACGATCTGCTGGGCGTGCTCGCGCTGGAAAGCTGGAGACATCGCTGCCTCGTCGTCGGCGAGGACCTTGGCACCGTCCCCGAAGGTTTTCGCCAGCGCATCCACGACATGGACATACCCGGCTGCGCGGTTCTCTATTTCGAGCGCATGCCGGACGGACGGTTCAGGCCGCCGTCGGACTACCGCAAGAAGGCGGTCGCCACCGTCTCCACGCACGATCTCACGCCGCTTGCGGGCTATTGGGAGAAGCGCGACGTCGCCCTGCGGCAGTCGCTGGGCATCTACACCGAGAGCGAAGCCAGAGCCCAAGAGGCACAGCGCGATGTCGACCGCGCCCGGCTTCTGGAAGTGCTGGCGCAAGCGGGAATTCCTTTGCTCGCAGAGGACGGCAACTCAACCGCCGCCACGCCGGCGCTATGCCGCGCCGTGCACGCCTTTCTCGCCTCGTCCTCCGCTCAACTTTTTCTTGCCAAGCTCGACGATCTGCTCGGCGAACGCGAACAGTTGAACATGCCCGGCACGACCCTCGAGGCGCCGAACTGGCGGCGCAAATTGTCGGCCGGAGTCGACGATCCGATGCTGGTCGAAGCGCTGGATGAGCTGGGACGGACATGCGCCGTCTACGGGCGCCAGCCTGCCTAAGCGGGGAACTGTTCCGCGATCGGCTTGGCGTTCCAGACCTCCGACGCGTATTGCTGCACAAGCCTGTCGATAGAGAAGCGGCCGACATTGGCGACGTTGAGGATCGTCTTGTGGGTCCAGTCCGTCTTGTCGTGGTACGCGGCATCAACGCTCGCCTGGCAGGCCACATAGGCCTCGTAGTCGGCGAGCACCATATAATAGTCGCCCTGGCGCACCAGCGAGTCGAAGATCGGCACGAACAGGTCGCGCTGCTGCGGCGAGAAGTAGCCGTTCCGGATCATGTCGAGCACGAGTCTGAGCTCACGGTTCGACTCGTAGATCGCGCCAGGATTGTAACCCTTGGCCTTCAAGGCGCTCAATTCGGCGACTTCGTGACCGAACATGAACATGTTCTCTCGGCCGACGGCGTCGGCGATCTCGTCGTTCGCGCCGTCATGCGTGGCGATCGTCAGTGCGCCGTTGAGCGCCAGCTTCATGTTCCCGGTACCTGACGCCTCGGTGCCGGCGGTTGAAATCTGCTGCGAAAGATCGGCCGCCGGTATCAGGTCCTGCGCCGTCTGTACGTCGTAATTCGCGACGAACACCACTTTCAGGGCGCCGTTCACGGCGGGATCGTTGTTGATCGTATCGGCGACGAAATTGATCAGCTGAATGATCCGCTTGGCCATCGCATAGCCCGGCGCAGCCTTGCCCGAGAAGATCACCGTCCGGGGCTGCACGCTCTGGGTGCCCGACAGCCGGATCTTGTTGTAGCGCGCGATCACCTGCAGCACGTTCAAGAGCTGCCGCTTGTACTCGTGGATACGCTTGATGTGCAGGTCGAACATCGATTCGGGGTTGACGTCGATCGCCATCCGTTCCCGGATGAGCCGCGCGAGGCGCTTCTTGTTCGTTTGTTTGACGGCCGAGAATTCGGCTTGGAACGCCGCATCGTCCGCGAACGCACTGAGCGCACGAAGCTCTTCGAGATCGCGAAGCCAGGACCTCGAGATGCGCGAGTTTATGAGGGCGGCGAGCGCGGGGTTGGCTTCGTTCAGCCAGCATCGGGGCGATATCCCGTTCGTCAGGCTGACGAAACGGTCGGGGAAAAAGGCGTCGAAATCCTTGAACAGCGTCTGTCGCATGAGATTGGTATGCATGCGCGATACGCCGTTCACCTTGTGGCTTCCCACGATCGCGAGGTTCGCCATGCGGACCGACTTGGGCGTGTTTTCTTCGATCAGGGACATCCGACGCATCATGTCGACATTGCCGGGGTAGCGATGGATCACGTCGCGCAGGAAGCGCTGATTGATCTCGTAGATGATCTGCAGATGCCGCGGCAGCAGGGATTCGATCAGATCGACTGGCCAGTATTCCAACGCTTCGGACAGCAGTGTGTGGTTGGTGAACGAAAACGTTTTCTCCGTGATGCACCAGGCGCGGTTCCAGTCGAGCCGGTGGACATCGACTAAGAGGCGCATCAACTCCGGGATGGCCAGCACGGGATGGGTGTCGTTCAACTGTATCGCGACATGATCGGGGAGGTTGTCGAAAGAATCGTGCTGGCGCTTGAAGCGCGAGAGGATGTCCTGGAGTGACGCGCTGACCAGAAAATATTCCTGCTTCAGCCGCAGTTCACGCCCCATGCTGGTGGTGTCGCTGGGATAGAGCACTTTCGACAGCGTTTCGGATTCACTCTTCTCCTGCACCGCGTCGATATAATTCCCGCGGTTGAAATAGGTGAGATTGAAGTCCTCGGTGGCCTTGGCGGACCATAGGCGCACCGAGCTGATCGTGCGCCCGTCGAGACCGATCACGGGAAGGTCGTAGCCCACCGCCATGACGTCGTCCGATCCCGACCAGTGGCACAGGATCTCGCCGCGCCAATTGTTCATCTGCGTCACGCGGCCGTTGAACTGAATGGGGTAGACGACTTGCGGGCGCGCGTATTCCCAAGGATTGACGTTCTTCAGCCAGTTTTCCGGGTGCTCGACCTGTTCGCCGTTCTCGATCTTCTGGCGGAACATGCCGTATTCGTAGCGAATGCTGTAGCCGAAGCAGGCGTAGTTCAGCGTTGCCATCGATTCGAGCATACAGGCAGCCAACCGGCCGAGGCCGCCATTGCCGAGGGCCGGTTCCGTCTCGAATTCCCACAATTCGTCGAGATCGACGCCGAGGTCTGAAAGGGCCTTGCGGCAGGGCTCGATCAATCCAAGCGAGATCAGGCTCGTCTTCAGCATGCGGCCGGGCAGAAGCTCGAGGGAAAAATAATAGACCCACTTCGCCTGGTTGGCGAAATTGCGGCGCCATGTTTGCACGCGCGAGGTGCTCAAGCGGCCGCGCAGAAAATAGGCCAGCGCGTAGAACCAGTCCTGCTTGGTCGCGAAGGCGGGATCGCGACCCATCTGCTGGATCATGTTGCGCGCGAGTTCACGTTTGATCTCATCCGGCGCCAGCGCGGACGCAAAGGATTGGGGATCTTGTGCCAGAGGATCAGTGTTCATCGTTCCGCACTGAATTGGATATTAGGGCTGCTGGCAATCGGCGCGCGCGTTCGGTTTATTCGCTTGATGCGTTTCTGACTGCCGTCAATGCGCCGGGTCCGCCCGCGTGACGCGCGATGACGGTTTCGGGATCTTCTGCGGCTTCAGTGCTTGCGCATTCGTCGGCCGGCCTGCGCCGAGGCTCTCGCGAAACTCCGCTTCCGCACGCAGCCAGTGGATGCGGTCGCGACCCTCCGGTCGGCCTTCGTCTTCCCATATCTCGTAGGCGCGCTTGCGAATCCTTGCCATCAGATTGGGATCGATCACGATGACCTCCTGTCACAATGCGGGCTCCGCCGACGGTCCTATGCGATGATGCGCACCCGCGCGGGTTCGGGCGCGTCATCCTCGCTCTCAACTATCGGAACACCGGCAAGTTTGTGGTACAGCCGGGCATAGGCGCCCGCTGACCGTTGCCAGCCGAAATCCTGCGCCATGGCGCAGGCCTGCATCTTACGCCACACGATCGGCTGACGATAGAAACCGAGCGCACGGCGCGCGCAGGCTTCGAAGGCTTCTTTCGTCGGCTGATCGAACGAGAAACCGGTCGCGGTTCCCTGTTGGATCGTCTCCGCGGTCGCATTCACCACGCTGTCGGCCATTCCACCGCTGTTGCGCACGATGGGAAGCGTGCCGTAACGCAACGCATAGATGGGAACCAGGCCGCACGGCTCGAAGCGGGCAGGGTGGGCCAGCATGTCAGCGCCCGCGAGCAGCCGATGCGCGAGCGCTTCGCCGTAACCGAAGCGCGTTCCGACACGCCCCTTGTAGCGCTCGACGAGCTCGGCGAACCCCTTGCCGTAGGCCGTCTCGCCCTCGGCAACCACTGCGAACTGCATGCCGTCTTCGATCAGCCCCGGCAGAGTCTCCAGCACCACATCGGGCATTTTCTGGTGAACCAGTCGGCTCATGAAAGCCATCAGCGGCGCATCGTCATCCTTGTCCAGGCCAAGTTCGACTTGGATGGCGCGCTTGGACGCCAGCTTGCCCGCCATCGAACGGGCCGAGTACTGCGCCACGAGGTCGGTATCGCTGCGCGGATCCCAGATGCTGTAATCCGCGCCGTTCAGGATGCCGCTGATGATCGGCTCCTTCGCTTTCAGCAAACCTTCCAGCCCGCAACCGTATTCCGGCGTCAGGATCTCCCGTGCGTAAGTCGGGCTCACCGTCGTGATGGCGTCCGCTCCGCTTATTCCCGCCTTGAGGAAGGAGATGCGGCCATAGAACTCCATGTTCCCGAAATCGGCGGGAGGAAGCGCCAGATGCTCAAAATCGGCGGCCCCGAACAGCCCCTGATAGGCGAGGTTGTGGATCGTAAAGATCGAGGGGGGGCGCGGCTTGTCGCGCGCGGCGAGCAGCAGGGGGAGCAACCCCGCGTGCCAATCATGCGAGTGGACAAGGTCGGGACGCCAATCATCGACCAGACCGTCGGCGATCGCCATTGCGGCGGCGTTCAGCGCGGCGAAGCGCTGCGCGTTGTCAGGCCAATCCCGGCCGTCATACGCTTGATAAAGCCCGCCATCGCGGTTGTAGAGGCTTGGGTAATCGACGAGCCAAACCGGAACCCGGCTGCCGTGCAGGACGGTTTCCAAAAGTCGTCCGTCGCCATAGCCAAGCACGCCGGCCAGCTTCGCGACCACTCTCAGATTCGGCGCCCGGTTGAGCGCCTGAGGATAGGCCGGTGCGACGACCCTAACGTCAATTCCCAGTTCCCTCAGCGCCGCAGGAAGTGCGGCGGACACATCGGCAAGTCCACCCGTCTTTGCTAGGGGATATACTTCTGACGTAACATAGAGTGCACGGATCGCCACGTTGAACCTCGAATTCTCATGGCGTTGGCCCCCTGGTTCTGCCTCCCTGGCACCCATCTATCGGAACGGGTGCATCTCTCGTTGACGCAACAGGAACACGTTGAGGTAACGAGCCTATCTCAACCGAGTTCGCGGCGTAAATGAACTTTGGGGAGATCGCGTTGCGCCGCGTTGACGCGGACGCCACCGCAGCGGGCGCAACCTGCCGTCCGGACCAAACCGTCTTCAGCCGTCGGATCGGAGGCCGACGAACGCCGTGGACGCGGCTGTCAGAGCGCCGTGCGGAGGGAGAAAGAGAGGTAATTCATGGCGTTATCGTAGCGGCCATTCAGGATCACGGCGCCGGTGATCGGCTCGATCCGGTTGATGCTCTCATTCATGGTGGCGTGGCCGGCGGCAAAATAATGGGCATAGCCGACGTCCAGCGAGACCGAGGGTGCAATCTGGTAGCCGAACCCAATGCCCACCATGTAGCGGTCTTTGTCCGGGACGCCGGTATCGCGAAAGGCGTCGACCACGGGGGATTCATCGAAGCCGACGCCGGCCCTCAAGGTCCAGTCCTGGTTCACGCGGTACACGCCGCCAATCGCGACCATCCAAGTGTCGCGGTATTCTTCGTGGAACACGACGGGCGCATTGTTGCTGTTGACCGCCACCTGTTTGAACGTGTTCCACTGCGTGAATTGAACATCGGCCGAGATGCTGAAGTTTTCGGTCAGTTGATGGGTAAAGCCGGCCGTGGTCGAAGCGGGCACGGAGATGTCCGTGTTCGCCGGGCTGTTGACCCCAATCAGCGGATGCGTGGTGGGATCGAAGGTGAGCGTTCCCTCCATATTGTGATCAATGCCGGAGCGATAGGTCAGACCGATTTTCGTGCCGTCCCAGGGTTCCGCGAGCAGGCCGAGATTGAAACCCCAGCCCCAATTGTCCACCTCGAGCAGAAATCCACCGTCGGGGGCAGCGGGATTTCCAAAAATGACGAACTGCGGAATTTTGCTCGACAGGTCGAGCTTGAGATATTGGAGCGAGATGCCGCCAGCGATGGCAATGCGGTCCGTCAGCTTGTAGGACAGGTTCGGGTTGATATCGATCGCGAGCGCAGCCGTCTTGATATTGACGTAGCGGCCCGCCCAATCCTCCGAGTAGTCGATGGTGTTGCCGAAGGGAACCGTGATCGCGATGCCCGCCTTCAGGCGTTCATGGAGATCGACGACAGCATAGGCATGCGGGATCAGCGCGAACTGTCCGTTGTTGCGGGAATTGTCCGCCGGTAAGGGCGTCCCTGCGCCCTGAAGATCGTAGACGGTGGCCCCGCCTTCGAAATTGATGCTTGGGAAGACGCCGGTTCCACCGATCTGCGTCTGCGTGCCTTCGAGCCAACTCATGCCTGCGGGATTATTGAACACGGTCGCGACTTCATCGGCGCGAGACGCATTGCCGGCGAACACCGTCGCCAGCGAAGCTGCACTGTTCTCGCGCACCATGAATCCCGACGCGGCGCTTTCGGCGCTGCCTGCGCCCACGCCAAAGCCCGCGACGATCAGCCAAGTGGGTATGCGCTTCATGATGTTATGTCCCCCCGGCACCGGTTCCTGATGGCCGTGATTCTTAAGCAGAATCTAGCAGTAAGATGGTTAACAAGCACGGAACTCGCGGCGCTGGCCAGGGCGAGATCATGAAGCTCCACTCGGTAGGCTGAAAATCTGCGCAAAGCGTTGTCCCGGCTGTCGATGGCGTCACTCTCTGTTTACCGGTGAGGGAGTAAATTTTCCTCAAATGGCGGCGCTCGCTTTCGGGCTTGCCTCGCCATCGGGGGGACATTGCATGCCGTCATCCATTGTTTTGCGCTGGCTTGACTGGTTCATTCCGCCGCAGGCTCGAACCGACGAAGCCACACTCGGCCGCGCGCGGATTTTCGCCTTCAGCCATCTGTTCGGCCCGTTTCTTGGGCATGCAATCACCGTCTACCTCTATTTTGCGTCGCATCAGCAGGGCTTCCCCTTCTGGGTCATCGTGACCTGCATCACCGCATTCTGGATCCTTCCGTTCGCGCTTAAGTTGACCGGCCGGCTGCAGACACTCGCCCTGCTTTCAGTGATCAATCTCACCTTCGTCACGCTCTATGGGTCTTACTATTACGGCGGCGTTTCCTCGCCCTTCCTCCCCTGGCTGCTGACCGCGCTGCTGCTAGGCTTCTTTTATCTCGGCGAGCGGCCGGTCCTGGTGCTGGGCGTGTTCGGGATCAACATCGCCGGCTTCTATGCCGCCTACATGGTGAGAGGTTCGTTCCCCGAATACATTCCGCTCTCGGAGCTCACCGGCGTCGGCATCGTGTCGGTCGTGTCGGCGACGATCTACGTGTCGATGATGGCGATCTATTACGCCAACGTCGTCACCTCGCAGTCCGTGCTCGTACGAGAGGCCGAGCGTCATCGTGCCACGGCCGCGCGCATGCGCCGCGCGATGGAGGACTCCGAACGGGCGAACGAAGCCAAGTCGATCTTCCTCGCCAAGATGAGCCATCAGCTGCGCACGCCGCTCAATGCCGTCATCGGCTATAGCGAAATTCTTCTCGAGGACGCGGAGCTGAAACGCGACAGCACCCAGATCGAGGATCTGCGGCGCATCAACGCCGCCGGCAAGCATTTGCTGTCGCTCGTGACGTCGGTCCTCGATCTGTCGAAAATCGAAGCCGACAAAACCGAAATCGTCGTCGAGCCTTTCGACGTTGCAAGTTTCATCGACGACGTCGTCGCAACCAGTCGGAGCCTGGTCGTCGCCAATCACAATGAATTTGTAATCGAACGCTCGCCCGACCTCGGAATCATGATCTCGGACGCGACCAAGCTTCGCCAAAGCGTGCTCAACCTTTTGAGCAACGCCGGTAAATTTACCAAAGACGGCCGGGTCACCTTGAACGTTGCGCGCGAGCGCGGGGCCACGGGCGACTGGATTCGCGTTTGCATCGAGGACAACGGCATCGGCATCACCGCCGATAACGTGCAGAAGTTGTTCAAAGACTTCAATCAGGCGGAAGCCTCGACCGCGACAAAATATGGCGGCACCGGACTGGGATTGGCACTCAGCCAAAGTCTTTGCCGGATGATGGGCGGCGCGATCACCGTCGAAAGCACCTACGGACGCGGGTCACGTTTCGCCATTCGCGTTCCTGCCTACATAGAAGACGAGGAAGGATCCAAGCGACGTCAGAACAACCTGCTTCGCGAGAGACGGGTGCTGCGCCATGCAGGATGAAACCCTCCAAAACGCGAATCGCGTGCTGATCGTCGACTCCGATCGTGACTGCGCCGAGACATATTCGGCGCATCTCAGAGCCCATGGCTTCGAAACCATCGTCACCACGCCCGGCGGCATGTTCGACGCCCTGAACAGTTTCAACGCGTCAATTGTCCTTTGTGACATCGAGGGGGAGGGATCCGCAGGCGCCAACCTGCCTGGTCAGCTCCTCGAAATGCGTCCTGACTTGATCTGTGTCGCCATGGCCCGGCGCGCCGATCTGCGTCAGGGCGGCGAGTTCATCAACAAGTCCAGGGGCGTCGAAGTTCTGGTCCCCACCATCGTGGACTGCTTCAAGAAACGCGAGATGTGGCGGTTGGCCGACAGCGGGGTCGAACTGCTGCGGCATGCCGAATACGCATCCAAGGAAGCAAGCCGGGTAAAGGTCGAATTCCTCGCCAAGATCAGCCACGAGCTGCGCACCCCTTTGAACGCCATCATCGGCTTTTCCGAACTGATGATGCGGGACAAGCGCGGGCTGCCGAACGAGCACCACCGCAGTTACATCTCGGATATCCATTCCAGCGGGCGCCATCTCCTGGATATCATCAACGACATTCTCGATTTCGCCAAAGCCGAAGCCGGCCAATTGGTGCTGTTCGAAAGCAATGTCGACGTTCAACTGGTCACGCAAGGCATCGAACGCATGTTGGGACCGCGCGCCCGCGATTCCGGCATAAACGTTCAGATCCGCATACCAGAGGAACTGCCGCTGCTCTGGTGCGACGAGCGCAAGCTGAAACAGATGCTGCTCAATCTCGTGAACAACGCCGTGAAATTTACGCCGTCGGGGGGCATGGTTGACGTCTCCGCCCGCCTGGAGCCGGAGGGATTCATTCTTGCCGTACGCGACAGCGGCATCGGTATCGCCCAGACCGACCTCGACCGCGTGTTGGAGCCGTTCGTGCAGGCGGAAACGACATTGAGCAGACGCCAGGAAGGAACGGGATTGGGTCTCGCCCTCGTCAAGTCGATGATCGAAATCCATGGTGGCCAGTTGAGGCTGCAGAGCAGGCTCGGGAACGGCACATCGGCCGAACTGGTGTTCCCGGCCGAGCGCATCTCGGCATCTCGCGACGGCGATCTGCGCGATGACGCGCACCATGCAGACAGCCAAAAAACGCGGCGGTTGCCGCACGCCAAATCTTGAAGATCTGCGGAGCCCGTACAACGGCCATGAGAATAGACCAAACGCTTGACGGCAACAGTGCACGACGGCTTTCGCCGGCGATGATCTATCCGATCATCGACTGGTTCATTCCGGCCAGCGTGAAAGAGAACAGCGAGCTCCAACAGCGCGCGCGCATGTTCCTTATCAGTCACCTGTTCGGGCCGTTTCTCGGCCACACCATAACCGTGTATCTCTATCTCCTTGATCCGGCGCCCAATTACGCGCTTTGGGTTCTTGCCGCATCGATCTCGCTGTTCTTGAGCTTCCCCTTCGCGTTGAGGTGGACTGGCCTGTACAACACGCTCGCCGTGCTGTCGGTGCAGAACCTTATCTTCGCGATTCTATGGGGTTGCTATCACTACGGCGGCCTCAGTTCGCCGTTCCTTCCCTGGCTCCTGACGGTTCCATTGCTGGCGTTCTTCTACCTCGGATCGGCGGCCAAGCAGCGTCTGCTCGTCCTCAGCCTGATCGCCTTCAATTTCGGCGGGTTCTACGTTGCCTATGCCCAGGCGCATCACTTCCCCGAACATATTCCGCTTTCAGAATTGTCGGGCATCGGGATCATTTCGACGCTTTGCGCCGCCGTCTATGTCTCGATCATGGCGCTCTACTACGGTAACATCGTCGCTTCGCAGTCCGAACTTGAACGGGAAGTCAGGCGTCATCTGGCCACCGCGCGGCAGCTGCCGACCGCCAAAGCCGAAGCGGAACGCGCGAACAAGGCGAAATCCGAATTCCTCGCCAAGATGAGCCATGAACTGCGCACGCCGTTGAACGCCGTGATCGGCTACAGCGAAATGCTCCTTGAAGAGGCCGAAGAGTCCGGCGCCGAAGACCAGACATCCGACATCAAGCGGATTCTTACCGCCGGCAAGCATCTGCTGACCCTGGTGAGTAGCGTGCTCGACCTCTCGAAACTGGAAGCGGGCAAGATGGAGCTCTTCCCCGAGCGGTTCGAGCTCGGCCGCCTGATCGACGACGTGCAGGCGTCTTGCCAGGAAGAAGTTGCCGCCTATGCCAACCGGTTCGTGATCGAATGTCCGGATCGCCAGGCAATCCTCGAAACCGACATGGCCAAGCTTCGACAGGCTATCACGAACATCGTGAATAATGCCGCGAAATTCACGCGCGGCGGCGTCGTGACCTTGACGGCGCGCGTGACCAACGGACTCGCCGAGATCGCGGTACGCGACACGGGCGTCGGGATCAGGCGCGAGAACCTCACCGAACTATTTCAGAACTTCGGGGAATCGAAGGGCGCAACGGCGAGCAAATACGGGGGAACAGGCCTGGGATTGGCGCTTAGCAAGAAGCTTTGCCGGCTGATGGACGGCGACATCGAGGTGGAAAGCGAGATGGGCAAAGGCTCATGCTTCACGATCCATGTTCCGTTGACGCTTCGCACCGGCGTGAAAGACGCAGGCGTAGAGACCGATGGCGGTTCGCCCCATGCAAATACTGGGGATGACGGGAACACGATACTCGTCATTGACAACGACCAGTCAGTCACCAGTCTGCTGCACCAGATCCTCGTCAAAGAGGGCTATCACGCGATCGCTGCCCATTCCGCCGAAGAGGGCTTGGCGCTCGCTCCCGCCGTGAGGCCAGGCGCCATACTGCTCGGCGCGCTCCTGCCCGAGACGGACGGTTGGCTTGTGCTGCAGCGTCTCAAGTCGAACGACATGCTGCGGTCCTGTCCGGTGATCCTGTTGACGGCCCACCAGGACGCCGCGAAAGGCCGGGCATTCGGCGCGTCCGGACATTTGATCAAGCCGATCGATCGCGATCAGCTGCTCCGCGCGCTGAGGAGCGTTCGTACCGGTACCGAAGATGAGGACCTTGGCAACGCATTTCTGGATCGAGCCGCGTCATGACCAAAATACTGCTCGTTGAAGACAATGAAATGAACCGCGACATGTTGGGGCGGCGCCTGCTACGGCAGGGGTTCGCGGTGTGCTTCGCCGTCGATGGCCCCAGCGGCGTAAAGATGGCGGCGGATGAAACCCCCGACCTGATCCTGATGGATGTCGCGCTTGGCGACATGGACGGCTGGGAGGCTACGCGCCTGATCAAGTCCAATCCGGGCACGCGGCAGATTCCGATCATCGCCTTGACGGCCCATGCGCTCGCCAGTGACCGCGACACGAGTGTCAAAGTCGGGTGCGCCGATTTTGACACCAAGCCGGTGGATCTGCCGAGACTTCTGGGAAAGATCAGGGGCTGTCTGGCGGCCTAGATCGGGCCGCCAGCGAGGATTTGCTCGCTAGCCGTGCGCGGCGTACCGCTCGCCGGCCGCGCCGGTCGCGAGTTGTGTGAGCAACTCACGCAGCACCTTGAGGTCGACCGGCTTGCAAAGATCATCGGCAACGTTCAGCCCTCGAGCCGAGGCGAGCCTGCTGGCGGTCTTGCGGAACCATTCGTCTTGACCGCTGATGATCAGCAAATGCCCCGAGAACGCGCTCTGCGTCAGTAGAGAAAGCACGCTGATGCCGTCTTCATCCGGCATGCAGAGGTCGAGAGTCAGGACCTGAGGCTTCCACTCTTCCAACACACGCGCAAGCGTGGAAGGATCGGTCATCGATCGTGCGTCGTAGCCGCATTTCGAAGCGACGCGCGCGATCAACTCCGCGGAATCGGAATTGTCGTCGACGGCCAGAAGGCGCGACTTGACTGTATGTGCTTCGCTCACGCCGTCCCCCAGGCTGTTTGTGCTTCAGGCGTCTTATCAGCCAGTGCGGCGCGATACGCCCTATAGCTCGGCTGGACTTCGTCCAATGCGCTGTAGAGGCGGCCGATGAGTTCGTCGATGTTGGTTTTCGTGTGGTTCGCCATGACTTGCAGGCGGAAGCGTGCGCTCCCCTTGGCGACAGCCGGGAACTCGACGAGGTTCGCGACGACACCGAGCGAGGGTAGTTTCTCGCTCACCATTCGCGCAAGCGCCTCGTCGCCCACTTTGGCCGACACGATCGCGGATGGGTTGCCGACGACCTCCAAGCCGAGCCGCTTGAGCTCGCTGCGCAGATAGAGGACGTTCTTCATCAAGGCTGAGCGCAAATTGCGGCCCTCGTCCGATTCCACGATCTCGAAGGCTTTGAGCACTGTTGCTGCCTGCACCGGAGAAAGGGCGTTGGAAAACGTGCCGGAACTGCCGAAGTATCGAAGATATTCCTTCACCTCCGGTGAATTGCAGGCGACGAACCCGCCGTTCGAAGCGAATGTCTTGGAAAAACTGCCCATCACCATATCGACTTTGCCGAGCATCGCCTGGAGGCCGACATGGCCCGCGCCGTCTTCGCCGATATTGCCGAGGTCATGCGCGACGTCAACCAGCAGCCGGGCGTTGAACTCGCGGCAAAGGTCCTGCATCGCGGCAATGTCGGGTGTGTCCGAATCCATCGAGAACAAGCCT
>Ga0193752_1001449_pt1 | contig 19692 bp, 14 predicted proteins | sample H1c1metaG_FD_144924 | JGI IMG/M metagenome (GOLD analysis project Ga0193752, IMG submission 144924) | Soil microbial communities from a riparian zone of the East river system, Colorado, United States - H1c1 | ecosystem: Environmental > Terrestrial > Soil > Riparian zone | place: USA: East River...
CAATTGTCATCTATGACTGATTAAGTGATTGGCTTATACACATGATTTGAGGCTGATTGAATGATGGGACAAGGAACCTGCTATAGCGGACTCTTAAGAATTGCTATGACTGGTATGATATTCCCCCAAGTGGATGAGCTAGTTGGGAGCGGGATTGTGCCTTTGCGCGGCCTTCGTACCGTGGTCGGAGTTACTGAAGCCGATCAGGGGAGAACAAGCACCAGCACTGGAAGAAACCCTAACAAAGCTGATCAGGGCAAAAAAGCCGATCGGAGACAAGAACCACTCCCAGCATGAGCAAAGGTATTAACCACGGGACACAGCCGCAAAAAGGCACAATCACGCTCTCAACGGTGCGAAGAAGCGACCAAAAACTCTTGCATAAGAATGCTGGTAAACAAAGAAAGCAAACCTGCGCAAAAAAGCCGATCGGAGACAACAGCAAAGAACGGCATGAGCAAAGGTATTAACCACGGGACACAGCCGCAAAAAGGCACAATCCCGCTCCCAACGGTGCGAAGACGCGACCAAAAAATGTTGCAGAATAATGATGTCCCTGGTCAAAGGCCATTTCGGCTAGGCCTCACTGATAGGAGCCTAAGCTTGTCATTTAATATGTATATCCTTCAAACAAAATTACCAGGCAGAACAAGCAGACCAACTAAGGGTAATTTGAGCGTCATAGTTGAAACCCGTTAAACCTTGTTTAAAGTGCCTAAGTTTGCTTACCTTTCAACCAACAGCAATTACATACATTATGACCCAGCAAGACGGCATGCCTGTCGAATATATCGTGCTTGCAGATGATGATAAAGACGATTGTCTCCTCTTCAAGGAAGCTTTAGATGAGCTGAACCTGGGGACCTTTCTCCAGGTTGTAAATGATGGAGAGATGCTGATGGTTAGCCTGAATAATACCAAAATACTTCCTGTAATTCTTTTTCTTGATCTCAATATGCCGCGCAAAAATGGCGAGGAATGTCTCAATGAAATAAAGAATTCGGCGCACTTAAAACATCTCCCGGTAGTTGTAATATCAACATCCTTTCAAATAGCGGAGGTCGAGCGTTTGTATGACCTGGGCGCGCAATTTTATATCAGGAAACCGAACGAATTCGATCAGCTTAAATCTTCCATTCTAACTGCTATCACCATGTCAGGCAAATTAAACGGACAGCAACCTTCGAGACAAAAGTTCTTGCTATCACCAGGAGTAAAATATGAAGTCGAATAATGATGAACATAACAGTACAAAACCGTTAGTCAAATCTACCATTGAATTCCCGGTTGTTGGCATCGGTGCTTCAGCAGGTGGGCTCGATTCATTTAAGAAATTCATCAAAGGTATCCCGGCAAACTCTGATATGGCTTATATTTTGGTTCAGCACCTGGCTGCAACCCATGAAAGCGTATTACCCGAACTGTTACAGAAAGTAACAAATATCCCGATCCATGAAGTAACAGATAAGATCAGGATTGAATCCAATAACATTTACATAATACCGGCCAATAAATTACTTACGGCGAATGACGGTGTGCTGGAACTAAGCCCCCGGCCATCAAAAGAGCAAAGAAGTTTGCCGGTTGATGTTTTCTTTACTTCTTTGGCAGAGGTGCATGGAGTGCATGCTATAGGTGTTGTTTTATCCGGAACCGGTTCCGATGGTACGCTCGGATTGAAGGCAATCAAGGACCATGGTGGAATGACCTTCGCTGAGGATATGACATCTGCCGCATTTTCAGGAATGCCCGCAAGTGCCATCCAGGCAGATGTAGTTGATTTTATTCTTCCTGCAGAAAGTATTCCCCTCAAGATCACTGAGATAAATCGTCATGATGCAGTTCAGGAAACTTCAATGACCGGCAAGCCTGTGCATGATGGTGAAGTTTACAAAGAAATAGTGGGCTTGTTAAAGATCCGTAAAGGCACCGATTTTACTTATTACAAGCAACCTACTATAAGACGTCGTATATTAAGAAGGATAGCATTAAACAAACTTAACTCCCCAGGCGAATATCTGCGCTATATGAAGGAACTAGATACGGAACAGGACATCCTTTACCAGGATCTGCTCATCCCGGTGACTTCATTTTTTCGTGATCAGAAAACATTTGATACTTTATGCGAATCTGTGCTGCCGAATATCGAAAAGGCCAAGTTAACAAACGAGCCTATCAGGATCTGGATTGCCGGTTGCAGTACAGGCCAGGAAGCCTATTCATTTGCAATCTGCCTCAAGGAATACCTGGGAAATTTAACTCAAGGTGGGTTCAGCACAGTTTCGCGTGTTCAGATTTTCGCCACAGACATCAGTGAGCCTGCAATATCCAAAGCAAGAACCGGTATTTACTCTAAGTCGGAACTGGAAGGTTTATCACCGGAAAGACTTGATAACTTTTTTACCAAATTCGACGGACGTTATCAGCTCAATAAGGCGATCCGGGACATGTGCGTTTTTGCTGTTCATAATTTTTTAAAGGACCCCCCTTTCGCTAAAGTTGACCTGGTGAGTTGCCGGAATGTACTTATTTACATGGAGCCTTATCTTCAGAACAAAGCTTTAAGCGCTTTCCATTATGCGCTGAATCCTGCTGGTTATTTACTGTTAGGTAAAGCGGAAAACACTTCTTATGTTTCTGATTTGTTTGCGACTGTTGGAAAAAAAGATAAATTATTTATCAGAAAAGACGCCCCGGGCCGGTACAGATATAGCACAAACCTCGCTACCGAACAAATTCCAAAAGTAGCTAAAACAAGTTTGCTCAGGGAAAGCCCGGTAATTGATTTTCAAAAGTCGGCCGATGCAATTTTACTCAGCAAGTTTAGCCCGGTAGGCGTTGTTGTAAACCAGGATATGGATATAGTTCATTTCCGCGGAAATACAGGAAGTTATCTCGAACCTTCGCCAGGAAAGGCCAGTCTGAATTTATTTAAGATGGCGCGGCCAGGTTTGGCCTTTGAACTTCGAAGTATTCTGCACAAAGCAAAACAACTTAATGAGCATGTTGTAAAAGAATCGGTAGCCTTCATCATAAATAATGAACAGCATTATATCAATATAGAAGCGATTCCACTACCCCATACTATAGAACCACATTTTTTGGTTCTGTTACATGACACCACGGACTCGTCCCCCCGTAAACCCGAACGCAAAAATGCCGGGCTTTCCTTTAAAAATGATGGTGAGATGCTGTTACAAAAATCCGAACAGGAATTGTTACAGTTAAGAGAAGATATTAAAAGCATTACCGAGGCACAGGAAGCGGCTAATGAGGAGCTGCAAAGTGCCAACGAAGAATTATTAAGTGGAAGCGAAGAATTACAGAGTCTGAACGAGGAACTGGAAGCCGGGAAGGAAGAACTGCAGAGTACAAATGAGGAACTAACTGTTATTAACCAGGAGATGATTGGACTAAATGAACAGTTACGTGAAGCAAGAAATTATGCTGAAGCAATCATCACTACTATACGTGAACCCCTGTTGGTGCTTGATAAAAACATGTGTATTAAAACTGCCAACAGGTCGTTTTACAAAACCTTCAATGTAAATGAAACAGAGGTAGAAGGCTCGAATTTTTTCGAATTGAGCAACGGCCGGTGGAACATTCCGGAACTGAGACTACAATTGGAAAAAATATTACCGGAAGCTACCAGGTTCAGTGACCTGGAGGTTAGCCGGCAATTCCCCAATATCGGTCATCGTGTAATGTTGCTTAATGGCACTGAAATGCTCAGGGAAAGCGGGGACGAAAAATTGATACTTCTTGCCATTGAAGATATTACGGAAAGGGCGCTCAGTTTAAAAAAGATTGAGGAAACCAGTGAGCGGTATACAAATGTGTTGATGCAATCGCCTTTTGCATTCTCCATAATGAAGGGAAAAGAAATGGTGATCACTATTGCGAATAACCTGATGAAAGACTTCTGGGGTAAGGGTTATGAAGTTGAAGGAAAAAAACTGCTTGAGGTTTTGCCTGAACTTGAAGGTCAGTCATTCACGGTCATGATGGAAGAAGCTTATCAATCTGGTAAGGCAGTTTATGCCAACGAAATGCTTGCTCAATTCAAGCACATTAATGTGATGGAGGACAGGTATTTCAATATTATATATCAACCCCATCTCGAAGCGGATGGTGCGGTCACGGGAGTAATCACTATTGCGCATGAGGTAACCAACCAGGTATTGGCCCACAAAAAAGCACAGGCCCAGGCTGTCATGGTAAGAAACCTCCTGATGACCGCGCCGGGTTTTGTAGCAACGCTTATAGGGCCAACCCATGTTTACGATATCGTAAATGAGCAGTACCAGTCTTTATTCGGAAAAAGAAAACTCCAGGGTAATCCTATCATGGTCGCCTCTCCGGAACTGGAAGGGCAGGGGTTCGACAAGTTGCTTGATAAGGTTTTCATCACAGGCGAGCCATATGTCAGCATTGATATCCCAATCACACTGGCACGCGATGAAGAACTTGAACCTGAGGTCAGGTATTTCAACTTTAGTTATCAGCCAATATTCGACGAAAAACAGAAAATCATTTCCATCCTCGTTTTCGGTTACGAAGTGACACAGCAGGTAATTTCAAAAAATAAAAACTTTGAGGATGCGCAGCTACATTCGAGAGAACTGGAACTGAAAGTGCAACAGCGTACTTCTGAACTTGTAATGGCGAATGAAGCGCTGAAAAAAATGAATCATGAACTTGAATCATTTACTTATATATCAAGCCACGACTTACAGGAACCTTTGCGCAAAATTCAAAGTTTTGTCAGTCGCTTGCTTAATACAGAGCATGCAAGCCTGAGCGAAAAGGGGAAGGATTATTTCAATCGTATGTCAAATGCTGCAGCCAGGATGCAGCAATTAATAGAGGATTTATTAGACTATTCGCATGCCCATATTGCCGACAAGGTTTTCGTGAAGACGAATCTTGATTTAATTATCAGCGAAATGAAATCCGACTTTAGCGATATGCTGATTGAAAAGTCTGCCACCATTGAAGCAGATAATCTTGGATTTGCAGATATCAGCCATTTTCAACTTCGGCAACTTATCAATAACCTGATCACAAATTCGCTCAAATTTGCCCGCCCGGGGGTTAATCCGCATATTAACATTAAAACCGAGATTGGTGAAGGATCAAAACTGACTATTGAAAATACAGAGATACCCCCAGCAGGATTGTCTGCATCCCAACAATATTGTCATATCAGTTTTACAGATAATGGAATTGGTTTCGACCCTATTTATAAAGAAAAAATATTCCAGGTATTCCAAAGACTGCACGGTAAAGAAGCTTATCCGGGAACGGGTATTGGTCTTGCCATTGTACAAAAAATCATCAATAATCATAACGGGTATATCACTGCCACAGGAGCATTGGGTGAAGGAGCCAGGTTCGATATTTATCTTCCACAACAATCCAAAAACTAATGAGTAAGCCATCTTTCATAGTCGTCATCGGTGCCTCCGCAGGAGGATTGAATGCCCTCAGCGAAATGGTACAACATTTAAAGAAAGGAATAGACACTGCTTATTGCATTGTATTGCATCTGTCGCGGAAAGGGATAGGCGACTATGTGGTACATACCCTTCAAAAAGTTACCAGCTTAAGTTGTAGCATTGTTATAGATGGCGAATCAATTGAAAAGGATCATATATACGTGGCAAGACCAAATCAACACATGCTTGTGAAAGATGGTAGATTCTTATTGGGTGCGGGGCCGGAAGAGAACCGCTGGCGCCCCTCCATTGATGTGTTGTTCCGTTCTGCTGCAGTGGCTTATGGCTCTCAGGCAATTGGCGTAGTATTAAGTGGATTGCTTGATGATGGAACATCCGGTATGTGGGCAATCAAAAGAAGTGGAGGCCAATGTATAGTCCAGGATCCGGACGAAGCAGAATATCCGGATATGCCCATGTCGATCATTAATCATATGGAAGCAGACTTTGTAACAACTTTGGTCGAAATAGGACCGATTATCGAACAGCTTACAAATAGTATCGGGGATCTGAGAACAGCAGCACCTGATGATGTGATCTCAGAATCAAAGATCGCTGAAAGAACTGCGGTTGGTATAGATGATGTGAGGAAGCTGAACGTTGAACAAAGCATATTTGCCTGCCCGGATTGCGGTGGCGGTTTGTGGGATGTAAAAAACGATGTGATAAAACGTTATAGATGTCATATTGGTCATGCTTATACAGAAAAGGATTTGATTTTAAGGCAAGCTATGACTGCTGGTAATACATTGTGGGTCGCACTCCGCATGATGGAAGAGCGCAAGCACCTATTGCGTAAAATGGAAGTTGATAATACAAAAAAAGGTTATAAAAGTGTTGCAGTAGGTCACCATGAAAAACAAGTTGAACTTGACCGTCATATAGACCGGCTGAAAGAAATACTTCGCGATCTTCAAAATCATGATACAGCTTAATTGCCGTCCGCATTTCTAAAGGCTACCTTCTTGAAAAACTATCTTCCTCAAAGGCTACCTTCCTGGGTCACATACGGAATCCGACTTTAAAAATTCTGGTTACGTATTGGTTGCATATTGGTTGCATTTTGGTTGCATAAGTGTTAAGAAAAATTATGCCGCGAAACATAAGGGAAAAAAGATATATTTTCGATTTCTTATTTCACCATTAAACTGTCTTCCTTATGTCTTATACCGAACACAAAATCGTAGTAGGTGACCCGGGCCTTGGAATCATTCTGCGGGAGATCAATGAGGCAACCCGGGAGTATACTGTCGAGTCTGATTCAGAAGAGTTTGTGGAAATTTTTGGCACTAACACCTTTACTTTTATAAAGGGAAACAGCGCTGTCGAAAATGCCATTCTCGGCGACGTTATCCCACGTCATCAACCCCGGGCAATGGAGATAATTGAAGACATTAAGAAAGCGTTGTGAAGAAAGTGGTGAGTGGTAAGTGATGAGTGGTGAATTTGAGTGAATTAATTATGAATTATGAAAATTTCATAATTCTCATAACTCTTAACTCACTCATAACTCATAACTCATAATTCATATCTCTCTTTACTGTAGTCTCGTGAGGCTTACGCTTTTCGGCGGCGCTACGATTAAAGGGAACTTCTCTACTTTAACGTTGCTTGCGTCAAGACCAAAGCCTTTTTCTTCTGAAAGACTGATATCTTTCAGGAAGAAATGTAGTTTCATCATCATCCTTTCCCAGATTGGCAATTCATTGTCTTCGCTCAGGTATTTTTCAAGGACGATGAATCTGAAGTCGCCAATCACGTTGTTTTTTTCGAGGCTTTCATACCTGCTCAGTACGTTTACCTCCCTGTTTTTCACCAGGTCCTCTACCACTTTTTTAAATAACAGGTTCATACGCGGCTGGACCCTGAAACCTAAACGGAAATCTACGCGTATCACATCATTTGGAATGATGTGCTCGACCTTGTATTGTGAGGTATAAGGGTCATCAACCGTTTCTACATGAACAAACCAGTATATATCTGCCCGTTTGGGCCTTTTGTTTAGTATGGAATAAATAATCTTGTGTTCAATTTCTTTCGGATTATCAGCACTTGTGAGATAAACCAGGTGTGTAGCATATTTCGGTACGGTCTTATCCTGGCTCAGTTCCTGGAGTTTGGGCAGATAATGCTCAAGCCGAACGAATTCAACATACCTGTTTTTTATTTTTTTCGCTTTGAACCAATTGTACATGACCAGGAATAGCATTCCGCCAACAATTACGGCCACATAGCCGCCATGTGGTAGCTTGTCAAAATTTGCAGCCAGGAAACTCATCTCAATGACCAGGAAAACCAACAGGTATAAATATATCAAAAGAGGTTTTTTTCTTTTCAGCACCAGGTAATTTGCAAAAAGAATGGAAGTTGCTATCATACACAAGGTGATCGCCAGCCCGTAGGCAGCTTCCATATTGGCTACCTTCTGAAAATAAAGCTCGATGCCAACACAGCCTGCATACAAAAGAAGATTGATTGCCGGAATATATAACTGTCCCCTGGCCTCTGTAGGATAATGGATCCGAAGTTTTGGCCATAGGTTGAGACGGATTGCTTCGCTGATCAGGGTAAACGAACCTGAGATTAAAGCCTGGCTGGCGATAATTGCTGCTGATGTGGCTATCGCAATGCCGAAATATAAAAACCAATGAGGCATCAGGCCATAAAATGGGTTGAAGCCCGCAGTTATCATTTCCGTGGTTATTTTTTGGCCACTGTGGTTGTGAAGCAGCCAGGCTCCCTGGCCAAGATAATTAATGATCAGGCATGATTTAACGAATATCCATGAATACCTGATGTTCCATTTACCACAGTGACCAAGATCTGAATAAAGTGCCTCAGCTCCGGTCGTACAAAGAAACACACCTCCAAGTATATAAAATCCGGAGGGATATTTTATCAGTAATTCAATTCCATAATAAGGATTAAATGATTTCAACACATGCAGGTCATCAGAAACATGAAATATGCCCAGGGCTGCAAGCATAGTAAACCAGCCGGTCATTACCGGTCCGAATAGCTTGCCGATCGCAGCCGTTCCAAATTGTTGTACAAAAAACAGGATCGTCAAAATGCCAATTACTATATAAACAATGGTGCGCTGGCTGATGTTTGATAGGCCTGGTACCTGCTTTAAGCCTTCAATGGCTGATGAAACAGAAATTGCCGGTGTGATCATTCCATCAGCAAGCAGTGCGGCTCCCCCTATCATAGCAGGGATCACCAACCATTTTTTCCTTCTTCGTACAAGGGCATACAAAGAAAATATCCCTCCTTCGCCCCGGTTATCTGCGTTTAGAGTAAGGATAACATATTTTACGGTTGTTTGAAGCGTGAGGGTCCATATAATCAGCGACAGGGTACCGATAACCAGCTCTTCGCTTATTACCTTTCCACTAATAACAGCGTTGAGAACATATAAAGGGGAGGTACCAATATCGCCATAAATTATACCTAAAGCTATGAGGAGGCCAGCCGTAGAAACCTTATTGTGTGAAGACATTATCTGCTATTGTTAACTATTCAGTTTAGCATTCAAAAATATAGCAGGAACTGGTAAATTAACGGGAAAACGGGGCATCGGCTTAAATCTTTATATAATCCTTATACCTTGCAGTGATCGAAATTGCTAATCCTTATACCTTGCAGTGGTCAATATTGCTAATTATTATAAGCTTGGCATATTGATGGACGGGCAGCTAACTTAGTAGAAGGAAAATGCTGGTCAGTAATAGCCTGCGGAAAAAATAATCGAATGGAATGATGAAACACCTTTCTAAACCTTTTGACAAAAGCTCATTTATAACCCAAAAAGGCAAACCATATTTGATTGCTTTATTGCTGGTTTTTATTGTGAGCACTATATGCTACCTGTTTTCTTCCTATCTCAGCTACCGCGTTGTTGCACTTATTTTGTTGCTGGTGGTTTCGGTTATCGCGGTTTCGTTCGACATATTTCCCGTTTTACTCGCAGCATTTTTCAGTGCAGTGATCTGGAATTTTTTCTTTATTCCGCCGATATATCATTTCCGGATTTCCACTTCAGAAGACCTGATTTTACTCATTATGTATTTTCTGATAGCGATGATCAATGCAGTGCTTACTTATAAGATCAGGAGAGCTGAAACCAAGGCAAGAGAAAAAGAAGAAAAAGCAAACACGGTTAAATTATATAATACCATGCTTAATTCTTTATCACATGAGTTAAGAACACCTATAGCTGCCATAATCGGTGCAACAGATAATCTCCAGTCAGCTAACAATAACCTGACGCCGGGTCACAAAGATCAATTGATTGCGGAAATCTCAAAAGCTGCGCTTCGGTTAGATAGACAGGTTGGCAACCTGCTCGATATATCAAGGATAGAATCCGGGTTTATAAAAGCAAAGAAAAACTGGGTCGACATTGTCGAAACCATTCATGACGTCGTGCATAAAATAGAGGAGAACGGGATAAGTCAGCGAATCATCATAAACATCAGCCCGGCTATTCCGCTTTTTAAAACAGATAAGGTGATGCTTGAACAGATTGTTTCAAATATTGTTAACAATGCAGTTCTTTATTCTTATTCAGATAGTGTTCTTAAAATAAATGTTTCGGACAGCACCCGTCCACCAGTCACCGTCGGAGATGTACAATCTATTTCCTTTGTTGACAATTCGCTACAAACATATCGTGCAGACAAATCCGATCAGACATTTATTACAAACAATCACAACCAAACATTTACTCCGGATAATATTCAAAATCCGGATTTTCAAAAGATATCCACTGAAGATCCGGGTAAACAAACATTATTTCCATCCGGGCCGGATAAAATCTTCAGCAAAGGCAATGTGCTAAGCTTAATGATAGAGGATAGCGGCCCTGGATTTCCGGATAATGAACTGCCTTTTATTTTTGATAAATTTTACCGGTTGAAAAACAGCAAAGCCGGGGGTACGGGCCTCGGCTTATCAATAGTGAAAGGCTTTACTGAAGCATTAAACGGAAGAGTAACAACTGAAAATGTTATGGGAGGAGGTGCGAGGTTTATCATAGAAATACCTTGCGAAACTTCATATTTAAAAGTGACAAATGAATAAAACGGAGATACTGGTTGTTGATGATGAAGAGCAAATTCGCAAACTGCTGGAGATCACTTTGCAATCAAATAATTACCAGATTAAGCAGGCGGCCAATGCCAGGGACGGAATCATCATGGCTTCGAATCATCCGCCAGACTTGATTTTGCTGGATGTTGGTCTGCCTGATAAAGATGGTATTATCATGTTGCAGGAATTAAGGGAATGGTATACTAATCCTGTGATTGTACTCTCAGTTCAGAATAGCGAAGATGTTATCATCCAGGCTTTAGATAAGGGTGCCAATGATTATCTGACCAAGCCATTCAGAACAGGCGAACTACTGGCCAGGATAAGATCAGCACTTCGAAATCCTGTCACTGATGAAACTGAACCGGTGATCAATACAGAGGATCTCCAGATAGATCTTAGTTCACGTACCGTTACCGTAAGAGGAGAATTAATCAAGTTCACCGGCACAGAATACAACCTGTTGTCACTTTTTGCCAGGAACGAAGGAAAGGTATTAACGCATGCATTTCTGCTGAGAGCTGTTTGGGGCCCCGGGTTTATAAATCAATCACAGTATCTGCGCGTTTTTATGGCACAAATAAGGAAAAAGATAGAGAAGGATCCGAATCGCCCCGAGTATCTTTTAACTGAATCAGGCGTAGGGTATAGGTTTGTATGTAAGTGATGAGTTATGAGTGATGAGTTATGAGTTAGTGGTGAGTTGTGAGTGGTGAGTGGTGAGTTGTGAGTGGAGTGGTTAAGTGGGAGTTTGTGGTTGCTTGGATTTTATCAGATGGTGTAATAATTGAATTGTTCGTATTGCGCGATACAAAATTAAATGATCGCGGACAATAACTTGATTGAGAAGTTTGCTAAATGTTGGAGATTAATGCTCTTGTATTATCTTGACGCGTCATTTGAGAGCAAGACAAATAAAACGCAACAAACAAACCAAACCAAACAAACAAAACAAAGCCAAAACCAAGCGAAACCAAACTAATCCAAACTAAACTAATCCAAACCAAACAAAAAAAACCAAACAAAACAAAACCAAGCCAATCCAAACCAAACGAATCAAAACCGAGCTAAACGAAACCAAACTAACGAAACCAAATCTACATGCTAATATTGCTGCTCATTTCCATTTCTTCTATTTTTTTGTTTACAAGTTGTCAGGATGCTACTCGACACAAAGAATCTTTTTTAACCTCAGATCTGAAAATTGGTGGTGGACAAATGCCTGATGTCGCCACTGATAATAAAAACAATGTTCACCTCGTCTATGGTCACGACGATAGTATCTTTTATGTATCATCTGATGATGCCGGTAAAAAATTCTCAGATCCTTCATTGATAGCTGTTGAGCCTGGATTATTTTCTTCTCACACAAGGGGACCACAGATTACAACCGGCAGCAAGGGCCTTACTGTAATAGCCTGTAATAAATCCGGCAATATTTTTTCGTATTTCAGATCTGGTAGTGGAGAATGGTTGAAACAAACACGTATCAATGATATGGACACTACTGCCAAAGAAGGCTTCATTGCATTACATGCGGATGGCGACCAGGTCTTTGCAGTTTGGCTTGACATGCGCAACAAACACAATGAAATATTTGGCTCCGGCTCCAAAGACGGTGGAAAAACCTGGTCATCAAACAAGATGATTTATGCTTCACCTGACACCTCTGTTTGCGAATGCTGTAAGCCAACCGTATTAATCAAGGGCACAGAAATTAATGTCATGTTTCGTAACCGGTTCAGTGGTTACAGGGATATGTACCTGATACAATCAAAGGACGCCGGTAAATCTTTTAGCCAGGCACATAAATTGGGAGCCGGAAGCTGGCCGCTGGCAGGATGCCCAATGGATGGCGGTGGTATGACTATGAAGAATAATAATCTCCAAACAGTGTGGCGTCGAAAAAACAAGATTTACGCCTGCGAGCCTGGTAAACCAGAAACAGCAATAGGGGAGGGCCAGGGCTGTACAATAGCTACTGTCAATGGCCAGACTGTATATTGCTGGACCCATAATGGTGAAGTGGTCCTCCTTAAACCGAAAGGAGAATTGCAAGTCATCGGCAAGGGCAACTCGCCCCGTATTGAAACTGTCGATAACAACAATCTTCTTTGCATATACGAAAGCGACAAACAAATCTACACTCAAATCATCTCAATAGTTGAATAGAATTATGAATTATGAGTTATGAATTATGAAAGGAGTGATGAGTTATGAAGTTTCGAGTTAAATTGGGCTGTATTCACAACTCATCACTCGCAAACTCATCACTCACTCATCACTCATAACTCATAACTCATAATTCATAACTCATAATTCATAACTCAAGACTTAACTAATGTGAAACATTACTGCTATCTGACCTTGGTCCCAAACACCAACCGTGTTCACCATGCCTCCAGTTTGCAGATCGAAATGCGAAAATGTTTGTTGCGATAAAAAGTATGATTGCAAGTATAGCCGCCACCTTTGTAAAACGCGTCAGGGTTTTACTTTTTGAGAAATTCCCAAATACATACCCGATAATAAATACCATGCTTGCAATAAAAAGTAATCTCGTTAAAATTATTCCTACTAACATAACTGTAGTTTTAGATTGTTGATAATTATTGTTAAAATATTTTTACTTTCTAAATGATCACTGAAACAATTAGCTTAACATTTATTCACTCATTCACTCTGACACTCCACTCATAACTCATAATTCATAACTCATACCTCTCTTAAACTTACCTCAGCTGATGAAGCAAATCTTCGATTTCGTCTTTTCCCCAGTGCGGGTAATTGGTTTTTGGTTTTTCGTTGTTCCATTGGGCAAGTGCATTTTCAAGAATTTGTTTGGCTTTGACTTTATCTCCACCAAACATTTTTGGTGCGCTGAATTTCTCCCAGCCATCGAGCCAGTTTGCACGGGGATTTGCAGGATTTATTTTTTGCGCTTGTTGATAATACTGCATAGCTGCCGGTCCATACTTTCTGCCATAGGTCATGGGACTAATAAATACCCGCGATCTGTTGATCATGCTTAATACAGCATATACTTCGGAGATTTCTGTTTTTTGTGAAGTTGAATCAAGAAAGGTCAATGCATTTTGAATCTGCTTTTCGGCTTTGTCTGCATAAGGTTCAATCCTGTCACCATCATTTTGATAAAGCCAGCCGATTTTTGCATTACAGAATGCAGCATAATATGGTGCCAGCCAATCTGCGTTTGGTTGTGTTGCGAGTTTCTCAAACTGCACTGCCAGTTTTTCAAAGTCCTTTACGGATTTGGCTTTTTGTAATTCGGCGGTGGCATTTTTTAGGCCTTCCTGGTAATTAGTCTGTCCTAAACCCGCGAAGGCAATTGCCAGGAAGACGAACATTGCTAAGAGAATTTGTTTCATAACTTTTGTTTTTGTTATTGCGATTATTGTTTGTGACTATGATTATTGTTTGTGACTATGATTATTGTTTGTGATTACGATTATTGATTGTGATTATGATTATTGTTTGTGATTATGATTATTGTTTGTGATTATGATTATTGTTTGTGCTTACGATTATTGATTGTGATTAATTATTGTGATTGCGACTAATTATTGTGATTACGATTATTGATTGTGATTGCGATTATTGATTCATATACATTGATGTATTACCGATTTGTTTTGATGAGATAATTTCATTTTAGTGGTTATAGTTGAACGCTTCATTATAGTTGAGCACTTCATTATTATTGCACGGTTCATTATTAATAATGAGTCGCATCTTTGAGATCCTCTTTTAGAGGTTTTGATCCATAATGTTATCCCTGGTGTCAGTGCCAAAACCCATAAAAATTCCAAAATAAAATGTCCTGGTGGCGGGAAGTGAGATTGGGATTTTGTTGGCACCTGTCAAACCATAATTGTATCCAAAGACCTGGTTTCGTCCAAATACATTGTTCATCCCTAAGCCAATACCCGAAAAGTCCTTGTGTTTCCATTTTTTGAACATGGAAAAAAGATAAGCGAAGCTGATATTCATATTGCTGTAGGTCCTCGTAGTTCCCTGGTCCTGGATTTCAGCAACCCCTCCTGAACGATTATTGATAAAGTAATACGGCCGCCCGGTTGCAAAACTGTATGAAACATTCAGGTTCATACTCAGATCAGTATAGAATCTCTTGATGGCAATGGAAGCAGTATGCGGTGTTGAAAATCCGGGACGGATAGCATAGGGATAATCAAGGTATTTTCTTTTTGTGTCGAGATAAGTATAGCTGATCCAGTAATCAAGATCCCTGATGGTTTTTTTGTCCCGGAAAAAAACTTCAAACCCTCTTGCATAACCATCACCGGTATTACCACTATAAGGATATGTTGTTGCCAGCCGTTTATAGAGTTTGTAATAGGCTTCCATCCGGAGCCAGCGGTTATTCTTATTTTTCTGGTAATTGAGTATGAAATGTTGTGCATCCGAAAAGTCAGGGTTTGCATTATCGATGAGCTGATAAGGTTCTGGTTTCTGATAGAACCTTCCATATGCTATATTCAACTGGCCACCGTTGTTAAACCGATAGGCAATACTTAGCCTTGGTGCAATAACGGCTTTCCTTAACAGGTATGAATACTCGCCCCTTAGGCCGATCTTAGCCGCGAGGTGACGCGCCAGATAAACATCGGATTCAACGAAACCTGCTACCAGGTTATCCTTCACATTGTTAACGGTATCTTCGAATTTGTATTTATCATCACTAAAAAAGTACTCAGCGCCGAACCTGAGCACACGCCTGTTTGAAAATGTTTTACCTAGAACCAGCCTGGCTTGTGCGAAATTGGATTGGTTGTGGGATTCAAAATTTTTAAGATTGAAAGGAAATCCGGTCAATGATAGCTCATTTTTTTCTGCATCGAGCAGGCGGTTGGTTACCTGCCGCTGATGATAGTTATAAGACAATGCGGCATCAATCTTCCAGTTGTTGGCTAGCAACTCACGGTACGATAAATTGCTATAAATATTTGACCCCCCGCCATCATATGATGTGAGAAGTTGCAGGCTATCCGGATCCGGATTACGCATACCCGTGCGATCGTAACCATAAGTAGCATAGAACTTAAGCATTCCTGTTTTGCTGGTGCGAAGACGGAAATTTGCATCGCCTGATAAATACTGTGGGCCATTGAAGAAATCAGGTTTTGCATTTATCATTTTGTTGTAGAACTGCTGGTTCCCGAAATTTGCGCTGGCTCCATAGCTTGAGTTACCTTTTTTGCCAAGCTCCTGGAAGTTTACTGCAACAACCATTGGAAAAATGGCGAGCCCAATGGAGGATACATCTGGTAGATCAACCGTTTCAAGTATAAGGGCACTGCTCATGGCCTGGCCATACAATGCTGAATAACCACCAGTGCTGTATAACACACCTTTGAATAGAAACGGGTTAAGCCTTGCAGGCTGCAAAATGCCCGGTACTGAATTATAGTTCGGATTCCTTAACAGGGTGCCATCAACAAACTGCTTTGCCTCTTCACTGGTACCACCTCTTACAAAAAGCCCTTCTTTTTCACCAACCTGTTGTGTACCCGGAAGAGATCTTAATGAATTGGCAATATCACCACCATTGCCTGCAACAGTCATTGCATCCATAGGTGTGAGTGAAGCTCCTTTGGCCTTGTCGCTGGCTTCGAAGGTGCCGGCTGCCACCACCACTACCTCGCCCATGGCTTTTATTTCATGCTGCATTATTATCTTTGCATCCTCATCTACCTGGTTTGTAGCTAAACTTAATTCCTGTGCCTGATATCCAACACAGGAGACTATCAGTGTCCATGGTGCTGGTTTGGTAGTTATTATTGAAAACCGACCCGACGGATCGGTGGAAGTACCAGCCCCTGAAAATTTTATCCTGATAGTGGCGGCTGACAACGGTTCGTTATCATCACTCATCACCTTTCCTTTGATTTCAGTTTGAGTGATTCCTGTTTTTGCAGAGTCTGTTTGCGCCCTTGATTTGATGGCGTTTGTAAGTACCAGTGCCAGGATGGTTAATATTTGCAATAATAGTTTCATGATCTGCAGTTTTACAAATCGAAACTATAACAACATCATAGTGGGCCCGGCTTAGAATCGACCTTAGACCAGCTTGAATAGACGAGAGGGGGAATTTTGTAGATGTGATTTTAGGAAAGTGGTGAATTTAATGTCGCAGGAATTATCCTGGCTATACAGGAATTATCCTGGCTATAAAGGAAGCATTTTTTCCACTTCAGAACGATAGTTTTCACTGAGCGGTAACTCAATGTTCCCGATACAGATCAGATCACGTTTAATGGCTGAGACCTTGTCTGCAGAAATTATATATGATTTATGGGAGCGTACAAAACGATGATTTGCCAGTTTTTCTTCCATTGCTTTTAATGACATCCGTGTAATTACAGGACGGTTTGAAGAAGAAAGAAAGATCTTGACATAATCCTTCATTGCTTCTATATATAAGATGTCGGAGATGGAGATCTTCACCTGGTTGTATTCAACATAAACAAAAAAATAATCGGGCGCTTGTTCAGGTGATGCAGATTTTTGTTGAAGGTTAAAAAGTTCATGGGCTTTGTTGCAGGCGCGTAAAAACCGTTCAAAGGACACCGGTTTCAATAAATAATCAACTGCATTCAGGTTGAATCCTTCGAGAGCATGTTCCTGGTAGGCCGTTACAAATACCACCATAGGAGGTTTCTGCAAACTTTGTATAAACTGGAGGCCATTAAGTCCTGGCATCTGGATATCAAGAAAGATCAGGTCAATGCTTTGTTTATGAAGTATTGTTGCAGCTTCCAGCGCATTTTTGCACCTGGCTACGAGATGTAAAAAAGGCACCTGCTTTATATTATCTACCAGTAAATCAAGAACCAGTTTTTCGTCATCGACTGCAATACAATTAAGCATAGCGATACTGTTTTAAAAGTTTCAGCCTGACCATACATTGTTAAATAACCAGGTAATTACTGTTCAACAGTTCTAATGTTCAACAGTTCTACTGTTTAACAGATCTAATATTCAACAGTTCAACATTTCAAATCTAATATTAATTCAACCTGGTAAATCCCGTTTTCGTCTTTGATATTCAGCCGTTGCCTGTCTCCATATAAAAGTAAAAGGCGGTTCCTTACGTTGGCCAACCCGATGCCTGAACTTTTATCCTTTGAAGAATTCGCATTCACATAATTGTTTGTTATTGAAAACAACAATGGCTTTTGGTTTGCAAACAGCTTAATGTGGATAAATGGATTTGTTGCAAGTCCAATGCCATGTTTGAAAGCGTTTTCAACAAATGGTATCAATAACATCGGTTCAATATTGCAATCATTTTCTCCATTTTGAATATCGATCCTTAAATCCATATCATCTCCAAACCGGAGTTTCTGTAGTTCGACATAGTTACGCAGGTATTCAATTTCTTTTGAAACGGGGAACTTCTCCTGGTTGGTTTCATACAAAATATAACGAAGCATTTCTGAAAATCTAATTAGTGTCGGTTCCAGGAGGTCAGACTTAGTTCTGGCCAGTGATACAAGATTTGTCATAACATTAAAAAGAAAATGCGGACTGATCTGTGACCTTAAAAATTTCAGTTCAGATGCCATCGCTTCAGCTCGTTTTTCCTTTTCCTTTCTTTCAAGCGTTAATCGACTCCTGATAAAGATGAATATAAAACTTGCAATAAGAAATGGAACCGGGGGAAATAATATGATCGGCTTATTTGTGTCGGTAAGTACAAATTGCGGATCTGCGAGGTTAACCATGAACAGTTTCAAATGATAAAGAGCGGGTATTATTCCGACCAGGAATAGGATATAGATCGGCCAGAACCGACGGTTCAACAACCTGGGAAATAACAGGTATACATTTAAATAAAACAGGCCGATATGTATTATGGTGGTGATAATAAAAAAGCCCCTGGGTAACCCGGTGTCAAATTTGACATTTCGAAAGAGGATCACCGGAATTAATATGATCATGAGCCAGATGGTGGCATGAACCGCGGGCACCGGCATACTTAATTTAAAATGTCCTTTATGCTGTTGTTTGTTTAAATCCATATTAAACCCTGTTGTTTAAATCTGAAATGCAGGTAATTTCGCTGTTTAGTTAAATCCATATTAGACCCTGATGTTTATAACTGAAATGCAGCTAATTCTCAGCGTTTTGTTCAAGCTACGAATCAAGATAACATTTTAGGCGCAAGTGTAGACCAGTGGTCAATATCCGCAGATGAAAAGAACTTTAAGAGAAATATGAAGTATGAGTTATGAGTTATGATACTGGAGTGATTAGTTATGAAAACAAAATTTCTTTATCTCATAATTTCTGCATTAATTTTCATAATTCATAACTCATAATTCATATTTCTCTTAAAATGATTCTCTTTAACTTGGGATAAACCAAACAATAAAAATAATGCAGGACGAAAGCAGGAAATATTCAAACGGGGAGATCACAGTTGTTTGGACGCCATCAATTTGTATTCATTCAGCGATCTGTTTTAAGGGTCTGCCCCCGGTTTTTAATCCAAGAAAAAGGCCTTGGGTGACGATTGAAGGAGCCGACTCGGATCGGATTATTGCGCAGGTTCAACAATGTCCTTCGGGTGCTTTGTCTTTTTTTTATAACAATGAACAGGAGGAGCAGAGCCAATCGATTGAAGCTGAGACAAAACTGGAAGCTTTGCCCAACGGACCATTATTGGTATATGGTAATGTATTGATCAAAGACGCACATGGTCACGAAATCAGGAAAAACAAGGTCACTGCTTTTTGCCGATGCGGTCAATCTAAAAATAAACCCTTCTGCGATGGTTCGCATATACCGGCAGGCTTCGTTGATTGAATTATGAATTATGAGTTATGAGTTATGAGTGAGTGATGAATTATGAAATTGAGTTATGAAAGCAAAAATCCCTTTATCTCATAATTCCCAACTCAAGTTTCATAATTCATAACTCATAATTCAATGTCGTTTAGTTAAGCCCTAAAGCTGTTTATATTCCATAGATGGTGGTTTCTTCTGTTTATGCTTTCGTTTAAACTTTCGTCCCGGTCTCACTATCTCGCATGTCCTTAATAATACATCATCC
>Ga0193752_1001450_pt1 | contig 19679 bp, 17 predicted proteins | sample H1c1metaG_FD_144924 | JGI IMG/M metagenome (GOLD analysis project Ga0193752, IMG submission 144924) | Soil microbial communities from a riparian zone of the East river system, Colorado, United States - H1c1 | ecosystem: Environmental > Terrestrial > Soil > Riparian zone | place: USA: East River...
CTGGTTAAAGCCAGCTGCTCTACCGCTGAGCTACGAACCCAAATACGCTTGGCTAGTGACTAGGCTATGGGCGCTAGGCTCTAGCCAGAATTAAGAACCGCTCTGCTCTTAATCCGATTTGTCTCTTCTGCTAGGGCCTAGCGCCTAGTACCTTCCCGAGCGGCGCGCATCATACCCGAAACGCTTTGCGGTGCACTACGCGGAAATCATCTCTGGTTATGCAACATATCGCGTGGGATCGGGGACGCTGGCCACTCGAAATCCTTCGCGCCGCAGCCGACACGAATCGCACCGACCGCAGGCCTCGCCGCCGGCCGTCGATTGGTAGCAAGACACCGTAGCGCCAAAGTCCACGCCCAACTCGATCCCGCGTTTGACGATGTCGGCTTTCGACAGCCGAATCAGCGGGGTGTGAATCTTGAATACAGAGCTGCCTTCTACGCCCGCTCTCGTCGCGAGCCCGGCCAATCGCTCGAACGCCTCAATGAACTCTGGGCGGCAATCCGGGTAGCCCGAGTAATCGATCGCGTTGACGCCGATAAAAATATCTGCGGCATTCAAGACTTCCGCCCACCCCAGCGCCATCGACAAGAACACCGTATTGCGAGCGGGAACGTAAGTGATCGGGATGCCGCTTTGCGGCGTTTGCGGTACGTCGATGGTCAGATCGGTTAGCGCCGACCCACCGATACCTGCAAAGTCGATCTTCATCACGCGATGCTCGACCGCACCGAGCGATCTCGCAACCAGGGTTGCTGCGTCCAGCTCGGCGCGATGACGTTGCCCGTAGTCGAAACTCAGCGCGTGGCAGCGATAACCCTCGGCGCGAGCGATGGCGAGGACCGTGGCGGAATCGAGTCCGCCGGAGAGCAAGACAACCGCGGATCGTCCGGGCTGCCGCGCGATATTTGAAGTGGATGCGTTCATTGTTATTTACCGGCCACGTCGCCCCACAGCACTTTGTGCAGTTGGAGCTGGAATCGGACAGGCAATCGGTCTGCAATGATCCAATCGGCCAACTCCGTGGCGGGCACCTCCTTCGCACTCGGGCTGAACAGTACCATCGCACGCCGCGTCAGATCGCGCTCGACGACCTGCGCGCGCGACCACTCATAGTCGGCACGCCCGCAAATCACGAATTTCAGTTGATCGCGTCCCGCGAGGTGATCGAGATTTTCCCAGCGATTGCGATCAACCTCCGCGCTGCCGGGCGTCTTGATATCGACCACGCGTGCGACACGTGGATCGACCGGCGAGATATCCATCGCGCCGCTGGTCTCCAATGAAACGGCGTATCCGGCATCGCACAGCGCAGCCAGCAACGGCACACAACCCTTTTGCGCAAGCGGCTCCCCGCCTGTGACGCATACGTGTCGTACACCGAAACTTGCGACCTGGTCCAGCACTGCGGCTTGGTCATGCCACTCGCCGCCGTAGAACGCGTACGCCGTATCGCAATACGTGCAGCGAAGCGGACATCCCGTCAACCGAACGAAGACCGTGGGCCAACCGGCCGCATCGGCCTCGCCCTGAATGGACAAGAAAATTTCTGTGAGCTTGAGGCGAGACATTGGGGATGAAGTTACTAGGCGCTAGGCTCTAGGCGCTAGCAGGAATCGAATCGCGCGAGACATAAGATGCCTCGATAAATTGCAGCCGGTTCGAAAAAAATCGGAACGGAACATTCAGAGCTTTCTGGCTAGAGCCTAGCACCCAGAGCCTAGTTACTAGCGCAGTGACTAGCTCAGCGGCAGCGTCGCTCGCATTCAGCGCCCTTCGGCCTGCATTTTCGCCAAGCGCTGCTCGGCCAATTTTCCCGTGGGTGTATCCCCGCCCAGCTGGGTTGTGCGCTTCAATGCGTCGCGGGCGTCCTTCCAATTCTTCAGTTCGTACTGGCAATAGCCGATCTTGAGCCAGGCATCCTGCAACTTGCGAGAATCCGGGAAGCGATCCACGACCGTACGGAAATCGCGCAATGCGGCCGCGAAATCCTTCCCGACATAGCGCGCCTCACCAAGCCAGTAATGCGCGTTATCCAGCAAAGCGCTTTGCGGATAGGTCGAAATGAACTGCGTGAAAGCCGTGCCAGCTTCCGAGTACTTCCCATCTTTCAGCAAGTCGAAAGCTTTCTTGTAGGCCGATGCATCGTCTTCCGCGGGCGCTGTCCCGCCACCGCTGGAAGCCATTGCCGGAGCCGACACTCCCTTCGCTTCCAGCGCCTGCATACGCCGATCCAAATCGGCATACAGATCGCGCTGCTGATTGCGTGAGCTGTCGATGTTATGTTGCAGCTGCTCAACCTGGCCGCGAAGCGCACGGACTTCGGCATTCAGCGCTTCGACGCGTTGCGCCTGTTCGAGCAACGCCTGATTGCTCAGGATGCGCTCGATCCGCAACAGACGACCGTCAATCTCTGTCATGCGCTGCACGACCGGATCTTGCTCAGGTGTCGATACGCAACCGGTAGCGGCCACGACCAAGAGCGCAAACCAAAAGCCGCGCTGCACGTGCGATCGAATCTGAAATCGGGTCATGACGTTGCTCCGCTTTCGCTCCAAGTCGACCGGAGTTTCAACTCGAGTCGACTAAGAGCAATACTCTTAGCGCGCGTAGCTCAGCTCCACGCGGCGGTTCTTACCGTAGGCTTCTTCATCGCCACCCGGCGCAGCGGGACGCTCTTCGCCATAGCTGATGGTGGCAATCTGGCCTTCTTGTACGCCCTGCAACATCAATGCGCGACGCACAGCTTGCGCGCGGCGTTCACCTAGGCCGATGTTGTATTCGCGTGAACCACGTTCGTCAGTGTGGCCTTCCAATCGCACTGTGCGGCTGGCATTACCGTTCAAGAACTTGGCATGCGCGGCTACCACGGCGACGTAATCGGATTTGATTTCGGCTTTGTCGTAGTCGAAGTACACGATCATGCCGAGGCGTTGCAGCTCTTGCAGGGCCGCCGCGTCGTTGCCCATGTTGCTGCTGCCCTGCGAGGACTGTGCGCCCGCGGGATTTGTGTTCGTGTTGGTCATGGTCGCCTGGCTTTCGCCTGTCTCCGGCAACGTATCGACCTTCTTTGGGCAACCGCTGAGAACCAACGCTGCCGCAGCAGCCATCACAACATAAGAAATGCGCATTGAACGACTCCTAAAACAAGAATGCGATTGAGCAGAATGCAATGAGCAACTGGCCCGACCGAGGCGAACCCCTCGGCGCGCCAGCGCGAAGTGTGCCACAAGCAGTCGAGCGAGGCATAAAAACGCTGGCTGTTAGCGCGGCGACGCGGCCGGAAATGGCGACCAAACCGGCTCGCGGACATCGCCTTTGCTCGCGGCCAATCGTTGGGTGACGCGACCATCGACGGAGACTGTTGCCAGCACTCCGCGTCCGCGTTCCTGCGTGGCATAGATAATCGTCGTCCCGTTCGGCGCAAAGCTCGGGCTCTCGTCTTGGCGCCCTTGCGACAAGACCTGCACTGCTTTTGACGCCAAATCGACAATGGCAATCCGAAAGCTGCCATTGTCCAAGTGCACCACCGCAAGGCGTTTGCCATCCGGCGATAGTCGCGGACGAGCGTTATAGCTGCCTTCGAACGTGACGCGCCGGGGCGTGCGCGGATCGGAAACGTCCACTTCGTAGATCTGCGGGCTACCCGCGCGATCCGATGTGAAATAGATTTTCTTCCCATCCGCGGACCACACCGGCTCCGTGTCGATGCCCGGATCGAAACTCATTCGAGTCAGCATTTGGCTGTTCAAGTCCAAGGTATAGACGTCCACGTCGCCGTCTTTGCGGGATAGCGTAAGCGCCAACGTCTTGCCGTCGGGCGACCAGGCAGGCGAGTTGTTGAGGCCGGCGCGAGCCGATACTCGACGACGATCGCCGGTGCGCAGCGTTTGCACGAAAATCGCGGCGTTCTTATTTTCGAACGACACGTACGCGAGGCTTTGGCCGTCCGGCGACCAAGACGGCGACATCAATGGCTCCGTCGACGATGCAATGCTTTGCTCATTCGCACCATCGGAATCGGCCACCAGCAAGTTGTATTGCAACTTCGGCGCCACACCATCTACACGCAAAAATGCGATTCGCGTCGAGAAGGCACCGGGCGTCCCGGTCAGTTGTTCGAAGATCGCATCGGCAACTCGATGCGCCGCCGCGCGCAGGGTTGCGGCGGTGGCCGGTACGCGCTGACCCAACAGCCGCTGACCGTTCAGCACGTTGTACAACTCGTACTGCACAGAGTAGCGATCGCCGGCTTCCGGCACCACTTTGCCGACCGCGATGTAATCGCTCTTCAAATACTTCCAATCCTGAAATCGAATCTCCGGCCCGCTAGTGGGCTTATCCACCATGTCGCGACGCTCGAGCGGCGCGAAACGTCCGCTCCGAGCCAAGTCGGACGAGACGACTTCGGCGACATCCGCGGGCAACAATGCCGGACTTGTCCACTCGAAGGGCACGATGGCGATGGGAATTGCGTTGGCCTGGCCCCGCGTAATCTCGATCACCAATTGCGCGTGCGCCGCAACGGCCGCGAGCAAAAGCGAGATGCCTACGAACGTTTTGCTGACTACTTTCATCTTCAATTCCTGCCTATTCGCTCGGCTTGAATACGAACACAATGACTCGTTGAAACAGACGCGCATCGGGCGGCGGCGGCAACGGGGACGATCGAAGGACCGCCGCTTTGATAGACTCTTGCACAGCCGAATCGCCGTTGCACTTCTCGATTTGCACCGATAACACGATGCCACCCGGCGCCTGATTCACTCTAACGTCGCACTGAATACCCGCTCTTGCCGATGCCGGTTTGGTCCAGTTGCGCACGACACGCTGCTCGATCAATGCCGCCCACTGGCTCAACATTCCCGAATTCTCTGCCTGCACTCGCCCATCTTCGTCCGCTATTTGGCGCTTTAGCTCGGCCTCGCGCTGCGCCTGTTCACGAGCATCTTGCTCGGTGCGCTGCTTCGCGTCCTGCTTCGCCTTGATCTCGGCAACGCGCTTCTTGTCGTCCGCAGCCTTTTTCGTGGCTGCGTTTGTCGCCGCGGCCTTCTGCGCGTCTGCCTTTTTCTTTTGCTCGACCGCCACCTGCTGGCGCTTTTCCTCGGCCCGCTGCTGCTCAACCCGCTTAACGGTCTCGGCTTCCTCGCGTTGCTTTTGCTCGGCCTGCTCGCGCGCTTGGGCTTCAGCTTCCGCGCGCTCTCGTTCCACGCGCTCCTGCTCTTGGCGCTCCTCTTCGCGCTTCGCGACCACGGCTTCGCGCTCGCGCTTCAACCGCTGCGCCGAGTTGTCGACGAGCGTCGCCTTGATCGCGAGCTGTGCCGGCACTACCTTGGTCGCGGTCGAATTGATCGTGATGGCCGATAACACACCGATCGCAACGTGCAGACCCAAGGCCGCGATCAGGTACTTCCAGTTCTCGGCGACAAAATTTTCTTCGGCGACAGACATCTAGGCCAAGGCTCAGTTCTTGAGCACGGAGACGGGTTCGAGCGGGTCGGTAATGAACCCGACTTGCGGCGCGCCGGCCTGCTGCAACAAAACCATGCCGGTGACCACTCGGCCGTAGGCAACACTTCGATCTGCTTTGACCAGGACCGGCGTCTTTGGTTGCCGCCGCAAGACAGTCTCGACGCGCTCAGCGATCAGGCGATCCGACAGCGGCGATTCGTAATCCTTGCCGATATTGAGATAGTAGCGGCCTTGCTTGTCGATACTGAGCACCAACGGCTGATGATCCTGCATCAAGTCTTGCGGCAACGGTTCGGCGCCGGCCTTTGGCAATTCGACCTTGATGCCTTGCGTGAGCAGCGGCGCAGTCACCATGAAGATGATGAGCAACACCAACATCACATCGATGTACGGCACGACGTTGATCTCCGCCATCAGGCGGCGACCGCGTCGATTGGAGTTCATCGGCGTCATGATCAGCTAATCACCGGCGTCGAGCTGCCGGCCGATGCAGGTTTTGCATCGCTCGGTGCGGGCGTGCGTGTCGTAGCATAGCGTTGCAGGATCGTAGACAGCTCTTCGACGAAAGTGTCGAACCTCAATTCGAGTCGGCTCACTTGGTCGGCGTACCGGTTATAGGCAATTGTCGCGGGAATCGCCGCAAACAGACCCATTGCCGTCGCAACCAGTGCTTCGGAAATATGCGGCGCGACCATCGCGATGGTCGCTTGTTGGACATTCCCCAGCCCCTGGAATGCCGCCATGATGCCCCACACCGTGCCGAAGAGACCCACGTACGGACTGATCGACCCTGTAGTCGCCAACATGGCAAGACTCTTCTCCAGGCGATCCGTCTCCTTCAGCAGCGCCACTCGCATCGACCGGCGACTGCCGTCGAGCAACTGCGCAGCGGTCATCCCCGGTTGTTGGCGCAGACGCCCAAATTCTCGAAACCCGGACTCGAAAATCCTTTCCATGCCGATCGTCTTTTTGTGGCTTTGCTCGAGGGTGCGGAACATGGCGGTCAAATCGCCGCCGGCCCAGAAATTTTCCTCGAATCGATCTGCTCCGCTGCGCGATGCCGAAAGCTCGACGCTCTTGCGGAAGATCACCGCCCACGAAGCGATCGACGCCAATGCCAGCAACGCGAGCACGATCTGCACGACAATACTTGAGTCTCGCACTAGATCGACAATCGACAAATTCCCCATCGTGTTCTCCCAAACCTTATGGACGCGGACTCAGGTTCATCTTCTCGACCAGCATTTTTGGCAGCCCGCGCGGTTTATGCAAGGTTGCATCCAAACACACCACACGGATGTCGCCGGTCACCAACACTTCCGCGGACTGATCGCCGGCACGCCGAATCTCTTGCGTAAAACTCAAGGTCGCGCGCGTATGTTCCTTGATTTCCGCCGTAACTGTTAACGCATCGCCGTAGCGGGCGGGTTTTTTGAACTGGACTTGCGTATCGACGATCACAAAGATAAGACCTTGCTGCGCCTGCAAAGGTCCCTGCTCGATCCCTAACGCCCGTAGCCACTCGGTGCGCGCTCGCTCCATGAACTTAAGATAGTTGGCGTAGTAGACGATGCCGCCGGCATCGGTATCTTCCCAATACACGCGCACCGGCCAGACGAATGGCGAATCCGGTCGGGGCTCGAGATTCGAGACTGGAGATTCGTAAGATCGAGTATTCGGACTAGTCACTAGTCACTAGTCCCGAGTCACGTCTGCTCGCCTATTCACCGAATAGGTCCCCGCTTGGCTGCGGCCGTTCGGGCGCTTTGAGACCAAAGTGTAAGTAGGCGCTGCGAGTCGCCATCCGACCGCGCGAGGTGCGGAGAATGAACCCTTGTTGGATCAGGAACGGCTCGATGACGTCTTCGATCGTGCCACGCTCTTCGCCCACTGCGGCCGATAGGCTGTCCACTCCCACGGGCCCACCGTCAAACTTCTCGATAATGGTCAACAAGATCTTGCGATCCATCACGTCGAATCCCTGTGGATCGACATCGAGCATATCGAGCGCGGCGGCGGCGACTTCATCCGTCACTCGGCCGTCGGCTTTGACTTCCGCGTAGTCGCGCACCCGGCGCAGCAAGCGCAGCGCAATGCGCGGCGTCCCGCGCGAACGTAACGCTATTTGTCGCGCACCACTTTGTTCCATCGCCACGCCGAGAATTGCCGCCGAGCGGACGACGATCCTTTCGAGGTCGTCATGTGTGTAAAACTCCAAGCGCTGCACGATGCCGAAACGATCTCGCAGTGGCGAGGTGAGCAGACCCGCTCGCGTCGTCGCACCGATTAGCGTGAAGGGCTGCAGATCCAACTTGATCGACCGGGCGCCGGGCCCCTCGCCGATCATGATGTCGAGCTGATAGTCCTCCATGGCGGGATATAGGATTTCCTCGACAACGGGACTCAAGCGATGGATCTCATCCACAAACAGCACATCGTTAGGCTGCAGGTTGGTCAGTAACGCTGCTAGGTCACCCGGACGCTCGATCACGGGACCGGACGTCTGCCTGAGGTTCACACCCAGTTCGTGCGCGACGATGTTGGCGAGTGTCGTCTTGCCCAATCCGGGCGGCCCGAAGATGAGCACGTGATCCAGCGCTTCTTTGCGCTTACGCGCCGCGGCGATGAAGATTTCCATCTGCGTTTTGACTTTGCTCTGGCCCACATAGTCGGCCAGCCGCTTCGGACGGACGGCGCGATCGATCGCTTCGTCTTCGCGGGATGCGGTAGCGGTAATAATGCGGTCAGGGTCCAGCATGGAACTTGTGTTACTTACCTATAGAGAACTGTACACGAAGGGCGCGATTTACTTGGTCGCAGCCTTCAAGGCATGGCGAATCAGCTCTTCCGTAGTCGTGACGGATGCATCCACCGACTTGAGAAGCTTGGTCACTTCGACCGGCTTATAGCCGAGCGCGACCAAGGCGCCAAACGCTTCGGCCTGCGCGCCCCTCGGCTCGGCGCCCGAGCCGCCCGGCACCGCGAAACTCAACTCGCCGAAGACTTTCGCTCGATCGCGCATTTCAATAATGAGCCGCTCCGCCGTCTTGCGGCCCACACCTGGGATTTTCACCAATGTGTCGACGTCCGATGACTCGATGCACAGCAGAAAGCTGTCGATATTGATCCCGGACAGCAAACCCAGCGCAAGCTTTGGGCCGACACCCGACACCTTCAGCAGTTCGCGGAACATGCGCCTCTCACGATCTGTCCCGAAGCCAAACAGGATATGCGCATCTTCGCGCACGACTAGATGGGTAAAGAGCGACAGATCGGCGCCGACGGCAGGCAGTGAGTAAAACGTGGACATCGGCGCTTCGAGTTCATACCCGACACCGCCCACATCCATGACCAACTGCGGCGGCTGCTTGGCCGCCAATTTGCCGCGCAGGAACCCGATCACTTAGCCAGCCCCCGAACCGCGCCCTGCGATTGCAGCAGGGCACGCAGACCGCGCGAATGGGCATGACACAAAGCAAGCGCCAGAGCGTCCGCAGCGTCCGGGCCCAACTTCCCGGATAACTTCAACAGGTGTTTCACCATGATCTGCACCTGATCCTTTTGCGCAGCGCCGGTTCCTACGACTGCCTGCTTCACTTCGCGCGTCGCATACTCGAAAATTTTAGGCTGCACGACGAACGCACCGCAGAGCGCAGCGCCTCGGGCTTGACCGAGCTTCAACGCACTATCGGCATTGCGATGCATGAACACTCGCTCGACAGCGACCTCAGTTGGGCGCCATTGCTGGGCCAACTGCGAGATGCCGGAGAAGATGATTTCCAATCGCGCGGCGAATTCTCCGCCAGCGGTGCGCAAGCTGCCGCTGGTGACATACGTGCATTTCGAACCTTCGAAATCGATTACGGCGTATCCGGTTACCAGCGAACCGGGATCGAGACCCAAGATGCGCGCCGTGGAGGGAAGAAGTGTCGGCGGCGTCGATACTTCCACTGCGCGAGGCGCCGCTACCGCAGTCGGCCATTCGAGACGACGTGACCGGCCGCGACTACGGGAGCGCATGGATGCCGCTCGCTGTCGCTTCTGAAAATGCATTCGGAATTCGTTGCATTACTTCGTCTAGTCGGGACGTTTGGCCGCGCCTTTTAGCGCTGCCCACTCAATCATTTAGTCCGTATCATAACGGCAAAGCACCCCGTAAACACGGAACGATTATTCTTCGTTCATGGAAACTCAGCGTCTCGAACAGCGTCCCGCATCGCCCGCCTTGTTGCGGGCGGAATCGTTTGTCGCGACGCTGCCTCCTCATGCAGCCATCGCCCGGTCGCGAGCACTGTCAGACATTGTTGCCGCACTCGGCGCCGAGGACGACGTCGTGCTCGGCACGCTGGCGTATCCCCTACTCGAGTCCGCTCGAATCGATGAGGAGCAAGCACTCTCCGTCTTCGGCGATGACGCCGCCAAAATCGCTCGCGAAAGCGTTCGCCTTGGCGGCTTCGGCGGCCAGGCTCGGCTGGACACCAAGAACGCGACGGCCTTCTCGGGCACGCAAGCCGAAGCCGTTCGGAAAATGCTGCTGTCAATCGCGAGCGATCCGCGCTTGGTCCTGGTCCGACTGGCGGATCAGCTGCACCGGCTGCGGGAAAGCAAGAATGCCGCCGCCCCCGAGCGCGAGCGCATCGCCATGGAGACTCGCGAGATTTATGCACCGTTAGCCAATCGCTTGGGAATTTGGCAGCTCAAATGGGAGCTGGAGGATTTGAGCTTCCGGTACCTGAACCCGGACGAATATAAACGCATTGCCGGTTTACTCGCCGCGAAGCGCGTGGACCGCGAGCAATATATCGACAACGTCATGCGCGAGATTCGTGAGGCGCTAATCGCTGTCGGCATTCACGCCGAGGTCGCAGGCCGACCGAAGCACATCTACAGCATTTGGCGAAAGATGCAGCGCAAGCACCTGTCGTTCGAGCAGCTCTACGATATTCGCGCTGTGCGCGTCCTGGTTGCCTCGATCGCGGATTGCTACGCCGCGCTTGGCATCGTGCACAGTATGTGGCCGTACATTCCCGGCGAGTTCGACGATTACATTGCCACGCCCAAAGACAATCTCTATCGCTCGCTCCATACCGCCGTGATCGGACCGCAAAAGCTGCCGCTCGAGATTCAGATCCGCACGCACGACATGCACGAGCACGCGGAATTAGGCGTCGCCGCACATTGGACCTATAAAGAAGGCGGCAAGGCGAATCCGGCCTATCAGCAAAAGATCAACTGGCTGCGGCAGCTCTTGGAGCCGGCCACGGCGGACGGCGCCGAAGAATCGGACGGCGACTTCTTGGATCGGATGCGCGCGGAAGTCTTCGAGGATCGCGTGTACGCACTCTCGCCGCGCGGCGAGGTGATCGAATTGCCGCAAGGCGCGACGCCGCTCGACTATGCGTATCACGTCCATACCGACTTAGGCCATCGCTGTCGTGGCGCGAAAGTGAATGGCCGCATGGTGTCACTCGACTATAAATTAACGAATGGCGATCAAGTAGAAATCGTCGCTAGCAAGCAGCTGAATCCCAGTCGCGACTGGCTAGTACCGTCGCTGGGTTTCCTTGCATCGCAACGCAATCGCGCGAAGGTTCGCGCTTGGTTTCGCAAGCTGGATGAAGACCAGAACACCGCACAAGGCAAACAGATGCTGGACCGAGAACTACAACGATTGGCGATTCACTCCGTCACGTTGCCCGACTTAATCGGCGAGTTCAATTTCCAGAAAGCCGATCAGCTGTACTTGGCGCTGGGCGAAGGCGAACTCACAGTGCCGCAAATCACCGGCGCCATTCAACGCCGCGCAAAGCCTCAGGACATGCCGCTCCAGATAGTCCGCAAGGCCAAACCCAGTAAAAAGGAAAAGGAAGGCATCAACATCGATGGTGTCGGCGAGCTGCTATCGACCTTTGCCCGCTGCTGCCGCCCGGTGCCGCCGGAACTCATCGCCGGCTACATCACGTTGGGACGCGGTGTCAGCATTCATAGGCAAGACTGTCGCAATTTACAGCGCCTGCAGCGCGTGAACGAAGATCGCGTCATCCCGGTGAATTGGAGCAGCGATCCGGAACGCACCTTCACCGTCGGCATTCAAGTCTCCGCCTACGATCGACGTGGCTTGTTGCGCGATGTCTCGTCTGCACTGTCGGACTTGCACATCAATATCCAGGCGATGAACACCCTCACTCATGCTCGCGATGGATTGGTCGATATGGACATTCGAGTAACGGTGCACGACTTGCAGGAATTATCGCAAGTGCTGGCACGGATGCAGGGATTGCCGAATGTGATTAGCGCGAGGCGGGCGCTTGCTCAGTGAGCGCGCCGCGCCCGGCGCAGGCACTAGGCTCTAGGTACTAGGCGCTAGCCAGAATTCGGAACGATGAATTGAAACCCAAGATGCGCGTGTCGTCGATGACACGCAGCACTCTTCTTTCCAACTAGGGCCTAGCTACTAGAGCCTAGCGCCTAATCGCTAGCGTGCTAGCGATTAGGAATATCAATCGCGATCTTATCCGCGTTGAGCGCCGCTTCATGCAGCGCTTCCGATAACGTCGGATGAGCGTGCATCGTACGCTGCAAGTCCTCGGTGCTCGCCGAGTATTCCATCGCAAGTACAGCTTCGGCGATCAACTCGCCCGCCATCGGACCAATGACATGCACGCCGAGAATCGCGTCGTCGTCCTTCGAAGCCACGACTTTGCAGAAACCCACCGCAGCTTCCATCGCTCGGGCGCGGCCGCTGGCCATAAACGGGAACGTCCCGACCTTATAAGCGCGACCGCTGGATTTCACCTGCTCTTCGGTTTCGCCTACCCACGCAATTTCCGGGGCCGTATAAATGACGGAAGGCACCAAGTCGTAATTCACTTCGCCCGCCTTGCCTGCGATCAAATCGGCAACGACGACGCCCTCTTCCTTGCCTTTGTGCGCCAACATCGGACCGCGCACTACGTCGCCGACGGCCCACACATTTGCGGCGCCGGTGCGGCACTCGTGATCGACCTTGACGAATCCGCGTTCGTCCAGCTCGACACCGGTACCCTCTCCGATCAACTCAGTGGTGTAAGGACGGCGGCCGATCGCGACCACCACTTTCTCCACCACTACGCTTTGCGCACCTTTGGCGTCCGTGAACTGTAGCAGCACGCCATCCTTCGATTTCTCGCAGCCGGTCACCTTCGCACCCAGCCGGACATCGAGGCCTTGCTTCTGGAAATGACGCAGCGCTTCTTTCGCGACAGCGGCATCCGCCATCGGCAGGAAATTCTCAAGCGCTTCGAGCACGATCACTTCCGCGCCCAGCCGACGCCAAACGCTGCCAAGCTCCAAGCCAATCACGCCGGCACCGATGACACCGACTTTGCGAGGCACTGCGTCGAACTCGAGCGCGCCCCAAGAATCGACCACTTGATTGCCGTCGAACGGCACACTCTTCAATTGCATCGGCGCCGAACCGGAGGCAATCACGACATGCTTCGCGCTCAGTAATTGCTTCGCGCCGTCTTTCCCCGTGAACTCAACTTTGTTGCCCGCCAGCAGTTTGCCGTGGCCTTGCAGACCCGTGACACCTGCAGACTTGAACAACGCGAGGATTCCCATCGTCGATTGCTTAACGATTTTGCCCTTGCGAGCCTGCATTGCGGCGACGTCCATTTGCACAGCGCCGGTGCTAATACCGTGCACGGCGAACTCATGCTGTGCGCGATGAAACAGCTCCGAAGATTCAAGGAGCGCTTTCGATGGAATACAGCCCGCATTCAAACAGGTGCCGCCGAAGGCATAGTTGCCGTCGCGGTTTTGCCATTCGTCGATGCACGCGACTTTCAGTTTGTTTTGGCCCGCGCGAATGGCGCAGGGGTAGCCGGCGGGGCCGCCGCCGATGACGATGACGTCGTATTCGGTAGACATGGAAACTCCAAGGAAGTTGCTAGGCCCTAGGTGCTAGGGCCTAGCCAGAATCTGAAACTCTTAAATCCGGCTAGCGCCTAAAGCCTAGCGACTAGTGGCTGCCTTACAGCTGCAGCAACATCCGCGCCGGATCTTCCAGCGCTTCTTTGATTGCGACCAAGAACTGCACCGATTCGCGACCATCGACGATGCGGTGATCGTAGGTCAGCGCGAGATACATCATCGGACGAATTGTGATCTGTCCATTGACCACCATCGGCCGGTCTTGAATCTTGTGCATACCGAGAATCGCCACTTGCGGCGGATTTAAGATCGGCGTCGACATCAGCGAACCGAACACGCCGCCGTTGGTGATCGTGAACGTGCCGCCGCCTAATTCTTCAAGCGTGATCGACCCATCGCGAGCGCGCGACGCAACGCTGTTTACCGACGATTCGACTTCGGCAAAGCTCAAATGCTCGGCGCTACGAAGCACCGGAACCATGAGGCCGCGCTCGGTCGAGACGGCAACGCCAATGTCGTAATACTCGTGATAAACGATGTCGGTGCCGTCGAGCGATGCATTCACCGCGGGGAAACGTCGCAGCGCTTCGATCGACGCCTTCACAAAGAACGACATGAATCCCAGCTTCACGCCATGCGATTTTTCGAACTTGTCTTTGTAGCGCGCGCGAATGTCGTTGATGGCCGTTAGGTCGACTTCGTTGAACGTCGTCAACATCGCGGCCGTCGCTTGCGCTTGCACTAAGCGCTCAGCGACTCGCGTGCGCAGTCGCGTCATCGGCACGCGTTGTTCGCTGCGCGCGCCCGCAGGCGGCAGAGCGGCCAACGCAGGCTTCGTCGCCGGCTTTGAAGCAGGTGCTCCGGCGGCCGCGCCGGGCTTCGCCATATGCTGAATTACATCGCCTTTAGTAACGCGACCGTCTTTGCCAGTCGCAGCAATCTGCGATGCATCGAGTTTGTTCTCTTCCACTAATCGGCGCGTTGCGGGGCCGGATTTATCGGGTTCACTCTTGACCGCGGCTGGTTTGGCGGCAGCGGCGGCAGCTGCGGCCGGAGCGGGTTTTGTCACCGCGCCTGCGGCGCTCTCCTCGAGAATCGCCAACAATTGGCCGCTGGTCACAGTAGCGCCGTTTGCAACTCTCAATTCCTTGATGACGCCGCTGATGGGCGACGGCACTTCCAGTACGACCTTGTCGGTTTCGAGGTCCACAAGATTTTCATCGCGCGAGACGCTGTCGCCCGGTTGCTTATGCCAAGACACCAATGTCGCGTCGGCGACCGATTCAGGCAACTGCGGCACTTTGACTTCGATACTCATTGATATGTCTCTAAATTCGATCCCAATTTGAATATTTCTAATTGATTGTTGCGGCCGAAACGCTTCAAGCTTTCTTCGCGACCGGCGCAGGCGATGCAATACGCAGTGTCTGCGTATGACGCACCGTTTCCTCTGAGCGGTCGGCACGTAGTGCCGCTTCGACCAATTGCGATTGTTGCTCAGCATGCATCTTCGCGATGCCGGTAGCGGGCGCCGCAGCGGGCGCACGACCGGAATACAGCAGCTGATCCTTCGATGAGAGCGGTTCCTGCAGACGATGACGGATTTGGTACCACGCGCCTTGGTTTTGCGGCTCTTCTTGACACCAAACGATGTCGCGAGCATTCGTGTACTTCGCGATGATCGCGGCGTACTCCTCGATCGGGAACGGATACAACTGTTCGATGCGAACGACAGCTACATCGTGCACGCCGAAATTGCGCCGCGCTTCGAGCAAATCGAAATACACCTTGCCGGAGCAGAAGACAACGCGTCTAACCTTCGATACCTCGATGTCGTCCACCTCATCGAGGACATTGCGGAACGAGCCGTGCGTCAAATCCTCGAGCGACGAGACCGACAACTTATGACGCAACAAGCTCTTCGGCGTCATGACGATGAGCGGCTTGCGCAGACTGCGGCGCATCTGTCGGCGCAGCATGTGGAACATTTGCGCGGGCGTCGACGGCACGACCACTTGCATGTTGTTTTCGGCGCTCAATTGCAAGAAACGCTCGAGGCGAGCCGACGAATGTTCGGGACCTTGACCTTCGTAGCCGTGCGGCAGGAACAATGCGAGTCCGCAGACGCGACCCCACTTGGATTCGCCGGAGCTGATGAACTGATCGATGACCACTTGGGCGCCATTCGCGAAATCGCCGAACTGACCTTCCCAAATCGTCAAGCAATTGGGATCGGTCGTCGAGAAGCCGTATTCGAATCCGAGCACCGCTTCTTCGGACAGCAGTGAGTCGATCACCGTGAAACGCGGCTGGCTCGGTGAAATATTCTTGAGCGGCACATAAATGTTGCCGGCGGATTGATCGTGCCACACAGCATGGCGATGGAAGAACGTGCCGCGGCCGCTGTCTTGACCGGTCATGCGAACTTCATAGCCTTCGGTCAGCAACGTTGCGTACGCAAGATTCTCGGCGCAGCCCCAATCGAGCGGTAGCTGACCCGACAACATCTTGGCGCGATCTTCGACAACGCGCGCCACTTGGCGATGCAAAGTGAAGTTCGCAGGGACAGTCGTGAGCTTTGCGCCCAATTCGCGCAGCACTTCCACCTTGACGCCGCTTTGGATACCCTCGTTCCAATCGGCCTTTTGGTACTTACTCCAATCGACGGTATGCTGATTGCCGATCAGGCCCAGCGAGCGCTTTGCTTGCGTCTTGCCTTCGTCCATTTCACGACGATATTGCTCGACCATGCCATCGGCATCGCCTGCCGCCAGCACGCCTTCCTTCGCAAGACTCTCGGCATATCGGGCTCGCGTGGTGGGGAACTGACGAATCAACTGATACATCATCGGCTGCGTGGCGGCCGGTTCGTCGGCTTCGTTATGACCGAGTCGACGGTAGCAAACCAAATCGATCACGACGTCTTTGTGGAAGGTCATGCGGTAATCGAGCGCCAAGCGCGTCACGAACAGCACCGATTCCGGATCGTCGCCGTTCACGTGGAAGATCGGCGCTTCGATCATCTTCGCGGGATCGCTGCAGTACAGGGTCGAGCGAGTATCGCGCGGATCATGCGTCGTGAATCCGACTTGGTTGTTGATGATCAGGTGGACTGTGCCGCCTGTGTAGAAGCCGCGAGCTTGCGAGAGCTGCAGCGTCTCCATGATGACGCCTTGACCGGAGAAGGCCGAGTCGCCGTGAATCAAAATCGGGATAACTTTGTCGCCGGCCGTATCGTTGCGACGTTGTTGACGCGCGCGCACCGAGCCCTCGACCACCGGGTTGACGATTTCCAAGTGCGACGGATTGAAGGCCAGCACCACGTGCACATTGCCGCCGGGCGTGCCGATGTCGACCGAAAAACCCTTGTGATATTTGACGTCACCCGAACCCTGCATGTGGTTGGTGTCGTACTTGCCTTCGAACTCCGAGAACAACGCTTGCGGCGACTTGCCGACGACGTTGACGAGCACGTTCAAGCGACCGCGATGTGCCATCCCGACGACGATTTCTTCAACGCCGCGCGTGCCGGCTTGCTGAATGAGATCGTCGACCATTGGGATCAAGCTATCGCCGCCTTCGAGCGAGAAACGCTTCTGCGCGGGATAGCGGGTAGCGAGATAACGCTCCAAACCCTCTGCCGCCGTCAGTTGGCGCAGCAACATCTTGCGCTCCTCTAGCGAGAACTGCTGACGCACGCGGCCTTCCTGATAGCGCTCTTGCAACCACAGACGCTCGCGGGAGTCCGAGACATGCGCGAATTCCGCGCCGATCTTGCCGCAATAGATGTGCTTGAGCTGGGCAACGATGTCGCGCAATTTCTGCCGCTTCGGAATCGCTTCGGTGCGGCTGCCCGTAAAGAATTCGGTATCGAGGTCGGCGTCGGTCAAGCCGAAATGTTTAAGTTCCATGACTTCCGGCACGGGACGAACCATCACCCCGAGCGGATCGATGTCTGCCGCCAAGTGGCCTCGATTCGCGTAAACCTGAATCAGCCGCGACACCGCGCCTTGCTTGGCGGATGCGCTTTGCGACGAAGCGTCTGGCGCTGCCGCCGTGACGCCGCGAATTTCGCGCGCTCGCTTGGCGACCGCTTCACGTATCGGGCCGTGCGCTACGTCAGGCTTGCCGGCTTCTTGGCTGAGCGCCGCAAAGTATTCACGCCAACGCGGTTCGACTGAGGATGCGTCGGTTAGATACTGTTCATACAAGGAATCGAGATACGCCTCATTGCCGGCGCCGACGCCGATGGAATCCAAAGGCAACGAATCGAGCGAAGCTCGTCGAGATGTGCTCATTGTTGGTGCAAAATCCTGCTAAGTGCCGTTAGGGCACTGGTACTGCGATTCCTTGGGCCCAATTCTCAACAAGCAAACTTGAGCCGGCGGATCGAATCGGGCGACGCCTATCGCGTCGAAAAAAACAGCAGCAGTTTAACGTATCGCACCTCAAAAATGAAAAACCCGGACGCTGGCAGGACCGGGTTTGTGCGCACTGGGTCACACGTCACTGAACCTTCGCGTTGGGAAGTACGCTGCGCTGTCGGATCGCTTCGTAAAGCACCACACCTGTTGCCACCGAAACGTTAAGGCTTTCGACTACCCCGGCCATTGGAATCGAGACCAGCAAATCGCAGTGCTCGCGGGTCAACCGGCGCATTCCCGCCCCTTCGCCGCCCATGACAATGGCCAGCGGACCTTTCAAGTCGCCCGCATGCACGGTTTGGGTGGCTTCGTCGTCCGTGCCTACCAGCCAGAGTCCGCGTTCCTTCAGCCACTTGAGCGTCCGCGCCAGATTCACGACTTGAATCAGCGGAACCGACTCGGCTGCGCCGGACGCCACTTTGCGCACGATAGGCGACAAGCTTGCGGCGCGATCGCGCGGCACAACCACCGCATGCACACCGCACGCGTCGGCCGTCCGGAGACAGGCGCCGAGATTATGCGGATCCTGTACGCCATCCAGCACCAACACCAATGGCATCGGTCCCGCGGCATCCAAGATGTCATCCAGCGCGCCTTCGCCAAGAGCGGTCGCGGGCGTCAACTCCGCAAGCGCGCCTTGATGGAGTTCGCCGTTGCATCGATGGTCCAATTCTCGCGCTGCTTTACGCTCTACCTTGACACCATGCTCGCCCGCGAGTGTCGCCAGCTGCTCGATACGCGCGTCATCTCGGCCGGTTTGTAACGTGAGGAGCGCAATGCGTTTTGGGTGCTTGGACAGCACCGCGCGTACGGAGTGAATACCCCAGACCAAACTTTTCTGCGTTGTATCCGTCATGTGCGCGGCCTTTCGCGACTGCGACGCCGCCAGGGACCTCGAATCTGCGCGTGTTCGTGCGGATTGGAATTGGCTTGCGCCAATTCGAAATCGATTTTGCGCTCGTCGATGATCACATTGATCAAGCGAACTCGAAACCGATCGCCAAGCTTGTAGACGCGCTTGCTGCCCGAGCCTATTAGTCGATAACCGGATGCGTCACGGGAGAAGTAGTCCGACCCCAATGCACTCACGTGCACTAGGCCGTCGATCTGAATGCCGACCACTTGCACGAAGAGGCCGAAGTCGACGACGCCAGTGACCAACGCGTCGAACTCTTCGCCGATCTTGTCTTGCATGTAGCGACACTTGAGCCACGACATCGCATCGCGAGTCGCATCATCTGCGCGTCGCTCCTTGATGGAGCATTGCTGGCCCAGCGCTTCGACATTGAGCAGGTCAGCCGGCAAATCTTCCGCGGTGCCGCCGCGCAAGACGTGACGAATCCCACGATGCACGACCAAATCCGGATAGCGTCGAATCGGTGATGTGAAATGCGCATAGTGCTGCAGGGCCAAACCGAAGTGTCCAATGCTTTGCGGTTGATACACCGCTTGGGGCATTGAGCGCACAACCACTGTCTCAATCAAGCGCGCTTCATCGTTGCCAGCTACACCGCGCAGAATGGCGCCGAAGTCGTGTGGCGTGAGCGGCCGATCGCGCGGTAGTTCGATCGCAAAGCCACGCAAGAATTCGCGCAACTGCTCAAGCCGATCTTCTTCCGGAGACCCGTGCACGCGGTATAGCGTCGGGATTTTGTGTTTGGCGAGAAACTTCGCGGCTTCGACATTCGCCGCGATCATGCATTCCTCGATCAAACGATGCGCATCGTTACGGGATTGCTCGACCAACGCCGCGATCTTGCCGTCGCTGTCGAACCGCACTTTGAGTTCCGGCGCATCGAAATCGAGAGCGCCTCGCTGCAGTCGCGCGGCATGCAGTGCACGGAACAGCGCATGCAGAGCGAGCAACTG
>Ga0193752_1001451_pt1 | contig 19675 bp, 17 predicted proteins | sample H1c1metaG_FD_144924 | JGI IMG/M metagenome (GOLD analysis project Ga0193752, IMG submission 144924) | Soil microbial communities from a riparian zone of the East river system, Colorado, United States - H1c1 | ecosystem: Environmental > Terrestrial > Soil > Riparian zone | place: USA: East River...
TGCTGTATACATTTGATCCTCTGCCATCATAAGAGTTAAGCAAGCCGACACTATCCGGATCCGGGTTACGCATACCGGTGCGGTCGTATCCGTAGGTACTATAAAACTTCAACATGCCTGTTTTGCTGGTACGCAGGCGGAAATTTGCATCTCCCGATAAATATTGCGGGCCATTAAAAAATTCCGGCCTGGCATTGATCATGCGGTTATAAAATTGCTGATTGCCAAAATTTGCCGAGGCTCCATAACTCGCCGTCTTCTTTTTGTTCACGTTCTGAAAACCGGTAGATGCCACCATGGGAAATATGGCGAGGTTAATGGAAGATTCATCCGGCAAATCAACAGTCTCAAGAATCAATGCGCTGCTCATTGCCTGCCCGTATAAAGCCGAATAACCACCGGTACTATACAACACACCTTTGAATAAAAAGGGATTCAATCTCGCGGGCTGCATGATGCCCGGTACAGAATTATAATTAGGGTTCTTCAATAATGCGCCATCTACAAATTGTTTGGCTTCATCGTTGGTGCCACCCCTTACAAACAGGCCTTCTTTTTCTCCAACCTGTTGGGTGCCGGGAAGTGATCGCAGCGAGTTTGCAATATCACCACCGTTTCCTGCAACTGTCATGGCATCCATCGGTGTCAGTGACGCACCTTTTGCTTTATCACTTGCTTCAAAGCTTCCTGCGCCAACTACAACCACTTCACCCATGGCTTTTACTTCGGGTTGCAGGGTAATAGTGATCTCTTTTTTCAACTCATCAGCAGCTAACTGGATTTCCTGTGCGGTATAACCCACGGATGAAATCATGAGTATCAAAGGCGGCTGTTTTGTTGTGTTGATAGCAAAATTTCCGGCTGAATCTGTCGTGGTGCCTGAGGCTGAAAATTTGATCCTGACACTGGCAGACGGTAAGGGCTGTTTTTTATCGTTCAACAGCTTCCCTTTGACCATTGTTTGTGCCAATGATGGAACGGAGTTTATCGCGATCAGCAACACAACGATTGGAATATTCAGTAATAGTTTCATGGCATTCAGTTTTACAACTCGAAACTATTACGAAATAAAGGCGGGTGTGGGCTAGAATAGACAGCTTAGGAATGTGAATAGACAAAAAGGGAGATTCAGTAGATATTAAATCGGCAGCATCTTCTCTACCTGGGGACGGTAAACTTCACTGAGCGGAAGTTCATTGTTTCCAATGCAGATAAGATCGCGTTTAATGGCAGTTACCTTATCGGCAGAAACAATGTATGATTTATGTGTGCGGACAAAACGATGGCTGGCGAGTTTTTCCTCCATTGATTTCAGCGTCATTTTTGTTATTACCGGTCTGTTTGAAGTTGATGTAAAGATCTTGACGTAATCCTTCATGGCTTCAATGTATAGTATTTCCGGGATGGATATCTTTACAAGGTTGTATTCAACGTAAACAAAGAAATAATCGGGCTGCTCATCTTTTGAAAAAGTCTTTTGTTGCAGGCTGAACATTTCCTGGGCTTTATTACAGGCTTTAAGAAAACGTTCGAAAGAAACCGGTTTCAGCAGGTAATCTATTGCATTAAGATTAAAGCCTTCCAGGGCATAGTCCTTGTATGCAGTAATGAAAACAACCATCGGAGGATTGCTGAGTGATTCCATAAACTGGAGACCGCTTAGTCCCGGCATCTGGATATCCAGAAAGATCAGGTCAACAGTTTGTTCATGCAATACAGCAGATGCTTCCATGGCATTTTTACATCTTGCAACAAGATTCAGGAAAGGCACCTTTTTGATATTATCAACAAGCAGATCCAGAACCAGTTTTTCATCGTCTACTGCAATACAATTCAGCATAAGAACAGGTTTTATTTTGAATGATTCAAAGATCGCAATATTATTCTGATTGTCGTGTCACGATCGTTTTATGCATCGGATTCACGCATCGTTTCACGCATCGGATCGCGCATCAGGTTCGCAATTCAATTGAAGCTTTAATTCAACAGTGTAAAGGTTATTAGGTTCATGTATGTTCAGTTCATACTTTTTGCCATATAACAGTTCCAGACGGTTCCGAACATTTGCGAGCCCGATACCCGAATTATGATCCTTTGAAGAATTATCTCTCAGATATTTATTACTTACCGAAAACAACAATTGCGATTGATGTACCTGAAGACTCATATGAATGTATGGATCAACGACCAATCCAATGCCGTGTTTAAATGCGTTTTCAACAAATGGTATCAGCAACATCGGCTCAATGATGCATTCCGGATTATCGATCCGGATATCCATCTTTACATCAACATCATCTCCGAATCTGAGTTTCTGCAATTCAACATAGTTGTTGAGGTATTCAATTTCCTTTGAAAGCGGGAACCTGGTTTCATTTGTTTCATACAGCGAGTAGCGAAGCATTTCGGAGAACCTGATAAGTGTTGGTTCAAGCAGGTCTGATTTAAGCCGGGCCATTGAAACAAGATTTGCCATCACATTGAACAGAAAGTGAGGACTGATCTGCGAGCGCAGAAATTTTAGTTCTGAAGCAAGTGCTTCTGCTTTTTTTTCTTTTTCCCTTCTATCAGCACGTATCCGGTTGATAATAAATCTTAAAATAAAACTGGAGATCAGAAAGGGAACCGGGGGGAACAATATGATCGGTTTATTATCTTCCGTAAGTACAAAGTCAGGATTGATAAGATTGACGACGAAGAGCTTCGCATGGTAAAGCGCCGGAAGGATCGCTGCCAGTGAAAGAAAGTATAAGGGCCATCGTTTAAATGTCAGCAGCCGGGGATATAAAAAATAAGCATTGAGATAGAAAAGACCAATATGAACCAGGGTGGTAACCAGAAAAAATCCGGTTGGGAGCCCTGTCTGAAATTTTACGTCCCTGAACAGAAATGCAGGTACCAGCACAACCAGCAACCAGACGATAACATGAAGCGCAACTGCCGGGACCTGTAGTTTATAATGACCTTTTACATTTTCTTTCAAACTCATTATTCAAATTTAAAATAATTGTCCCTGGATCACGCTTTAATGTAGACGTGTGAATGATATGAGTCGACGAAATGTTATCTACTGCCCCTGCGAAGGAGGGCGGCGAGCGTAGCGAGCGGGCTTTGGCCTCCGTAGCTTTAGCGGAGGAGGGTGGTTGTTTTTTGGTTCCGCATACTAAAAGAGGATGCGAGTCCAAAGAACAACCACCCCATCCCCACACAGTGTGGGGATTTCCCCTCCTTCGCAGGAGGGGAGTTAGAGGCTTTCCAAAATTATCCGGGAAGCTTCATCGCAGAAATCCAATCCTGAATAATCGGGATTATATCCACCTATAAATGGTACTGCTATAACATAAATTCTATTATTTGCCGTGCCATTTTTATCTACAACCTGAAAATCATCCGTAATCGCGATCCCGGGAACTTTCAGATAATACTTTCCGTTGCTTTGCTGCTGAACATCTTCGTTGCCATTGCTGATTTCCTTAATAGCTGCTTCCTGAGATCTGAAAGCCAATCGGGCCTGGCTAATCGTGCCCTGATCCCGCATGCTTTTGAAAGGAAAATCCTTCAAAGAAAGCTGTGGCTGACCGGTGCAATCTATAAATGTTTGATAACTGGTTTGCCGGGCTACCTTATTTTCGTCGGTATAAAAATATGTTATACCTCCTTCCTCTTTCGGTTTCACTTTACTGTCTGCATCAACAGCTACCATCTCTAATTTTCCGGCATCGTATAAAGCAATTATTTCATCGGCAGATTCCTGCGGCACAGATGCAATGACGATCGATATCAGGGGTTTTAAAACGTTGACCAGCCTTTGCATATCTTCTGCAGAGAAATGTTTGGCCGGATAGTTCATGGCGAAACTTAAATTTGCCAACATCTCTTTCCAATGGATGGATTCCTTGCGACGAATGGATTTTTCTGCCTCTTTATATTCTGCCTTAAACAGCAGGAAAGGATCAATTCTTTCACGCTGATCCATTACCCGGTTTACAAATTCTTCGAGACTCAGATCTTTTACTTTGGCGTGAAAATCCGGATCCCTCTCACGTAGTGGTTCCATAAAGTCGACATGAAATACGAAATCCAATGAAACAAAACCATTGTTTTCCGCCATGTTTTTTTGCAGCGTTTCTTTTGATAGCCGGGAACGCTCAGCAACACCGGGATCTTCGAGATGAAAACGAATTGCCGGTAGCAAGCCATCAATGGAATGCAGAACAAGTTTAGAATCTTTTGAATCCTTATTTGCTTTGTATGTTAATTTTCCTTCTTCGTTTCTTACAAAGCTTCCATTATGTGTTGCCACTGTGCTGATCGCATCTATTGCGGTTAAGGACGAACCTTTGATAGCAACCGGGTGATTTATTTTAATGGCAAGCTTTGCCGGAGGATAGGGAGAATCAAAATAGCCTGGTATTTTACCCTCATGAACAATTGGCCAGTGATGCCCGGTGCAGATCACCACGTGATCAAATCTGAAATGATCTTCTGACTCAGTCTCCACGGAGACTTGCTGTATTTCGGGAATGTCTGTTATATCGGTAACCAGGCTTTTCAGGTGAACCTTTGCTGTAATACCTGCTCGTGCCGCTTTCTGTAGTAATAAATCAAACTGGTCATTCAGGTAATCGCCCAATAACAGTCGCGGCAAAACTCTGTATTTATTGAAATCCTCGGGCTTTAAATCAAACCGCTTCAGTTTTTCTTTGGATACTGTTTGGATCCAGGCCAGTACAGGTGTTACGATTTCCGGGATCTCGTTGGCAGATACGTTGGCAATATGTTCAGTATTGGCGCCTTCGTGACTATAAGGCATTCCGGCACCGGGTTCTTTTTTCTTTTCAAAAATATCAATGTCAAGATCCGTCCTTCCGGAGTCCAGCAGTTTTTTAAACAGGTACAACCCGGAAGGTCCACCGCCGATGATTGCCAGGCGTTTTTTGAATGAGTTAATTGCCATGATTTTTTTTAAAAAGCTCCCCTCCTGCGAAGGAGGGGAAGGCGTCGAAGACGACAGGGATGGTTGTTTTTTGGTAACCGCGTACTAATTACCTTCGAAGACCAAAAAACAACCACCCTCCTCCGCTAAAGCTACGGAGGCCAAAGCCCGCTCGCTTCGCTCGCCGCCCTCCTTCGCAGGAAGGGCAGCTTATACTTTTATATAAATTCTTTTTCTATCCAGTAAATAAACAATAGACCAGTAAAATGCAATCATACAAATTGCATAAAGCAAAGATCCGTTTTTAAGATTATCAGAAACGGGTTTGCATATATGTTCATAAAACCAGGGAAAAGCACTGGTGTAAACCGTTTTGCCCGTTTCAGGATCCACGTGATCAACCCAGCGCAATAGAGCCAGAATCCGCGGTAAAAATCCACTCAACACAAATATGAACAATGGATTTTTTCCGAACACATCGAAGAACCGGCTCCATGCACCCCTGACCTGTTTAAATTCTATCAGGTAAATAAATATCGAAAGAACGGTCATCGCCAGACCTGAAGTATATAATACAAAAGAACTTGTCCAGATCTTTTTATTCATTGGAAAAACAAGATCCCAGCAAAGGCCCGTGAAGATCAGGATACTGCCGGCAACAAAAAGATTTGATAACATCTCATAGGATTTGCCTTTTTGCTGTATATAATTACCGACGAAATATCCAAAGATCACCTGCACGATTGATGGGAGTGTACTGATGAGTCCTTCCGGATCGAATGGCACACCCTCACCCTTATACATATGCGCTACGCCGAGAATCGATTTATCTATCGCAGTTCCAAAATATCCGTTCATGCTGTAAGGGTCACCGGGTGTTCCCAGTAATAAACAAAGCACCCAATACCCAAGCAATAACAAAAAGCTGGTGAAATATGCTCCGCGGATTTTAAAGAAGAAAACGATCAGCGAAGCAAAAAAATAGCTTAGCGCGATCCTTTGTAATACTCCGAGGATTCGAATGCCGCTTGTTGGATTTTCCGGATCGACCCAGTGTTTAAAGACCAATGAATCGCCGCTCCATTTAACAAATGGCGACCAGTTCAGAAATAAGCCGATAGCAAAAATGAGCAGGGTCCGGGTAAACACTTTTTTCAGGAAGGCAGTGGTTCCTGCTTTTTCAAGCCTGGGTATTACAAAAGCCATGGCGTTTCCGACCGCAAACAGAAAAAAAGGAAAAACCAGGTCGGTGGGCGTGGCGCCGTGCCAGGGTGCATGCTCAAAGGGTGCATAGATATGGCCCCAGCTGCCCGGGTTGTTTACCATTATCATGAGCGCAACGGTGGCGCCGCGGAAAACATCGAGTGAATAGAATCTTTCTTTCAAGCAGTTAGTTTTAGCTAAGATAAGCAAAACGGATCCGGCTGTGAAAATGCAAATCTGGCAAAATCACCCCCTTTAATCGTCGCGTTTGCACATCGTGGTTTTCAGCATGAAATGCCATCTTTACCATGCAGTAATAATTATATTATAGATATATCGTCTGGCAATTTAAATCTACAAACATTAAAAAATTAAAGCAATGGTAAGTTCCAATCAAAACATCATCCCATTTTTGTGGTATGATAACAGGGCAGAAGAGGCGATTAATTTCTACACATCTATTTTTCCCAACTCTTCTATAACATCGCTAAAAAAATGGGGTCCGGGCACTTCGTTCGATCCTGATTCTATTATGACCGGATCATTTGTTATTGATGGACTGCGTGTATATGCTTTTGATGCGGGGCCGATGTTCAAATTCAATGAGTCAGTGTCATTTTGGGTTACATGCAAATCGCAGGCAGAAATAGATAATTATTGGACAAAGTTGATCGAAGGCGGTGGAAATGAAAGTCAGTGCGGCTGGCTCAAAGACAAATTCGGATTTTCCTGGCAGATAGTACCGGCTATGCTCGGTGAGAGAATTGCCAATGGCGACCCAAAACGCGTGAGCCAGATGTTTAATGCTGTAATGAAAATGAAAAAGCTCAACATTGCCGAGCTAGATAAGGCGTATAACTTGTAGGGTGGACCTCCAGGTCCGCCCTACAAGCCCAATGGCATTGCACAATTTAAATCGCTTGAATAAAAACCAGATTCATATTTGAATCCAATTTTATTCAAGCGAAACTTTTCCCAATAAGAACCTCCTCATTTACTCTTCATCTCTTCTCTCAATGCCTTTGCTCTCGACGTCGGAAGATAGATCTGGAACCCGAGCGAAAGATTCAGATGATTAGAAGTCGGTGCGGTTCCGAATCCAACAATACCGTTGTATTTCAGCAGGCCTTCGAGACCAATGGAGGGCGTGATAAAATATGCAATACCTGGTCCGATACCGATCCCAAGTCCGTTGGTATTGTCACCAACCGCGGGGTTGTACCCTTCAATACCCACGTTTCCTTCTGCAAACAGGCGGGCGTGTCTGACAGTTGTAATGTCTTTCGGACCGAGATAATACCTTCCAAGTGCGCCTATCCCGTAATTTACGGTCGAGCCGGCACCTTTTGCTGTGCTTAGTCCCGCAGTAACATATCCACCCAGCGCAACATTGTCCCTGATAAAAAAGGCGAGTTTTGGATTGATGAGAAACGAAAAATTACCTCCCTTATCGAGGCTCAGGTCGATGTTGGTGAGATCGGCTCCGATTAAAAAATTGCCCTGTTGGATCTGGGCATTTGTACCCTTGCACAATCCTGCCACCATGATGGTGAGGATGAACATACACTTTTTCATACTTTCTTTTTGTGGTGAAAATAAATGCCGTCAATTTTTGTGCCCGGTATTTATATGAAGCCTGTAGCAGTAAAGTCTATAGCATTGAAACCTGTGGACTTTAACTTGTTGGAAGTTTGTCTGTCGGAAGCGAGTCTTCCACAAATTTATCTGTCATAAATTTGTATTTCAATGCCAGGATCTTTGATTCAAAGAGATGCCAGGAGAGTATGGCTAAGGCAAAAGTAATTCCGAATGCTGCAACCTGTGGTAAACGATGAACATGACAAAGAATAAAAACGGGGAAATGGAACAGGTAGATCCCATAGCTGATTTTTCCCAGATATGTTATTAATGAGTTCCCGAAAAAAATCCGGATGAGCCGGAAGTTATAGGTACTTAGTATGTGCACAGTTAAAACTATGACCGGGAGGGCAGTGATGAGATATAACTGACCTTTCAGGGTTTCAGTTTTTTGCATCGATCCTGTCAGCGGAACAACAAAGGTTAAAGATGCAAAAATAATTATTGCTATAAGTGAGATGATCGACAGGGTTTTTGTCGTATCATACGTTGAAGCAGGTTGCGACTCTGGATTCGTTGTCGCTAACAAAGCACCAGCACATAAAAATGGCATGTATGCAATTGTGTGTTCAAAGGTGAACATCCGTGATTCATTTATTACCAAATGAAGTTGCATGGCTCCGACGCCAGCCGCAATAAGCAACCAGCAGATCAACCGGAAAATTTTGATATTGCAGGCGGCTACGATAAACGGAAATGCTAAATAAAATTGTTCTTCCACGGCAAGCGTCCAGGTATGATCGAACCAATCTGAGAAATTAGTCGGCATATTTTGGAAGCCAAGCTTAAAATTCTGGACGTATAATATATACATCCAGGCATCTTCAAGCGGTGCATTTTTATAATAGCTATAAGCAATGGTTGCGAAAAGCATTGCATAATAGGCGGGAAAAATCCTTAAGATGCGGCGTATATAAAAAGTTTTGTAGTAGTGCCCGCTGCCTTTTGTCCGAAGCAGGATTTTTGTAATCAGAAAACCCGACAAAACAAAAAATACGTGCACGCCTATCCATCCCCAGCTTATCAGGTGGACATGAAAAATCAAAACCATCAAAACCGCATATCCCCTGAGCCCGTCCAGGGCTTTGTAGTATTGCAGAGGTTGATATTTAGATCTGGTAATAACCGACGTTCTTCGCAAAATATGGAATTTCGTGGAGATACTCTGCAATCCGCAAAACATAGCATGTTTATTTGAATATAATTCGTTTCGATTTTCGGGTAGATTAAATCAGTAATCCGAATTCACGAATACCAAACCGTTTGTCGCAATTAACGGTCGTTCCAACTGTGATATTTGTACATTAGTCGAAACAAATTTCAATCTCCAAAAGTTTTGAGGTTCTTGGAAGGCCTAAAGAATAATTCTTTGAAAAGCGTCCCAGCCTCCAGGTTCACCATTAGATTGAAAAAAGATTTGCTGATGTGTTGTGTCAGTAGGCTGTTTCCGAAAAAATAATTTTAGATGGTAACAAAAAAGCCTGGTGCCAAAATTATCCTGAATTTTATTTTAGCCTTTGTAATTAGTTATGCGATTACAATGTGCTGGGAGATTTTGTTATTAAAAAAACCGGCAGATGAGTTTCTCTACTTTTTGATCAATGGAATTTCAGAGAGATAAAACACAACCGTTAGTTGCTAACAGAAAAAACGGTATGTAAACAATGGTTATCCTTTCCTCAGGCCATCCACGACAAAGCAATCTTCGCTGCTATCTTTATCACCCATCAATAGATACCCGTTGTTAGTAAGCAGGTCCAGCAGATGAGAACCGTTTTTCTTCATGTGGTGTACTTCGAGGCTAAAAAACTTTGGTTTTATGGCTTGATCAAGCACAGCAGGTAGCACCTGGTATTCGGCGCCCTCTATATCCAGCTTCATCCATTGCTCATCAGATATCTCTGGAACCTCGCAATTGATGGCAAATCCAGGGGGATTTTCGTCTACATATCCAATCTGCGAAAGATCCTTGTGAAAATAAAGTGTGGTTGTCTTAGACCAGAGTCCCAGGTTTCTGGCCAAGGAGTTGATGTTATTTTGTTTCAGATTAATCAGCAACTGGGCGAAATTTTCCTCATCTGGTTCATATGCTGTTATCCTGATGCCCGGAAAATATGCATTTGCAAGAACAGAGAACATTCCGATATTGGCTCCTCCGTCAATTACTGATTTTGGTTTGAAACCGGGTTTGGTATAAATCTCAGCGATTAATTCTCCGCCAACGGTATAGTCGCCTTCGTTCCCTTCACGCATCGAGAATAATACAGGCCGGCCGGCAATTACAAGTGAAACCTGTAGCTGCCCGGACACGCAGCGTTTGTTCAGCTGCCTGAGCCACCAGGCTCTTGCCAGATCGCGATGGGTGCCAAGTTTTGGGAAACCAGCCAGCAGAAATGCAGTAATCTTGTCCTTGAAAGATTTTCCTTTTCTGGATAGTTTTAAAGTATCAGTTAAAGTTGCTAAAGTAGACATAATTCATCGTCGGGAAAGTTAACAATCAAGTGTGTACCAATCGTCAAAGGCACTTATGTCCTGATGCACACGTTTGTAGTTATTCTTATTAAGGAGTGTAAATATTTCATCCCGTATTGCCGTAAGATTGTGTTCTACAGTAATTGTCCTGAATTTGTATTTTGAAAAGTCTACACCTTTTAGGATTTCAAACTCGGAACCTTCGGTGTCAACGGATAAGTAATCAATAATATCAGGTGCCTTATGGAATTTCAACAGGTCGTTCAACGAAATAGTCTGAACACGGTATTCTTTTCTTTGCGTTCGTTCTTCGGAAAAATAATCCGTCTCAGCATACCCTTTAATAGTAGAAAGTTCGGCCATATTGGTAGTTTCAAAAAAAATCAGTTCTTCTCCGGTTGATGACCATACACATCTGTCTTCAATTATGCAGCTTCTGTTCTTGTGTAGATCTTCGTGCCAGACTTTTCCCGGTTCGGCAACGATGCCTTTCCATCCAAACTCTTTTTCAAGCAGATAAGTGTTGCTTAGACTTTTGCCATTGGTTGCTCCAAACTCCACAAAAAACCCATTGGTTTTGCTGTTCAATGTATATAACACAAATAAGTCCTGAAATAATTGTGATTCTGATTTTAACAACTTGTCTGCCGCAAAACCCAGAAAAGCAAGGCTCGAGTTCTCGCTATTATTTTTCTTTATTATGAACAATAACCTTTCAAAAGCAGAATTGATTAATTCATATTTTTTAGCATCCTCCTGATTTGAGTATCCGATACCGAACTTGTTAAATACTTTTTTTACTATTTTTTGCGACAAAGAAGACATTTAAAGAGGTTTATTTACTGGTAAATATATTTAACTTGATTGAATGCCACTGCAGTTTATGCATGTATACGAGCGTAACCTGTAATCGGTACAATCACAAGATTTCCTGTACGCTGAAGTCTGATAGTCCAAATGACTCATTTATATCTTCAATTTTATAAAGTGGAACTTTCCCAAAAAATGATGCCCACATACTATACGTACTGGGTGGTCCGACGATGAAATTACATCTGGCAAGGCAGTAGAGATCCAGCAATTGATGCCCCGGAGCAAAGGAAAGCCGAAGGTTTTTATTTGTAAAATGACTATGATCCAGATTTTCAGGCGAGGCAATGAGAAAATGTATTGTCATAGAGGGAAACAATGCCAAAAGCCGCTCAATTATCTCTTCATACTGCGATACTGAATAAAAGTATTTCCCATTTAAAAAATCTTTGTAGTCTCCCCGTCTTATATGTATCCCTATCTTTAATTCCTCTTTATTTGGAAAGTTAGTTTGGAAAAATTCATTTATTTGATTCTGGAAAGATGGCCGGGGTCGAAAAAATGCCCGAATTTTTTCCTGATGTATCAAAACCAGCCTATTGGATCGGAAAGGCCAGCCAGCCACGAAAAATATTAAGGATGGCCTGAAAACAGTTTGATCTTCTAAGTCGGTGTGTTCCTCAAGGCTTATCTTTTTTGATCCAATCAGTTTATTGTTAACACCCAGACTCAGAAGTCTGTATATTATTCGTTCACAATTTTTGTATGCCCATTGATTTACCGGCAGTATCGGCCGGGTAGCCAGGGTAAAATAATCCCGGTAACTGTAGAAAGCCGGGTTATAAATTGAAACTTTTTTTTCGATTCCATAAGCAAGGAAATTTGCGTAAACAAACAATAAATTCGCCATTTGCCCAGGTCTGTCCGTAATTACTATCATAATATCATCGCAAAAAACAAAAATATTCATTTCACATGAACAAGATGTATGGAAAACCCAGGTTAGCGAACGGGTTTTCGTTGCTACAAAAAATATGCATTTGATCTTAGTCACATAATTTATCGCGAATTATATGTTTAACTAAGCAAAGTAGTTTTCGGCTTAACTTTTGCGTTGACCGGGCTTTATGTGACTGATCTATACTTTCTATCCATTGATTTTCATGATTTCTAGTTTGGTTTTTAGTATTCATTACGTTGTTAAATCACCTATATTTGCAACCGGTAAAAACGTAAAAAGATGCAATAGTAGGATTAAAAAGAGAAGTGAGAAAGCAGTAAATAGTTCTACTATGATCGCCAAAATTTTTGATATAGCAAATATGGATACAACGGACCAGTGTTTCTGGCTGACAATATTAAATCCATAGAAAGGGTATAAGAAGCATTAAAATTATGCAGGCTATACCCTTTCTGTATTAAATACCCTACGGGAATTTTGACGTATCGAGTTCATTATAAATCAGTTACAATAATTATCTGTGACTGGCATGGCGAAGCTATGGCCTGACTTATTAAATGAATCAAAAACCCATTTCCTTTGGCATCATAGGTTGCGGCAGGATCGCTCAGACGCACGCCCGTCTTATTGCGGAAAGGGGAACTTTGGTCGCGGTTTGTGATACGGCTCAGAAAAAATCGGATGATCTAGCGGCTCAGTATCAATCAAAATCATACGTTGATCATCAAAGGATGCTTGCCGAACATCCGGAGATCGATTTGATTTCTGTTTGTACACCAAACGGCCTGCATGGTGCCCATTCAATTTACGGACTTGAAAGAGGTTTTCATGTGTTGTGCGAGAAGCCAATGGCTTTAAAAAATGAAGATTGTCAGAAAATGATTCTGGCAGCCCAAAAGTTTAACAGAGAACTATTTATAGTCAAACAAAACAGATATAATCCTCCGGTAATTGCTGTTAAACAGTTAATAGACAAGGGCCGGTTGGGAAAAATTTATAGCCTGCAGGTTAATTGTTTCTGGAACCGTAATGCGGATTATTATCAAAATAGCTGGAAAGGCACCACGGACCTTGATGGTGGTACCCTTTTTACACAGTTTAGTCATTTTATCGATTTGTTGTACTGGATAATGGGAGATGTGAAAAAAATCGAAGCTATAACCGGCAACTTTGGGCATCAAGGCCTGATAGAATTTGAAGACACCGGAGCGGTAATCCTGCAATTTAACGAGGGCGCTATCGCCACAATTAATTATACGGTAAACAGTTACCTGAAAAATATGGAAGGTTCTCTTACAGTTTTTGGTGAGAAAGGAACGGTGAAAATTGGCGGCCAATATCTAAATGAGCTGGAATATCAGGAGATTGAAGATTATCGGATTACCGACCTGCCAAAAGGAAGCCACGCAAATAATTATGGTAACTACCAGGGATCAATGAGTAATCACGACAAAGTATTTGACAATGTGGTTGATGTTTTACGAAATAATGGTAAAATGCTGACAAGCCCGCAGGATGCATTGAAAACAGTAGAAATAATTAATAAGATTTATGAAGCGGCAAACAGGTTGAATGATTCCGAAATACATCCAGCTAAATATTGATCAGGCTTTTGTGGAACCAGCAATAAAAAAAACAGAGATAAAAAACGTAACGTTTGGTGAAAATGTGCAAATCATCGAACCTGTAAACCTATATGATTGTGCAATTGGTGACCAAAGTTTTGTAGGGCCATTCACTGAAATTCAGCAAGGTGTAATTATCGGCAAACGTTGCCGGATTCAGTCACATAGCTTTATTTGCGAAGGAGTAACCATTGGGGATGATTGTTTTATTGGACACGGAGTTATGTTTATTAATGATGATTTTAGTTCGGGCGGGCCTGCCGGAGGCGATCGGTGTAAATGGAAAAATACAATTATTGGGAATCACGTTGCCATTGGATCCAATGCGACAATATTGCCCGTGACAATATGCGATCAGGTAATAATCGGAGCCGGAGCCGTAGTTACAAAAGATATAACACAATCAGGAAAATATGCCGGCAACCCGGCTATTTTACTGATTGAGAAATAATATTAGCGAAATAGAATTAATTAAGTCAGCTTAAGAACTTGGCAGAAAAAAGAAAATGGTTCGCAATCTATACCCGCCATCGCTGGGAAAAGAAGGTGTTCCAATTACTGCAGGATAAGGGAATTGAATCTTATTGTCCTTTGAATAAAATCCAGCGCAAATGGAGCGATCGCCTTAAGGTGGTCGAAGAACCGCTATTCAAGTCATATGTCTTTGTTCGGGTAAACGAAAATGAAAAAACACCTGTTCGTATGACCAATGGCGTTGTGAACTTCGTATATTGGTTGGGAAAACCGGCATTAGTCAAGGATCGGGAAATTGAAACAATCAGGAAATTTCTCGATGAACATAAAAATGTTGAAGTGGAACAGCTCAATCTTGTATCAAATATTAAAGTCCGGATTACCGCGGGCGCCTTTATGGACAAAGAGGCCACCGTCCTGAACTTTACAAAAAGCAAGGTTAGGGTAATAATTGAAAGCATTGGTTTTGCATTGATAGCAAATATTGACAGATCAAAGCTCGCGATCGTCAAAAAGTAAAAATTTCACTTATTCAAATTAACAAGTTACCATAACAAATGTCAAATTTCTCTTTTTTAAAATCATTTCATCCGATATTACTATGTCTCGGCTTATTAGTAATAACTTCCTGTAACACGGAAAAAAAAATAAGACAAGAGCAAAAATTGTTGCAGGGTAAACTCGATACTGCCGGTAACCTTGAAGTAAAATTCATGGAAGCAAACATTCAGAAAGGAGATATGCTTGCAATAAAAGTGTATAGTGATAATCCTGAAGCCACCATCATTTACAATCAGGCGCAAACTGCTGCTGGTTCTGCTGTTACTTCAGCAGGTTATTTGGTTGATCAGGAAGGTAATATCCGGTTTCAGGATCTGGGAGTATTGCATGTAGAAGGGATGACTAAACTGCAACTTATGAGACAAATGGATGAGAGATTGAAGGAATTTCTGAAAAATCCCTATACTGACATAAGATTTTTGAACTTTCGGGTGAATGTTGTAGGGGAAGTTAATAAACCCGGGGCCATTACTACTCCGGAAGGTAGATTAAGTATTCTGGAAGTTATTGGACTGGCAGGAGATCTTACGGTATATGGCAGACGGGACAATGTATTGATCATACGCGAAAAAGAAGGCAAACGGGAATTTGGCAGACTGAATCTGCGGGATGCAAATGTTTTTCAGTCGCCATATTTTTATCTACAACAAAACGATGTGGTTGTGGTAGAGGCGAATAAAAGGAAACCAAGTGGAAATGACCAGGCACTTATCCGGAATCTTTCAATTGCCAGCGCGATAGCCGGACTGGTTTCGACAATAATTGTTATTTATACGCTGATTCGACAAAACTAATAAGTTAATGCTCTTTGTGTTAATTGTTTTAATAAATAGATAATTATAATGACTGTTGGAGAGATTCAAAATATAAGGGTTTCCGCGAAGGATTTTGTACTCCGCTATGTACGATACATTCCATTGTTTATTGTTTCGATAGGTCTTGGATTGTTCATAGCTTTTTTATATTTACGATATACAGTTCCATTTTATAATGCCAGAGCTACGTTGCTGATCAAAACTTCTGCTGCTCAAACAGGCAGTAATGAGGAACTGGACAACATGTTCTTCAATAGCGCCAGAGCTAATGTTTCCAATGAGGTAGAATTGTTGAAATCTTTGAATCTGGCAAAGCGGGTAGCAGTTTCTCTGAACCTGCAGAAAAAATATTATACTATAGGAAATGTAAAAACTTCGCTGATTTACCCTGAAAGTCCGTTACAATTAGATATTATAAAGCTTAAAGATTCGGCCAATCCTATTGGATTTAATATTTATGTACACAATGATCAGGAGTTTAGTTTTAACAACGCAGAGTCTGCAAAACAGTCTTTTGGACAACCCTTTGAAAACGGTCAAGGCACCTTTCGTATAACCAAAGATGATAGTCTTCCCTTAAATCTTCAGTATCGCGAGTATATTCTTACGTGGGAGCCGATCCAAAATGCCGCTTTTTTTGTGTTAGGAGGATTAGGTGTATCGCCGGTAAGAGATCAATCTAACATCTTGCTATTAACATACTTAACTCCACAACCATTATTGGGAAAGGATATTCTGAATCAGTTGATGGAAGAATATAAAAAACTAAATGTTGAGGATAAGCGTCAAATGGCATCCCAAACTATTTCGTTTATAGATGAACGTCTGAAAATTATTACAAAAGAGTTAGGTGATGTTGAAAAGGATCTGCAGAAATATAAACAGGGAAAAGGTATTACTAATCTGGAGTCACAATCTCAATTATTTGTTGCGAATAAATCTACAATTGAGGCGGACATATCAAATCAGGAAGTTAGAAGAAGTATTTTAAAATACCTGCAAGAATATATTGCTGATCAAAAAAATCAATTTACAGCCGTACCAACAACACTTGGAATTAATGAACCAACGCTTCTTGAACAAGTCGGTAAATATAACCAACTACAATTAGAAAGAGAAGGCCAATTGAGGACAACTACTGCAAATAATCCGTCTATCAAAGGGATTGAAATACAAACTCAAAAATTACGATCAGATTTATTAGAAAATTTAAAAAATCTACTGCAAGTCGCGGCTTTGGAACTTGATGGATTAAAACGAAGGGCTGAACAATTTAACTCTAGCATCGCTGGAGTTCCGATTCGGGAAAAAGAATTGCTGGAAATATCCCGTCAGCAGGGAATCAAACAGACGTTATACTTGTTCTTATTTCAAACGAGAGAAGAGACCCTGATATCCCAGGCTGCTACTGTTTCAAATTCTCAGGTGGTTGATGAAGCTATTGCTTCAGGCGTTCCTGTTACTCCAAAACCTCTGAATGTTAAAATAATGGCTGTTTTCCTGGGATTATTGCTTCCGGTTGGTTTTATCTATTTACGGGAATTGCTTAATGACAAAATAACTACAAGAGCTGATATTAACAAAGTAACCAAGGTTCCTATTTTTGGTGAGATTGGCCATGCAGAAACAAAAAATGCATTGTTGGTCCAAAAAAACAAGAGAGATGTTGTAACCGAACAATTTCGAATGATAAGAACGAATCTTAGATATTTGGTTAATAACGTGGATAGGCCCGTGCTTCTTGTAACCTCTACATTTAGTGGAGAGGGAAAGTCTTTCATTAGTGTTAATACAGCCGCCGTTATGGCTCTTGCCGGGAAGAAGACGGTTGTGATGGAATTTGATATAAGAAAGCCGAAAATCATGACAGCTTTGGGATTGCCAAAAACCCAGGGGATAACTAATTATCTCGTCAGCAACATTCCTTTACAATCTTTGCCGGTTCAGGTTCCGGGAGTTGAAAATTTATACGTTATTGCCTGTGGCGCTATTCCGCCAAATCCGTCAGAAATTCTGTTAAATCCCAAGCTAAGTGAGTTATTTAAATACGTTAGAGACAATTTCGATATTGTTATAGTCGATACACCACCGGTTGGGTTAGTAAGTGATGCTTATACTTTGAGCCAACACGTAGATGCAAGTTTATATATTGTCAGGATGGGCTATACACTTAAGAAACAAATGCATTTCATCGAAGAGTTATATAGTAATAACAAATTGCCAAATATTGGACTATTAGTAAATGATATTAAAGCTAGTTCCCATTATTATAGTTATGGTAATTACGGCGGATATGGATATGGTTATGGTCAATCACAAGGGTATTTTGAATCGGATTCGAAAGTGAAGGGATCGTTTATACGACGCATTTTTCAATCGATTAGAAAACGTCTTGGTAGATAATATTGCTTTTTAAATTTATCTGTTGTTTTAAGTGACATTATATTAATTCCGTCGATCGGACTAATAAAAAAGGAGATACCTTAATTCAATTATTAGCTTGCGCAAGGATTCCTTGTTGTTTACCTTTTTTCTATAGCCCATCATTCGTGAGCTCTGGTTCTTGGAACAACGGCGCATAATGATTATCTGTTTCAACATCCACTTCAGAAAACGGTTTTCGGAAGTTTTTTTTATGAGAACTATAGGATCTCTCAGTTTTACAAAACACTATATAGAAATTGTAAAAATATAGTAGACAAATAGGCATGAACAATTTGCAACATCAGAGAGCATGGAAGAAAAAACAGACTTAATAAAAAGTGATCATTGGGATTTGGAAATAAAACCAGAAAGTAGTTTCTTCGAACTGCATCTTCGTGAGATTTGGAATTATCGGGACCTGCTTATTCTATTTGTCAAGAGGGATTTTATTGCGCAGTACAAACAAACGATACTTGGGCCAATTTGGCATTTGATCCAGCCATTGCTAACGACAGTGATGTTTCTTTTTATTTTCGGCCGTGTTGCTCAAATGGGAACAGATGGCATTGAGCCGGTGTTATTTTACATGTCTGGAATCACAATATGGAATTATTTCGCCGCTTGTCTTACAAATACATCGAACACATTCGTGAACAATGCATCAATATTTGGTAAAGTATACTTTCCCAGGCTTGTAATACCGCTATCAATAGTATTGTCGAATATTATGCGGTTCGGTATTCAATTTATTTTATTATTTATTTTCATGTTAAGTTATGCATTCTTTAAGGATGTGCCAGTCCAATACTCATTTTATTGGCTATTTATACCTCTGTTGATTGTAATCATGGCAGGTATCGGACTTGGGCTAGGAATCATTATATCTTCTTTAACTACAAAATATAGAGATTTATCATTTTTATTGACCTTTGCCATTCAGCTCGGCATGTATGCCACACCAATTGCTTATCCTTCTTCGTTTCTACAGCACTCTGAATACAGTTGGGTTGTAAATATAAATCCTCTATCAGGTATAGTCGAAACGTTTAGATTTTGTCTTTTTGGAAAAGGAACCGTAGATGTATCTCAATTAATTTACAGTTTAGTTTTTATGGTAATTGTATTACTGATAGGGACTCTTGTGTTTAGTAAGGTAGAAAAAGATTTTATGGATACGGTATAAAATGGCACGATGAAGAATGTAGCGATTAGCGTGAATGGAATCGGTAAACAGTACAAACTTGGTCAAATTGGCACAGGAGCACTTGCTCATGACCTAAACCGTTGGTGGTATAAAGTCAGAGGGAAGGAGGATCCTTATCTTCAGTTGGGGAGTGACAATGTACGCTCAGCCGTGACTAGCGAGGAATACGTTTGGGCTTTACGTCAAATAGACTTTGAAGTTTGTCAAGGTGAAGTTTTAGGTATAGTTGGTCGCAATGGTGCAGGCAAAAGCACTCTCCTTAAAATTCTTAGTAGAGTCACAACACCTACAACAGGAAACATCAAGGTTCGTGGTAGAATAGCTAGTTTATTGGAAGTAGGTACCGGTTTTCATCCTGAACTAACCGGTAGGGAAAATATTTTTTTGAATGGGGCGATACTCGGAATGCGTAAAGATGAAATAAACCGAAAACTCGATGAGATTATTAGTTTTAGCGGTGTCCAACGCTACATTGATACACCCGTTAAACGGTATTCTTCCGGAATGTATGTTCGATTAGCTTTCGCAGTAGCCGCTCATTTGGAAAGTGAC
>Ga0193752_1001452_pt1 | contig 19663 bp, 20 predicted proteins | sample H1c1metaG_FD_144924 | JGI IMG/M metagenome (GOLD analysis project Ga0193752, IMG submission 144924) | Soil microbial communities from a riparian zone of the East river system, Colorado, United States - H1c1 | ecosystem: Environmental > Terrestrial > Soil > Riparian zone | place: USA: East River...
AAATAGGCGCAAGTAAAGATGTAAACCAGGATAAGATCTATATGGATTATGAAATTTCCTATGCTGAAGGAGGTGGGGGCGACCAGGTTGTTCTTAACATTCAATACCGCTTTGCCGGTGCCGCCGGTACAACGCTGGTATTAAACAATCCAAGCCAGGTAAAAATGGATGGGAAAATATTAAACGTAGACAGCAGTGAGGAAAATGGTGCTTATTACTACGTAAGCGAAAATTATAACTACTTTTTGGGTAAACACAGCATTGAGTTTACCGATATAAACGGAAAGCAATTTACAGATAGTTTTGAATTTGCGCCATTTACACTGGTAAACCTCCCCGCAACTGCTGATCGTAATAAAGACCTTGTTTTTTCCTGTGATATAAACGGTTTAAATGCGAATGATGATATTGAAATAAACAGTGTTGATACCGACAGCAGTTTTCACCATCATCTGCCGGGGTCTGGTGCCAGGCTTGTTATACCAGCATCAGACTTAAAACGACAAAAGAATAAAGATGTAAGTTTTGAAACTACCATTTACCGTAAAATACCCTTAACTCAAACCACATCAGAAGGCGGTACCTTGATGTTGACTTACCGGCTTAAACCTGTAAAAGTAAAATTGCAGTAATAAACAATTTAAAAAGATATTACAATAGCTCCTTATAACAACTAAGTCGAAAATAGATATCTCCTTTTGGATACCACTTCCCCGAAGCCCCCGATCCAGCCCGAAAAATACGGGAGCAACTTATACGGGTAAAATATAAAAAAATAATTTTTTATATAAATAATTTACAGTATATTTATATTATAAAATATATCCCCTTTTATTACTGCAATCCGGTCTTATATCCAAATTGTAATTAAGTTTTGTTTATAGAAATAACATTAAAATTGTTGGCTACATATTGTTGTTCAATAGGAGATGTTAATGCCTGTATTAAAGTTTAACAATAATAAATTCTACATTATGATTATTACAAAACGAATTAAAGGACTCCTATTATTTGGTATCATTGCAATGGTATCAATTACGTTGCTTACATCGTTCATCAAAAGCGACAGGGAAAAGAAAACAAAACAGGCATATGTTTCTTCTGTAATTAAGCCTTACGAAATATTCTATTGGAACGGTGTTTCATGGCAAAATGAGCCTTATGCCATATGCGATGGTAATGGGGCCATCTGCTCAGCAGGTTTCAGCTCAATGGGTTCTACCAGGACTGTTTCGGATATTTTAACTGAAGCTGTAAACAAATATAGGTTTGCTGGATATTTATCTAATCCCTCTATAAATTGGGCCAACATATTAGTGGGAAAAGATTATTCAGGAGATCCCGTTACAATTTCAGTTAACATCCAGGAGCGTGTGCCGGGACCTGGAGATCAATAAGAGTAGAGCAGTTATTTTATTAAGAGGAAGAAATATGCTATTTTCTTCCTCTTTTTATTTTCTCCTGCCATGAGAACATTTGGATACTTTAATAATTAATTGCCATAAGGACCATTGCAAAAACAATCTGGAAAAAGTATTGTTACGTATTTTGTAAAAAAGGAAATATGCAAAAGATACTGCTATTGATATGCCTTGTCGCAGGTTCATTACAATCATTTTCACAAAATATCGATCTAACAAAGTTTGAAAAAGAACGGGTTCGTTACAGCAAAAACGCCATGGTCGTATTGGCTGGCTGGTCGGCTGCGAACATAGTTGTAAGCGGTATTGCTACCGACACCCGTAATAAGGAGATGCGCTATTTTCACCAGATGAACGTAATGTGGGGTGGTATAAACCTTGCTATTGCCGGGTTAGGTTATTGGGGTGCCGGCAGGGAGAAAATTGATAACCCTACCCTGGAAGCAGTATTAAAACATCAGAACAGGATGGAGAAAACTTACCTGATCAATGCAGGTTTGGATGTTGTTTATGTGGGAGCTGGTTTATTGATGAACAAGACCAGTGATAATCAAAAAAATCCCGAAAGATTTAAAGGCTATGGTAATTCCATTATGATGCAGGGTGGTTTTTTATTATTGTATGATGCTATTATATATGCTATACACCACAAGCATGGCAAACCGTTAAAAGGTGTGGGCGATAAAGTAACGTTGAATGCCGGGCCTGGTGCAGTATCGCTAACCTATAATTTTTAGGTGTTAAGAATTACCCAAAACACAGCCATTCATCAAATTAAATTCCTGCATATGACTTTACAGGGCTATTTTTACACGAATAAATTCGTATGTAACTACGTATCATGAAGAAAATTATACTCTCTCTTTTTGTGATCTTTGTGGGCCTGACGGTAAAAGCGCAGGTTAGGGGTACACTTATAGATTCTGCCAGCAAAAAACCAATTGACAATGCAGTAATTGCATTGGTGGTAAAATCAAACCCGACAGATACCAGTTATACTTTTACAGATGACAAGGGACAGTTCAGGTTTGATGTTGTTCCCTCCTCCCCTTTCTCTGTCGTTATACGCCATTTAGGTTATGTACCAAAGTCAAGGTATGTACCTGTAAGTAAGGCCGAAAAAACAATTGATGTGGGCAGTTTTGTAATGGTGCAGGACGCAAAATTATTAAGTGAAGTAGTGGTAGAAGCTCCTGCCATTGTGGTTAAAGAAGATACCATAGAATACAACGCATCATCCTTTAAAGTAAAGGAAGGTGCAGTAGTGGAAGACCTCATAAAAAAAATGCCCGGTATACAGGTAGATAAAGATGGCAATGTAACCGCACAGGGCAAAGCCGTAAGTCGTGTAAAAGTAAATGGTAAAGATTTTTTTGGCGGCGATGTAAAAACAGCGACCAAAGAATTGCCTGCCAATATTGTAGATAAGATACAGATCATTGATGATTATGGTGACCAGGCAACGGTTAGCGGCATTAAAGATGGCGACCCGGATAAAGTGATGAACATCCAGATAAAAAAAGATAAGAACAAAGGTTTTTTTGGGCGTGTTACAGGTGGTTATGGAACTGATGACCGCTACCAGGGCTCATTCAACGGCAATTATTTTAATAACAATACACAGATATCTGTTTTAGGCAACAGCAACAATACCAATACTTCGCTCTTTAATTTTGGCGGAGGAGGCAACCGTGGCGCTACCAGTATGATGCGCTCTGGCATGAGTGCTATGAGTGATATGGGCGGCATGGGCGCTATGAATAATATGATGTCTCAGGGAGGCGGTGGTAGTTCACCGGCTTTTACGGGCGGCAGCAATGCTGGCATCTCTACCACCAATTCTTTTGGTTTTAATTACCGTGATCAGTGGAGCAAAAGGATCAGTGTTTACGGAAGTTATTCTTACAATCATAAAAATACCAGCCAGCTGCAAAACAGTTATGAAACCAATAACACAACACTCATTAATAACAACCAGGACCTGAATTCCCTGACTAAAGGAAACTCTCATCGTTTTACATTTAATTTAGAATACCAGATAGATTCTTTCAATTACCTGAAAGTGAGTCCCAGTATAAATTACAGTGGCAGCGATGCGGATAGCAGAACAATCTTTGATTATAAAAAACCTGATGGCACAAAAACACTGGATGGTTCCAATAAAAATTTAAACGAATCCCGGGCGCCAAACCTGGCTGCAACCATTTTATACAATCACAAATTCAGAAAACGTGGCCGCAATTTTTCAAGCAGCATCACTTTAGGTACCAGTCAAAATAATTCTGAGCAGGATGTAACGAATTTGAGTACGCAATACCAGCCTTTTGTTTTCAACAGAAATACATTCCAGTTTACCGACCAGGAAAACAATAATTATAACTATGGCGTGCGGTTCACTTATTCGGAGCCATTAAACAAATACCGCAGCCTCGATTTTAGCTACTCTCATAATTTAAATTATGGCAGAAACGACCGTAAAACATTCAATGTAGATTCTGCTACAAAAGCAAGGACCCTGAACACTTTTTTGAGTAATGATTACGAGAATGATTTTTACAACAACCGCATCGGGGTTTCATTAAGAACAACAAAAAAGAAATACAATTATACAGTAGGCATTAGTGTGCAACCGGTAAACTTACAGGGTAGATCTCTTACCAAAGACAGTGCTTATAAAACCATCAAAAGAGCCAATGTGTTCCCTATTGCCAGGTTGGTATACAATTTCAGCCGTACAAAAACATTGAATGCCAGTTATAATGGAAATGCCACCCAGCCCAGCTTTAGCCAGTTGCAACCGGTGCAGGATTTTACTAATCCGCAAAGCACCACCGTTGGTAACCCCAACCTGAGGCCATCAATCAATCATAATCTAAACCTGAGTTATAACAATTTTAATTTTATAACCGGTAAAGTGATATTTACCAATTTAACTGTAAGCGCCATCCGTAACCAGATCGTAAATAAAACCGCAAAACGTGACAGTATCGGTTCTGTAATTTCTATCCCTGAAAATGCGAATGGCTATTACAATGTATTGGGTTTTTATGCTTATTCAAAACCTTATAAAAACAGGAAATATGTTTTAACATTCAACGGTAGCTTAAACTTCAATCATAATATCAGTTTAACTGATGTGTTCGTATCGTTGGTAACTCCCTTGAGCAAAATCTTAACCGCAATAAAATAAACGGCAACAACTGGATCATTACCCAGGGTTTTAATTTTGAATACAACTACAAAGAGATACTTGAACTGGGAACCGGCATCAGCTATAGCTTAAATGACAATAAATTTAAAAGTGCTACCAGTAAACCTTTAACCGGTTTTCAAAATACATCCAGCAATGCCTGGACGTTTAGCAGCAACATGAATCTGAATATCACCAAAACGCTGGTATTGAAATATGATTTTGATTATACCATTAATTCGGGCTTAGCCAGCGGTGTAAATAAGAACCTGGCCATCATGAATGCATCATTGGAAAAGCAGCTCTTTAAAAAGAAGAATGGGATCATCAGGCTGGCAGCCTACGATCTGTTTAATCAAAACAGTAATATCAGCCGTAATGTAAGCGGTCCCTCTATTATTGATACCCGTACAAACCGCCTTACCCGGTATTTCATTGCCACTTTCACCTATCGCCTGCAAAGATTTGCAGGCCAAACGATACAGGGGCCGGGCATGGATATCAGGAGAATGGGGCCTCCACCCAAATTTTAAGTATAAAACCTGAACAAATATAATTTCCCAAGGGCTTTTTAAAGCCCTTTTTTATTACCTTTGCCACCCTAAAAGCGGCCCTTAAAACAGGGCGATACGTTAATTTAACCAGGATATTACTATGAGTGGTGCATTAAAAGAGGTTCGTAACCGGATAAAGAGTGTGCAGAGTACACAGCAGATCACAAAAGCCATGAAAATGGTGAGTGCAGCAAAGCTTCGCCGTGCCCAGGATGCCATTACACAAATGCGCCCTTATGCACAGAAGTTGCAGGAAATGCTGAGCAATATTGTAAGCAACAGCGATGGCGATGTAAATATGGCACTGGCTGCCGAAAGGCCGGTTGAAAATGTGATGATCATTGTGGTTACCAGCGACCGTGGTTTATGTGGCGGTTACAACAGTAACCTGATCAAACTGGCAAAACAGGTTATTGCAGAAAAATATCCTCAGCAGGCAGCAAAAGGAAAAGTACAGATCTTACCAATTGGTAAAAAGGGATATGAGAATTTTAATAAAAGCGGTTTTAAAGTAGTTAATCAGTACTGGGATATTTTCACCGGCTTAAGCTTTGATAAAGTACAGGCTGCTGCAAAATATGCCATGGATGCATTTGCCAACAAAGAAATTGATGCAGTAGAACTGATATACAGCGAATTTAAAAATGCTGCCACCCAGCGTTTTGTTGCTGAGCAATTCTTACCGGTATCAAAAGTTGCCAAAACAGAAGGCCAGAAAAATGCAGATTTTATTTTTGAGCCTGATAAAAATGTTCTGATAGCTGAGCTGATGCCTAAGATATTAAACACACAATTGTTTAAAGCTACATTGGATGCAAATGCCAGTGAGCATGGCGCCCGTATGACTGCCATGGATAAAGCCAGCGATAACGCCAACGAATTATTAAAATCATTAAAGATCAGCTACAACCGTGCAAGGCAGGCTGCCATTACAACCGAGTTAACGGAGATTGTAAGTGGTGCGGCTGCGTTACAAGGTTAAATTGATTTGATGATAAATTGATTTGAAGATTTGATGATGAATTAAAAATTATCGACACCGTTCAAATTATCAAATCATCAAATTATCAAATCATCAAATTGAACATGGAACTTTCAGAGATCATTCCACATATAGAAGCTTTAATTTTTGCCAGCGATAAACCGTTGATCAATGAAGAGATACTGGAACTGGTAAACAGTGCCCTGGCTTTTATTGAAGATCGTGCCACACAACAACAGGTAGATGCTGCTGTTGAAGGCATCCAGGAAAAATACAGTGCCGAGTTTTATGCATTTGAGCTGAAACAAATTGGTGGCGGCTGGCAATTCCTTACCAAAAAAGAATACCACAAAACCGTTGCCCAGCTTAATGGTGATAAATTTTTAAAACGCCTTTCTACAGCTGCGCTTGAAACACTTGCCATTATTGCTTATAAGCAGCCTATTACCAAGAGTGAGATCGAATCTATCCGTGGTGTGAACTGTGATTATGCCGTACAAAAATTACTGGAGAAAGACCTGGTAATTATTTCAGGAAGAAATGAAGATGCCGTTGGTAAACCACTTATCTACGCCACTTCAAAATCTTTCATGGATTATTTCGGCATCAACAGTTCTGATGACCTGCCAAAAATATCTGAAGTATTGATGGAAGAACTGGTACAGGCTACCAATGTGCAGGAAGCAGAAGAAAATATGGAAGCTGAGAATGCTGCTGAACGTGAAATTACAATTGAAGAAGAAATAGTTGCCAATGAAACAGCAATTGAAGATGATACTGAAACAGTACTGGCAGTTACTGAGAACGGGGATATTATAGAGGAAGAAAATGACAGCAACCCTGCTGATGAAAAAACCGAGATTTAAGTTCCCCCGTTAAATATTTTAAACATAGGCATGATTATTTCATGCCTATTGTTTTATATACAGAAATTGCATTTTGCATTAAAGCTGTTAACTTTAAGTAATGACAAAACAATTATTTTCAACGGCTACAGATAATCTTTTAAAACTTTTTCTTATCAGTTTTATGCTTATCTCCTGTGCGTCCACTCAAAAGAATAATACCGTGAATAATGAAGGGCAAAAAACAACCACTGAAACAAAAGCACTTGGCGATTTTGATAAACAGGCTCATCGTGGTGGCCGGGGATTAATGCCTGAGAACACCATACCTGCTATGCTCAATGCCATTGGCCTGGGTGTTACTACTTTGGAAATGGATATCAGCATCAGCAAAGACAAAAAAGTATTCCTTTCTCATGAACCGTTTTTAAATCATGAAATAACCACAAAACCCGACGGTGGTTTTATTGATGAAAAAACTGAGAAGTCTTTCAATACGTACAAGATGAACTATGCTGACATTATTAAGTACGATGTTGGTATGAAACCGCATCCCCGTTTTCCGGAACAACAAAAAATGAAAGCTGTTAAACCGCTTTTATCAGATGTGTTTAAAGCAGTTAAGGAATACATGATGACAGTAAGGCGTCCTTTTCCTTTTTATAATATTGAAACCAAATGTTTATCTGCAACAGATAATAAATATCATCCAAAACCGGCCGAATTTGTAGAGTTGCTGATGAAAGTGATCAAAGAAAATGAAATGGAAGATCATGTGATCATCCAGTCATTTGATTTCAGGACCTTAAAATACCTGCACCAGCATTATCCAAAAATAAAAACAGCTATGCTGGTAGAAGCCAATAACAAAAGCAGTTTCCGCAAACAGATTAAAGACATTGGCTTTACACCGGATATCTACAGTCCCGAATTCCCATTAGTTATCGCCGATTTGATCAAAGACTGTCATGACCTGAACATGAAGATCATTCCCTGGACGGTGAATGATAAAAAGAAAATAGATGAATTGAAAAAAATGGGCGTTGATGGGATCATAACGGATTACCCAAATTTGTTTTGATCAGTAGTTTACAAGTTCAACCAGTCATTGGCATTCTTAAACAATAATTTTTCGGTCAAATCTTTTTTAAAGTTCATTTCAGCGATCAGTTTCCCGGGATGATGCTCACCCAGTGGAAAAGGATAATCACTACCCAAACAAATTTTATCTTCTCCTATTACATCCATGATATAACGCATCGCTTTATCATCATGCACCAGGCTATCGATCCAGAATTTACCGATATAATCTCTCGGGTTAATAGCATTGTCTATAGCAACCAAATCGGGCCGCACATTAAACCCATGTTCAATTCTGCCAATAGTTAAAGGAAAACTTCCGCCACCATGTGCAAAAGCGACTCTTAGTTTTGGGAATTTTTCAAACACACCACCAAATATCATCGAGCAGATTGCACGTGATGTTTCGCCCGGCATACCTACCAGCCAGGGCAGCCAGTATTTTTGCATCTGCTGTTCTCCCATCATTTCCCAGGGATGTACAAACAAGGCGCAGCCAAGCTTTTCAGCTGCTTCGTAAAAAGGAAAGAATGTTGGATCATTTAAATTAACTCCGTTGATATTGCTTCCTATTTCAAGTCCAGGCATTTTTAATTCGGTTACGCAGCGTTCCATTTCTTTGATCGACAGGTCAATATCCTGCAGCGGAACCGTTCCAATACCAATAAAACGTTTGGGATCTTTTGCAACCGTATCGGCAATATGGTCATTAAAAAAACGGGAAGTTTCATAACCATCATTTGCCTTTGCCCAATAATTAAATAAAACGGGGATCGTTGAAAGTACCTGTATAGTTACATCGGTCTCATCCATCTCTTTCAGGCGAACAGTTGCATCAAAACAATTATCCTCTACCTCCCTGAAAAGTTTATCACCCTTCATCATGCAAGCTTTGCAATTGCGGTGTTCAAGATGTATAAATTCACCATAGCCAAATTTTTGTACCCAGTTGGGCATTTTATCGGGCATGATGTGGGTGTGTATGTCAATCTTCATTATCAATGCTTGTGGTTTATGGTTTGTAGTTTGTTGTTTAACCACAAACAACAAACTACAAACAGTTTAACCCTTTTTAATTGGAGGCGCCATCACTGCTCCACATTTGCTACACGTTCTTTTGTGCTCATCACTATAAAAACCTTCCATCACCGGTGGCAGTTGCGTTACAATATCAGTGATCACTTTATATTCTTCATACAATTTATTGCCACAGTTTTCGCAGTACCATAAAAATCCGTCTTCTTCAGTTTCTCTCACTTTTTCAATCACCAATCCCACAGTACCGGCCCCCCGTTGTGGCGAGTGTGGTGTTTTTGGAGGCAATAAAAACATATCCCCTTCATTGATGGGTATATCCCTTGGCACACCACCATCAATGATCTTTAAAACAATATTCCCTTCCACCTGGTAATACAATTCCTCGCTTTCATTAAAATGATAATCCTTACGGCTATTGGGGCCGCCTACCACCATTACAATAAAATTTTCTGCGTCTTTATAAACGCATTGGTTACCCACCGGAGGCTTCAGCTTATCCCGGTTATCATCTATCCATTTTTTCAAATTAAAAGGAGCTGCTATTGGCATGGCGATAAATTTAGAGTTGTAAGTTAATTATTTTTTTGTACCAAGCATCTACTCTTTACCCGTCTTCATTGGCGTCGCACACTTGTACAACATCAAACCATTCAACATTCAATTCCTGCTGTTCACATTCATAACTCATCACTCATAATTCATAACTAATTCTTTACCTTTAAGCATGAATCTGACCATTCCTTATCACCTGGAAAATTTTATCGGTGGAAATTTTATTGGCCCGCTAAGCGGCAGTTTTATTGACAATATAAATCCGGCTACAGGCGCTGTATACGGCCAAATTCCCGACTCCAATGCAAAAGACGTTGATGCGGCAGTAACAGCAGCGAAAAAAGCATTACCAACCTGGAGTGTTTTACCGGTTGAAAAAAGATTTATCATCCTCAATAAAATTGCCGAACTCATTGATGAAAACCTGGAAGAACTGGCCCTGGCCGAAACCAATGATAATGGCAAACCCTTGTGGCTAAGCAAACAGGTTGATATTGCAAGGGCTTCGGCCAACTTTCGTTTTTTTGCAACAGGAATTATGCATTTTGCGAACGAAAGCCACCAGATGGAAGACAAAGCAGTGAACTATACTTTGCGCCAGCCGATTGGCATAGTGGGCTGCATTTCTCCCTGGAATCTCCCTTTATACTTATTTACATGGAAGATTGCCCCTGCACTGGCCGCAGGCAATTGCGTAATTGCAAAACCATCCGAAGTAACACCGGTTACGGCATTTTTGTTAGGAAAGATCTGTAAAGAAGCCGGCCTGCCCGATGGTGTTTTAAATATTCTGCATGGCATAGGACAGCATTGCGGCGAAGCCATTGTAAAACATCCCGATATTAAAGCCATTTCTTTTACAGGCAGTACCAGGGCCGGTGAACATATTGCATCGGTTGCTGCGCCCATGTTTAAAAAATTATCTTTAGAATTAGGCGGGAAAAACCCCAACATTATTTTTAATGATTGCAACTGGGAAAAAATGCTGACGGAAACGATCCGTTCATCTTTTGGCAACCAGGGACAAATATGTTTATGTGGCAGCAGGATCCTGCTTGAAAGAACTGCTTACGAAGAATTTAAAAAACATTTTATTCCCATTGCAAAAAACTTAACTGTTGGCGATCCACTGGATGAAAAAACCAAACAAGGTGCCATTGTAAGCAAAGTGCATTTTGAAAAAATAATGAATTGCATCAATCTTGCCAAAGAAGAAGGTGGCACTATTTTATGTGGCGGCAATGCAGTTAAGCTGGAAGGCAGGTGTACCGAAGGTTATTTTATTGAACCAACGATCATTGAGGGACTTGACCAAAACTGCAGGACCAACCAGGAAGAAATTTTTGGGCCGGTTGTAACTATCCAGCCTTTTGATACCGAAGAAGAAGCAATCGCATTGGCCAATGCAACAGGTTATGGCCTGTCTGCCACCATCTGGACGCAGGATATCGGTAAAGCCAACCGTGTTGCCTCAAAAGTAGAAGCCGGTATCATTTGGGTAAATTGCTGGCTGGTAAGGGATCTGCGTACGCCTTTCGGCGGCGTAAAGAACAGTGGTGTAGGAAGAGAAGGCGGATGGGAAGCATTGAGGTTTTTTACAGAAGCAAAAAATGTTTGTATTCAATTTTAATTATGACAACAATTAATACCGATAATGCTGCCAAACCCTTAGGTGCATATCCTCATGCCAGGCGTGTAGGAAATCTTTTATTCCTTTCAGGCATTGGCAGCAGGAGTGCAAAAGATAATTCAATACCGGGATTGGAGCAGGATGCCGATGGGAATATTGTTAACTATGATATAGAAGCTGAAACCCTGCAGGTTTTTGCCAATGTAAAAGCCGTGCTGGAAGCCAGCGGCAGCAGTTGGGATAAGATCGTGGATGTGACTGTTTTCTTAACCAACATGAAAAAAGACTTCCCGGTTTACAATAAAATTTATGGCGAGCATTTTAAAGATGTACAAGCTTGCAGAACAACGGTAGAAGTAAAAAGCTTGCCAACGCCGATTGCCATTGAACTAAAAGTAATTGCTACAATAGATTAAAATTACAAGATGATATTTGAGAATAGTTTAGATTTTGCCAAACAATCAGATGCTGCTGATCCATTAAAAGATTTTCGTTCGAAATTTTACATTCCCATCATCAACGGAAATGAATGCATTTACTTCACCGGCAATTCGCTTGGGCTACAACCAAAAACTACACAAGATTATGTGCTGAACGAACTGGAAGACTGGGCCAGCTTTGGCGTGGAAGGCCATTTTCATGCAAGGCAACCCTGGTTCAGTTATCATGAAATGTTCCCACAACTGCTTACAAAAATCGTAGGTGCTTTACCTGAAGAAATTGTGGTGATGAACCAACTTACGGTGAACCTGCATTTGCTGATGGCTAGTTTTTATCAGCCCACCAAAGAAAGGTTTAAGATCATCTGCGAAGCAAAGGCATTCCCTTCTGATCAATATGCATTAGAGACACAGGCAAAGTTTCATGGATTGGATCCTGATGATACTATTATTGAAGTTTCGCCAAGAGAAGGAGAACATTGCATCAGAACAGAGGATATTCTTGCAATAATAAAAGAGCATAGCAACCAAACTGCATTGGTAATTTTTGGCGGTGTAAATTATTACAGCGGACAGGTTTTCGACATGAAGACAATTACTAAAGCAGCGCATGAAGCCGGCGCTTATTGTGGATTTGACCTGGCGCATGCAGCCGGTAATATTGAACTGCATTTGCACGATTGGGGCGTTGATTTTGCGTGTTGGTGTAGTTATAAATATTTGAACAGCGGTCCTGGTGGCGTTGCCGGAGCATTCATCAATAAAAAACATACAGGCAATACTGTCTTACCAAGACTCGCCGGCTGGTGGGGACATGACAAAGCAACCCGCTTTCAAATGGAAAAAGGCTTTAACCCCATTGCAACTGCCGAAGGTTGGCAATTAAGCAATGCCCCGGTATTAAGCATGGCTGCACATAAAGCTTCGCTGGATATTTTTGAAGAAGCAGGAATAGAGAATTTAACAGCAAAAGGACAACAGTTAAGCGATTATTTATTTTTTATCATCGAAGAACTGAATGCAGGTTCAACACAAAAAAAGATCGAAATTATTACACCCAAAGAAAATAAAGGTTGCCAGGTTTCTATGCTGATGCTGGAAAGAGGGAAAGAAGTTTTTGAAGCTTTAAAACAAAATGGTGTGCTGGCCGATTGGCGTGAACCAAATGTGATACGCATTGCACCGGTACCCTTATATAATTCATTTGAGGATGTGTTTAAGTTTGGAAAAATAATCAACAGTGTAATTAATTAAAATGGCAGCTCAAATTCTCTGGATAATAGCCTCATCTATTTATATCCTGCTGGCGACATTGCATTTACTGTATACTTTTTTCACAAATAAATTTGATGCAAGAGACAAAAATACCATGGAGTTAATGAAGCAGACGCATCCGCTGTTAACCAACAAACTGACCATGTGGAGTGCATGGATAGGGTTCAACGGAAGTCACAGTGCCGGTGGTATTTTTTTGGGGGCGGTAAATATCATCCTGGCGATCTTTTATTTTGACTTTTTATCTGCAGCTTTATCATTACTTATACTTACGGATATTACAAGCCTGTTCTTTCTTTTCCTGGGAGTAAAGTATTGGTTTAATACACCATTAAGAGGAATTGTAATTGCTACTATTTGCTATATTGCTGCTACAATTATTATATTAGTGTAAATGAAAAAAGAAGTTGTTATTATAGGTGCCGGGTTAGTTGGCTCATTGCTTTCTATTTATTTATCCAAACGTGGATATAAAGTAAATATCTATGAGCGTCGGGCCGATATGCGAAAACAGGATATAGTTGCCGGCCGTTCTATAAACCTTGCATTGAGTGACCGGGGCATTAAAGCATTGGAAGAAGTTGGGTTGATGGATGAGATCAGGAAAATATGCATTCCCATGCATGGCCGCTTTATGCACAATACTGATGGCAGCACTGCTTATCAGCCTTATGGAAAAGAAGGGCAATACATCAATTCAGTTTCAAGAGGCGAATTGAATTGCAAGTTGATGGACCTTGCAGAAAAACATGGTACTGAAATTCATTTTGAACAAAAGTACGTTGGATCGGAACAGACAGTTGATATAAATGGTATCGAAAGATATCTTGCCGTTTTTTCTAATAAAAATTCTAGAAATACTCCCCAGGAAACTGATCTGATATTTTCTTCTGACGGCGCATTTTCTGCCGGTAGATTAGATATGCAACTTACTACAGAACGTTTTCAATATCAACAATTTTACATTGACTTTGGCTATAAAGAATTAAACATCCCTTCGGGAGAAAATGGAAGTTTTTTGTTGGAGAAAAATGCTTTACACATCTGGCCCCGTGGTAATTACATGATGATCGCCTTACCTAATATTGATGGCAGTTTTACCTGTACACTTTTCTTTCCTTTCGAAGGAGAAGTTTCATTTGCTGCGTTGGACAGCAAAGAAAAAGTAAGAGCATTCTTTGAAAAAACATTTACCGATGCAGCTCCCTTAATGCCTACACTTGAAGAAGATTTTTTCACCAACCCAACTTCATCCCTGGTTACTGTAAAATGCTATCCCTGGATACGAGGTGATAAATTTGCTTTGATAGGCGATGCTGCACATGCCATGGTTCCTTTCTTTGGCCAGGGCATGAACTGCGGCTTTGAAGACTGTAGTGTGCTAAACAGCTTAATAGATAAGCATACAGAGAACTGGTCTGCGATCCTCAACGAATATCAAAGCTTAAGAAAACCAGATGGTGATGCCATATGCGACCTGGCTCTAAATAATTTTGTTGAGATGAGAGATAAAGTAGCTGATCCTAAATTTTTATTGCAGAAAAAAATTGAAGCGGCTTTCAGCAAAAAATATCCTGGCAAATGGATACCCTTGTATAGCCAGGTAACTTTCAGTCCGCAGATAAGATACAGCGAAGCGTTGGTGAACGGGCAAAGACAGGAAGCCATTATGCAACAGATCATGGCGATACCGGATATTGAGAATAAATGGCAGGATGAAGCAATTGAGAATATGATCTTAGAGAAATTACACTAATTAAAACGGATTACACGGATTTGATAATTCGTGTAATTAGTCAAAATTCGTGCACTCAATAAATAATAACTATGTACAAATTCCCCTACTACACCGAACAGGACGAACAAAAAGTGATCGACTTCATGAAAGAAAATGCCTTTGCATTAATTACAGGCATGGGAGAAAATTATCCGGTGGCAACACAAATCCCTTTGGCAGTAAAAATAACAGGCAATAAAATATTTTTAGAAGGCCACCTGATGCGGAAAACTGACCATCATCTTGCTTTTGAAAAAAATAATAACGTAATGGTAATTTTTACCGGGCCGCATTGTTTTGTAAACGCCAACTGGTACACTGATCCCAGCATTGGTTCTACCTGGAATTATATAACCGTGCAGGCAAAAGGAAAGATCAGTTTTACGGATGAAGAAGGTACACGCAAAGCAGTTAAAGCCGTCTCTGATAAATATGCAGGTACCCATACAGCCAGTGCTTTTGATAATTTACCTAAGGAATATATTGACCATATGGTAAAAGCCATTGTTGGTTTCAGCATTGAAGTAGAAAGCATTGAGAATACGTTTAAGCTAAGCCAGAACAGGGATGAAACTTCACAAAAGAATATTATTGAACAATTAAGAAAAAGAGGCGACGCAAATTCTGCAGCTATTGCTGATGAAATGGAAAAGAGATTATAATTTTACAGCATGACAAGAAAGCAACTTATTCAACAGATACAATTAAAAAGATCTTACCTCTGTGTTGGTTTAGATACTGACATTACCAAAATTCCCAAACATTTACGATCGCATCCTGATGCAGTTTTTGAATTCAACAGGCAGATCATTGATGCTACGCAGGATCTTTGTGTGGCTTATAAAATAAACACCGCTTTTTATGAAGCCATGGGATTAAAAGGCTGGGAAGCCATGGAAAAAACCGTGAATTATATTCCCAAAGAACAGTTCATTATTGCCGATGCAAAACGCGGAGACATTGGTAACACATCATCGCAATATGCCAAAGCATTTTTTGAAACCCTTAACTTTGATGCAATAACCGTTGCACCATACATGGGCGAAGACAGCGTAAAACCTTTTTTAGAATTTGAAAACAAATGGGCGATCGTTTTGGGCTTAACCAGCAATGCAGGTAGTAAGGATTTTGAGCAACAAAAAATTGGCGAGGACTTTCTTTATGAAAGCGTTCTAAAAAAAGTAAGCAGTTGGGGAAATATAAACAACCTCATGTTTGTTGTTGGAGCCACTAAAGCAAGTGATCTTGAAGATATCCGAAAAATAATTCCTGATCATTTTTTACTGGTGCCGGGCGTGGGTTTCCAGGGAGGAAGTTTGGAAGAAGTAAGTAAGTACGGCATGAACAAAGATTGCGGACTATTGGTAAATGCCAGCAGGGCCATTATTTATGCCGGTGAAAAAGAAGATTTTGCAAGTGAAGCCAGGATCATTACACAGCAATATCAAGCAGAAATGGCAGGTTATATTAAATAACAAAGATTTTATTTTATGCAACGCAGAAAATTTATCCAAAACATTTCTCTTGTTTCTGCCGCTGCCGCTTTACCGGCAATCTCACATGCTGAAACAGCCAAAAAGAAAAAACTTTTTACCACCGCTTTTATATCTGATGTGCATATCAAGCCTTCTGAAATTGCAGAAGCAGGTATGCAGAAAGCACTGCAAAATATCAATCAACTAAAACAGGTACCCAATTTTATTATTAACGGTGGCGACAGCATTATGGATGCACTGGCTGCTAATAAAGAAAAAACCCAAACACAATGGGACCTGTTCAACAAAATAATGCAGGCTGAAAATAAATTACCGGTAAAGAACTGTATCGGCAATCATGATATATGGGGCTGGCAATTAAAAGAAGATGTAAAAAGTGATGGATTGTATGGAAAGAACTGGTGGCTGCAGCAAACCGGCTATTCCAAAACCTATTACGGTTTTACCCATAATAACTGGCATTTTATCGTTTTAGACAGTGTGCAGGAAAATAAAGGTGGATATATTGCCTTGCTGGATGATGAACAGTTCGGTTGGCTTGAAAAAGAACTGGAAGCCAATAAAGAAAAGTTTATCTGCATTGTTTCTCATATCCCCATCGTTTCTTTTTGCAGTGCCATGTTTTTTAAAGATATGCTTCCCAATGGCGACTGGAAACTTTCCCGTGCATTGTTGCATACCGACGCAAGAAAAATAAAAGCCCTTTTTAAAAAATATCCCAACATCAAAACCTGCCTGAGTGGCCATATACACTTACAGGACGAAGTGAATTACCTGGGTATAAAATACTATTGCAATGGCGCTGTAAGCGGCGATTGGTGGGGTGGCGCTTTCCAGGATTTTGCACCTGCCTATGCATTGTTTGATTTTTACAATGACGGAGCGGTGGAAAGAAAAATGATCGAATATTGAGTGCTACACTCCCCTGTTTATTTTCCCGGATGCTATTGCTGCATCAATGATCTCCTTGATTTCATCAGGCCTTCTTGTGCCGATCAGTAAAAGTTTACCATCATTGAACTGAAGTTGTAATCCCCTGCTTGAAGATGCAGAAGTATTGATAGCTCGTCCTGTTTGAGCAGTTCCTGTACGGATCCCCCATCCGCCATACTCATAAAAGGAATTGTAATGCCTTATATAGGCATCATTCAGTTCATGCCATTCAATTAATGTTTCCTTAAACTGAAAGGGAAAGAAACGATAATAGATCCCGGTATCTGTTATGCTTGTCTTTAGTTTTATCTGTGTCAAAAAAAATAAAAGAAGCAGAAAGAACAGCTCAACAATTATTAAAACAAGATCAGGTGCCGGTTTTGGCCCAAAAGGCTTGTGCAAAAATATTTGTTGAATAATAGCATAAACAAACACCACATTAAACGCAGCAACTGCAAGCCAGGCCCACCAGGTTTTAAAACGTTGTACTTCTTTAAAATTAATTGAGCTCATTTTCAAAGTGCTTTAATAATTTCATCTGCCAGATCAGTAGCCCATTTTTTATATTCTTTGCCCGAAGGATGTAAACCATCAGCTGCTAAGAATTCCTGCTTATTGCCATCCGCCCTTTGCGATGTAGTGATGTTAATGAAATGGGCTTTAAATCCCGCTGCTGAATTTTTGCAGACATTATTATACTGGTCAATTTCTTCAGACACCTGTTTTCTATCCCTGCCTTCGGCAAAAGGAGTTACCACCCAATCCGGTATGCTTAACACGAAAACGCGGTGAGGCTTATTACCCGAAAACTGAATTGCTTTTTGCAGCAGATGTTCAAACTCAATTTTAAATTCAATTGCACTGCGGCCCCGGTATTGATTGTTTACGCCGATAAGCAATGAAACAATATCATAATTGTTCAATGTGGTTGTATTTTCAATAGCATTGCTTAGCTCATCGGTTGTCCAGCCTGTTTTTGCAATGATCTCGGCTGTATAAAAAGCAAAGCCTGATCTTCTTAAGATCTGTACAGTTTGATTAGGGAAGTTATCTGCAAAGGGAACCTGTTCGCCAATGGTATAACTGTCACCCAATGCTAAATAAGAATAGTTTATCATGATGCTGCTTCTAATTTTTTGATCCACCTCCTGCAAATTACTAAAGGTATGATACCCAGCAACCCAAAACAGCAATCAATCACAATATGAAAGATCGGGATCTGCCTGATAGGGCCCGCAATTAATGCCAGCGGAAAAACAGCAACGCAGCATATGATCTGCCAGTCAATGATCCAGATATTTTTCACCGGATCCCTATATGGACCGATAAATGATAAGGCGATCACAAAATGTGCAAAGGCAAGCCAGTCGTACCCATAGGTGAGAAAAGGATACTTTGAATTTGTATCAACCAGCGCATCGTAACAGGTTTTTAGCCAGTCTCCCATTTTTTGAGGCATCATATCTTTATATTGCATCAGCCAGCGTAAACCCGTTTCTGCCGGCATAGCTGTGGCTCCGCTTATGATCAATGCGATCATAAAGAACACGATCAGCAAACGTATTTTTGTAATTAGTTTCATTTTACTGTTTAAAGATCAGAACAACCCCATCGTTTCCGCAGGCCTTGAAAGTTACACACTTATTCCTATAAAAAAAGCCTGCAAAATAATTGCAGGCCTTTTTTTATTCATGGCTATAATATCTTACGATGTTCTGGTTTTGGTCCTTGTTTTATTCTTATCCTTACTTTTCATATCTTCTTCAGATGCTTCTCCTACGATGATCTTTCCAAAACTACTTTTTACTTTAACAGGTATGCTACCGCTGCCAGATTTGCCTGAATACTCATAATCAAACTTTGGCCCACGGTCTCTACCTGCGTCTTCATCACTGGTAAACTTTACATCGGTGGTGTTTTTAAAAGAGCCAAAGCTGGTAGAAATGTTATAAGAAGCTGACAGGTCACCAAGCGGCTTCAGGTTAACTGTTGAATAAGATGTTTTCAGATCAAGGCTGCTGAGGTTTGCATCCAGGCTTAACCTAACGCTGCTGCAAAATTCCAGGTTCATTTTAACTGCACCAGATAATTTGGAAATAACCGCTTTTGAGAATTTAATGGTCACAGGCGCATTGGTTATATTTGTGAGATTAGCCTTTCCAAATTCCACATTAATACTTTTAATGCTTGTCAGATTACCTGTTGTTAAAGAGCCAAATTTGCTGGTCAGATCAACTTCTCCCCTAAAATCGGGTATAGTGGTAGAACCGAATTCATTTTTAACAGTTAATGGATTATTCGACGGCATCGAAATACTGTAATTAATATGCATGGTACTTTTGTCCTCTTTCGAATTATTGATGTCTTTCATTTTTGTTTCAAAAGAAATCCCCTTACTGCCTTTTTCATCCGTTACAGAAATCCTGTCGAGGATTTTTTGGGCAAATGCT
>Ga0193752_1001453_pt1 | contig 19645 bp, 19 predicted proteins | sample H1c1metaG_FD_144924 | JGI IMG/M metagenome (GOLD analysis project Ga0193752, IMG submission 144924) | Soil microbial communities from a riparian zone of the East river system, Colorado, United States - H1c1 | ecosystem: Environmental > Terrestrial > Soil > Riparian zone | place: USA: East River...
CCGCGCGGCCCGGGTTGGCGCGATGCCTCGGGCGTCGACGAGGCAAAGCTCAACCTCGCGAGCGACGTGGACGATTTCGCCGGCGGCAAACTACGCGTGCGGGCGGCGGGCACCGTGCTGAACCAGGAGACCGCCGGATTCATCCAGGGGTTCGACAGCTATCGCAACGACACGATCGCGCGCAGCAATCCGAATCCCGAAGCCTTTCGCGACGCCTCGAGCGTGCGAGTCTCCGCGCGTTACGCCCGCGAGACCTGCGACAACGGCGATACCTACGCCTCCTGCTTCGAGCTCGCGGGCATCTACCGCCGCTCGCGCATGGATTTCCTCCAGCACTTCCTGGTCGGCAAGCCGTTCGAGCACAACGCGCAGACGAGTTACATGCTCAGCGGCTCCTACGCGCTCCAGCTCACGGACGAGTTGCGCGCACGGTTCGCGTTCGATGCGGAAACCGCGCGCTCCGAGCTCACCGAAAACCAGCCGGGCCCGGCGACGGATGGCACGCCCGCCGCCAATGCGATCCGGCCGGCCGGGTACCACTACGACTACACGGTGGATTCCGCGACCCTCGGTGCCTCCGTGGCGCTCGAGTATCACATCCTCGACAGCCTCACCGCCTCGGTGGCACTGCGCCTCGACCGCACCAACTACGACTACGACAACCGCATGATCGACGGCAACACGCGCGCCGACGGCACCACCTGCGGCGCCGCGGGGTGCCTGTATGCACGGCCGGCCGACCGCCGCGACGACTTCGACAACTTCGCGCCGCGCGTCACGTTGTCCTGGGCGGCGAATCCGGAAAACCTGGTTTACGCCAGTGCGTCGAGCGGCTTCCGCCCGCCGGAGATGACCGAGGTCTACCGGCTGCAGCGCCAGCAAACGGCGGCGCAACTCGACAGCGAGCAGCTCGACGCCGCCGAGCTCGGCTGGAAATATTCGCGCGGCGACCTGTACGTCACCGCCGCGCTGTACGACATGAAGAAGAAACACGTGATCCTGCGTGATTCGAACGGCTTCAATGTGAGCGATGGTTCCACCAGCCACCGCGGCTTCGAATACGAGACGCACTGGCAGGCCGCCCGGTGGCTGCAGCTGTACGCCGCCGGCACCTACGCGCGCCACGAATACACTTTCTCGCGCGCCATCGAAGGCGGCGAGACCATCGAGAACGGCAACGACGTCGACACCGCGCCGCGGCACATGCACAACGCCGGTGTCGAAGCGAGCATCGGTCCGCGATGGCGCATCGCGCTCGACGGGAGTTATGTCGGCGGCTACTTCCTCGATGCCGCCAACACGGCTACCTACCCGGGCCACAAGGTCGCCAATACGCGCGTCAGCTGGACGAACGAGCTCAGCCGCTACCGGGACCTGCGCGTGACGCTGCGCGTCGACAACCTGTTCGACAAGGCGTACGCCGACCGCGCAGACTTCGCCTTCGGCAACTACCGCTATTTCCCGGCACAAGGGCGCGCGGTGTTCGTGTCCGTCGATTACCTGTCCCGTTAGAGGTTCATCACGTGGCGTTCGCGATCTACATCATCTCCGGCCTGCTTTCGTTAGGGATGATCGTCCACTGCATCAAGACCGGCGGCAATACGATCTGGGTGTATGTACTCGTCGTGTTGATGTCGATGCCCTTCGTGGGCGCCGCGTTGTACGCCGGGGTCGAAATCCTGCCGGGGCTGCTGCGTTCGCGCACCAGCCAGCGCGCGATGCGCGGCATCCGCAACACGCTCGATCCGGAAAACGCTCTGCGCAAGGCCGAGACTGCGGTGCAGGTCAGCGGCACCATCGCCGCGCGCCAGCAATACGCTGACGAGCTGGTGCGGCTGGGCCGCGCCGCGGAGGCGGTGGGCATCTATAAGACTTGTCTGACAGGCGTATTCGCCGAAGATCCCAAGCTGATGCTCGGATATGCGCACGCGCAGTTCGCGGCCGGCGACCCGGCGGCGGCGCGCCTGATGCTCGACGATCTGATCCGCAAGAACCCGGACTTCAAATCGCCCGACGGGCACCTGCTGTACGCACGCACGCTCGAAGCGGAAGGAAACGTCGAGAAGGCGTTGGAAGAGTTCGCGGCGCTGTCCGAGTATTACCCGGGCGCCGAGGCCGGCGTGCGTTATGCGAGATTACTGGTGAGTGCCGGGCAGCGGCCACTGGCCCAGCAGACGCTCAAGGCGCTGCTGGACCGGGCCAAATTTGCTCCCGCGCATTACCGGAAGGCCCAGCGAGAGTGGCTGGACGAGGCTCACAGGGAGTTACAGGGCTGATTATTTCCCTGGGTTATTTCCCTGGTTTATTTCCCTGGTTTATTTCTTTCTGTTGATCGAGCGGAACGAAACGCCTTCCATCATGGCCTTGTAGCGCACCGCACCCGGCGAGCGACCCAGCTTCTGCGCGGCGACGCGCGCCGACGTCTTGGCTTTCGCGAACGCGCGCAGCTTCTTCATGTCGCCTTCAGACCATTCGCGCATGTGCCGAGCACCTTTCTTCTTGGCCATTCCGGAGTCCTCTCGATACGTGGTGGTGGTGAGTTGAGGCCCGTAGTCTAACAACAATTCCCCTGTTAGTAGTCAAGCGTCGCCGGATGCCGACAATGCTAGGAGCCCCACCTATCAACTTTGTAGTCATCTCACACCAGCTTGATCGTCTTCGGATCGAAGTTAGGAGCCGGAAACCTGAGCGGCAGCTGCTCGAATTCATAGATAAGCAGCTGTGAAACCGCGAAATCCCGAAACCATTTGCGGTTTGCGGGCACCACGTACCAGGGCGCGTGTTCGGTGGAGCAGCGCGCAAACATCGCCTCGAACGCCCGCGTGTAGGCGGGCCACTGCTGCCGCTTCTCCAGATCGCCGGTATCGAATTTCCAGTTCTTGCGCCTGTCGGACAGCCGCTCGGCGAAACGCACGCGCTGTTCTTCCTTGCTGATCTGCAGGAAAATTTTTACAACGCGGGTGCCGCACGCAGTCAGCAGGCGCTCGAATTCGTTGATCTGCTCGTAACGTCTGCTCCAGACGTCTTCCGGCACCAGATCGTTGACGCGCACGATGAGGACATCCTCGTAGTGCGAGCGATTGAACACCGCGATCTCGCCCCGCGCCGGTGCGTGGGCGTGAATGCGCCACAAATAGTCGTGGCGCAGCTCCTGCGCGCTCGGCCCCTTGAACGCGGTGACCGTGCACCCTTGAGGGTTGAACGCCCCGAACACGCGCCGGATCGTGCTGTCCTTGCCGCCGCCGTCGATGGCCTGCAATGCCACCAGCATCGCAAAGCGCTGGTCGGCGTACATCTTGTATTGCAGCTCCTCGAGCCGCGTCAGGTTCTCGGCGGTCGCGGCGATCGCCTTGTCCTTGTCCCAGCCGAAGCAGCGATCGGCGTCGTTGTCGGTGAGTTTGGGCCGCGAGCTTGGCCGGATGCGCAGCCGGTCGGGAATGTCACGTCTCGGAATTGCTTTTTCGGCCACGTTATTTCCCTGCATCCAGAAAGGAGAACGCCAGCGTTGAAACCCACGCCGGCTGCTCGAACATCAGGAAGTGACTGGTACCCGGCAGCACCGCGAGCTGCGACCCGGGAATCAGACTCTGCATCAAGATCGCATGTTCGAGCCTGATGTCATCGTGATCGCCGTACATCAACAACACGGGAACGTGAATTGATTTGAGCTCAGTCTCGGGCCAGTCCGGCGTCTCGAGCCACAACCGCTTCACCTTGTCTATGAATGCGCTCCAGTGTTGCGGATCCGGGGCGACGCGCATGTAGGCGGCCTTTACCGGCGCTGGCCATGTCTCACCAGTCGCCGCCTTGATGAACGCGAGCGACTCGGGCTTCATCCCATCGAGCCGGAAACTGGCGCCGGCGACCACCAGCTTCCGCACCGCGTCCGGATGGCGGATCGCAAGCTGCAGGGCGACGTTCCCGCCGTCGCTGAAACCGAGGCAATCGACTCTTCCCAGCCGCAGCTGTCCGAGCAACGCGGCGGTGTCGTCCGCCATCTGCGTGTAGCTGAGCGGCCGAGCGAGGTCGGCGGTATGACCGTGACCCTGCTGCTCGATGGCGAGCACCTTGCGATTCGCAGCCAGCAGCGGCAGCAATTTCACGAAGCTTCCGTCGATCGTCGAGGACCCGCCGTGCAGCAGCACCAGCGTGGGACGATCGGTCGTCGCGGGTCCGTGGGTCTCGTAATACATCCTGAGGCCGTTCACGGCCGCGTAGTTGCCGGTGCCGGCGGACCAGCACGGCGCTGCGAGCACTACGAGCGCCAGCGGCGCGAGAATCCTCATCGTTGGCCCCTCTCTACCGACTAACGGCCGGCACTTGCTGCGTGATGCAGTGGATGTTGCCGCCGCCTAACAGAATCTCGCGCGCCGGCACGCCGACAACCTGCCGGCCCGGGAACGCGCGGCGCAGTTTCGCGGCCGCGGACTTGTCGGTTTTGGGATCGAGCAATGGCATGACGATGCCTTTGTTCGCGATGTAGAAATTGACGTAGGAGCCGGCCAGCCGCGCCCCGGCGGCGCGGGTCTGCGAGGTCTCGCGCGCGAGTACGCCGGCCGCCTCCGCGGCCGTCAATTCGAGCGGACCAGGCATGGGCAGCTTGATCACCGCGAGCCGCCGTCCGCGCGCGTCACGCGCCGCCTCGAGCCGCTCGAGCGCGTCGAGCGACACGGCATGCTGCGGATCGCGTTCGTCATCGGTCCAGTGCAGCGCCACGACACCCGGCTTCACGAAGCAGGCGATGTTGTCGATGTGCCCGCCCGTTTCGTCTTCGATCACGCCGTCACCCAGCCAGATGACCGCCTGCGCCCCGAGATACGCCTTGAGGGATTCCTCGATCTGCTCGCGAGACATTTCGGGGTTGCGATTCGGGTTCAGCAGACATTGTTCGGTGACCAGCGCCGTGCCCTGCCCGTCGACATGGATGGCCCCGCCTTCGTTGATGAACGGCGCGCGGTAGCGGTCGCAGCCTTCGATTTCGAGGACTTTGCGGGCTACGGCATCGTCCTGGTCCCAGGGAAAGTACAACCCGCCGCGCAGGCCGCCCCAGGCATTGAAGCGCCAATCCACTCCCCGGCGGATACCCTTCTTGTTGACGACGAACGTGGGACCGACGTCGCGCATCCAGGAGTCGTCGTGCGAGATTTCGACCACGCGGATGTGCGGCGCCAGGTGCGCGCGCGCGAATTCGTAATGCGCAGCGGAAACGCCGACGCTGACGGGCTCGAAGCGCGCGATGGCCGCGGCGACTTCGCCAAAGGCGCGTTGCGCGGGCTGCGCGCCGGCGCGCCAGTTGTCAGGACGTTCGGGCCACAGCATCCAGCAACCGGCATGCGGCGCCCATTCTGCCGGCATCGAAAAGCCGTCCGCGGCGGGGGTGGTATCGAATGTTCTGGTCATGGAGCGGGATTGTATCGAACAGCGCTGTGCTAGCATCGCGGCCCTTCCAATCCCCGCGTCCAGGCAAGAGAAAGCAAACACGATGGCTACTATGCCCACGAGTCCTAAAGTCACGCCGCCGGCCGGCGGCGCGAAGATCTCCATCAAGAACGGCCAGCTGACGGTTCCCGATCAGCCGATCATCCCGTTCATCATCGGCGACGGCACCGGTCCAGACATCTGGCACGCGAGCGTGCGCGTGATGGACGCCGCCGTGGCCAAGGCCTACGGCGGCAAGAAGAAGATCCAGTGGCTGGAGGTCTACGCGGGCGAGAAGTCGTTCAAGGCCTTCAACAACTGGCTGCCCGACGAAACCGTCGAGGCCTGCCGCGAATACCTGGTGTCGATCAAGGGACCGCTGACCACGCCGATCGGCGGCGGCATCCGCTCGCTGAACGTCGCGCTGCGACAGATGTTAGACCTGTACGTGTGCCTGCGGCCGGTGCGCTGGTTCAAGGGCGTGCCCTCCCCCGTCAAGGCGCCGGAGAAGGTCGACATGGTGATCTTCCGCGAGAACACGGAAGACATCTACGCCGGCATCGAATTCGAACACGGCACCGAGGACAACAAGAAGTTCAAGGCGCTGTTCAAGGAAGCGTTCCCGAAGGCGTACGCGAAGATCCGTTTCCCGGATACGTCGGGCATCGGCTTCAAGCCCGTGTCGCAGGAAGGCACCGAGCGACTGTTCAAGGCGGCGCTGCTGTACGCCATCGAGAACCAGCGCCGCAACGTCACCATCGTGCACAAGGGCAACATCCAGAAATTCACCGAAGGCGCGTTTCGCAACTGGGCGTATGCGCTGGCGGAGAGCGGCGAGTTCGCGAGCAAGTTCTACACCTGGGAACAGTGGGGGCGCACGAAGGCCGCCGCGGGCGAGAAGGCTGCGAACGACGAACAGGCCGCTGCCTTGAAGAGCGGGAAGATCCTCGTGAAGGATGCGATCGCGGACATCGCGCTGCAGCAGGTGCTGACGCGTCCGGACGAGTTCGACGTCATCGCCACCACGAACCTGAACGGCGACTATCTATCGGATGCGCTGGCGGCGCAGGTGGGCGGCATCGGCATCGCGCCGGGCGCGAACATCAACTACGTGACCGGTCACGCGGTGTTCGAGGCGACGCACGGTACGGCGCCGAAGTACGCCGACCAGGACAAGGTGAATCCCGGTTCGGTCATCCTGTCGGGCGAGATGATGCTGCGCTACCTCGGCTGGACGGAAGCCGCCGACGCGATCATTTCGGCGATGGACAAGACCATCGCGCAGAAGACGGTGACCTACGACTTCGCGCGGCTGATGGAAGGCGCGAAGGAAGTGAAGTGCTCGGAATTCGCAGATGCGCTGATCCGGAACATGTGAGGATGTTCGTGCCAGCCCCAGCCAAACTACTGCAGGCTGGTCAGTAGCGCGGCTATCGTGGCATCCCGGCGCAGCGCGGACAGGATGTCAGGGGCGAGACCCAGCTCCTCGGCCGCATGTTCGATCGACCCGGGGGCGCAGAATTGCGGCGCCGTTGCCTCGATGGCGAACAAACGCGCCAGGTAGACGGCGGTGGCGTCAGCCGCCGCGTCCGGAAATTCGCGCAATCGGCGCCATTCGGCGGCCGTCGCCGCGGCGCGTGGCGGCACGCCCCAGGCGCGCACCGCCCGCTCGAGCTGGCCGCCGCCGTGCTCGGCGCACAGATCCGCCTTGCTGGCAGCGTCGAGGCGCAGGCGTGTGCCGTGTTCGATCACGGCAATCGCCCGCAAGGTGAGGATGTCGCCGAGGCGGTGCAGCAGTCCGGCAATGCCGCTCACCTGCGCGTCGCCGCCGAGATGGGGGGCGATCCGCATCGCATAGGCTCCGGTAAGCACCGACTCGTTCCACAACGCGCGCAGCTCCGCGCTGCGCGCGGGGGCGGTACACAGCAGCCGCGTCATGGCCGCGAGGCGCAGATCGGGCGAGACGCCGCTATTGCCCAGGACCTGGACCGCATCGAAAGCATCCCAGTCGAACGGTGTCGGCGGCAACTCCTGCAGCCGATCGCGCAGGTCGGCACCGACCGTACGGCGGGCGTCCAGAGACTCATTCGTCAGGGCATTCGGGCGATTCAACATAAGCTCGCGAGGTTCGAAAAACGAACCAGCGTTATCGCGAGTTGGCCGGGGCGCGTCCAGCGACGGGGCGCGGAACTGAGACTCCGCCGCAGAATAAAAAGAATAAAGGGCGCCAGCAAAAAGGGGACAGATCTATTTATCAGCGGATCGCCCGGAATCGTGGAGTGCCCGTCGATAAATAGATCTGTCCCCTTTTTCCTGTCGCCCCTTTTCTGTCAGGCAAGCGCCTGGGCGATATCCGCGATCAGATCGTCGATGTCCTCGAGACCGATCGACAAGCGCACCGTGCTCGCCGATATCCCCGACTGCCTGGCCTGCTCCGGCGTGAAATCGCGGCTGCCCATGAGCTGCGGCGCCATCACCAGCGATTCGGTCGAACCGAGACTCGCGGTGAGCGCGAACAACTTGAGCCGTTCGCTGAAATGCCGCGCGGCTTCGCTGCCATTCCTGCAATCGAAGCTGACCACCGTGCCGGCCTCGCGCATCTGTTTCTTCGCGAGCGCCGCCTGCGGATGACCGGGCAGCCCGGGATAGTGGACCTTGCTCACCGCCGGATGCCCGGCGAGATACTCGGCGATCTTCTGCGCGCTCGCGGTCTGCGCGCTGTAACGCACGAAATACGTTTTCAGACCGCGCTGGATCAGGAACGCCGCGTGCGGATCCAGCAGCGCGCCCAGGACGGCAAAATCCGGGCGCATGCCTTCGATGAGCTCGTGCCGGCCGATCACCGCGCCGCCCATCACGTCGCCCGCGCCCGAGGCGTACTTGGTGAGGCTGTGCACGAACAGATCGATGTCGTACTCGCCATGCTGGTGAAATCCCGCGAAGGTGTTGTCGATCACCGCCAGCGCGTCGTGTTTGTGCGCGAGCTCGACGATCCGCTCGATGTCCGCGACCTTGGTCACCGGATTGGTCGGGCTTTCGAACAACACCAGGCGCGTCGGACGCGTCACCAGCACGTTCTCGATGCCCGCCAGGTCTTCGATCGACAACATCGTGTTGTCGACGCCGAACCGCGCCAGCAGGCGGCGGATGATGTTGCGCGTCGGCCCGTAGGTCTCGACGAAGAACAACACGTGATCGCCCTGCCTCGTCAGCGCGATCAGGGTCTGGGCGATCGCATTGACGCCCGACGCGCTCACGAGGCAGTCGTCGCGCCCCTGCAGCGCCGCGAGCGTGAGCTCGAGCTGGCGCGTGGTCGGGTTGCTGGCGCGCATGTAGAAATAGCCCGGCGATTCGCCGCGCAGCATCTTCAGCGTTTCGGCGACCGTCTCGAATTCGTACTTGACGCTCTGGTAGATAGGGGCGATGACCGGCTGGTTGCCGGGCGGCGGCGCGACGTTGGGCGGATGGTTGACGAGCGTCGGCTTCTTCATTTTTCCAGCCTACCGGTTTATTCCAGCGAAAAGGCATCGGCGTCGAGATGGGCGGGAAACTTGTCGCGCCAGGCGCGCAGGGCTTCGAGGTCGATGGGCACCGTCACGACCTGCGCCTTGTCGGTGAGCTCCACGAGGGGTTGCCCCATAAAATCGAGCACCGCGCTGTCGCCGACGTACGAATTGCCGCCGCCGTCTTCGCCCACGCGATTCACGCCGACGACGAATGCCTGGTTCTCCATCGCGCGCGCACGCAACAGCGTCGACCAGGCATACCGCCGCGCCGCCGGCCAGCTGGCGACGAACAGCGCGATGTCGTATTCGAGCTCGGGACGGCGCCGGCTCCACACCGGAAAACGCAGGTCGTAACAGACCAGCGGGCACAGGCGCGCGCCGCGCCAGTCGACGATCAACGCGTGGCCGCCCGCGCTGTAGTGGCGCTGCTCGCCGCCCATTCGAAACAGGTGGCGTTTGTCGTACTGATGCACCTCGCCGTCGGGCGTCGCCAGCATGAACCGGTTGAAATGGCGCCCGTGATCGCTGACCGCCACGCTGCCGCCGACGGCGGCATCGAGCAGCCGGGCCTGCGTCAGCAGCCAGGCGCGGGTTTCGCCAGCGGCGGGTTCGGCGAATTTCTCCGGATGCATCGTGAACCCGGACGTGAACATCTCGGGCAGCACGACCAGATCCGTGGCGCCGGCGAGCGGCTGCAGGATCGTCTCGAAGTGCGCCCGGTTCGCGGGCGCGTCGTGCCAGATCAGCGGCTGCTGCGCGATGCTGATGCGAAAGCTCACCGGCCCGCCCGCCGAGCATCTGCGAGCCCTTGCGTGTACGCGCAAATGCGCTCGGCCGCCTTGATGAGCGTCGCGTCCTGCTTGGCGACGCACAGCCGGACGATGCGCATGTCGGGCGGCGGCTCCCGGTAAAACGGCGACAACGGGATCACCGCGACACCGGCATCGTTGATGAGCCGCTCGGTGAACTCCACGTCGCTGCACGCGACCACATCGCCGCCGAGCGCCGAATAGTCCGCCAGCTGGAAATAGCTGCCTTCGGCCGGCGGCATCGACAAGCCACTCGTCTTGAGACGCTCCCGCAGCAGGTCGCGTTTGGCGCCGAAGAACGCCGCCACCTCGCGCCAGGCATCGGGATGCCGCTGTAGATAGATGCAGATCGCCGCCTGCAACGGCGCGGCGATGCTGAAGGCATTGAACTGATGCACCTTGCGCAGCTCGCGGGTCAGCACCGCCGGTGCGACGCAATAACCGACCCGCCAGCCGGTGATGTGCAGCGTCTTGCCGAACGAATACACCGCGAAGCTGCACTCGCGCAGCTCGGGATGATTGATGACGGATTGATGCACGCGGCCGTCGTACTGCACGTGTTCGTAGACTTCATCGGCCAGCACCATGATGGGCCGGTCGCGCACCAGCGCCGCCAGGGATTCCAGGTCGGCCGCGGACGCCACCGTGCAGGCGGGGTTGTGCGGGTTGTTGATGATGATGAGCCGCGTGCGCTCGTTCACCGAGCTCTTGACGCGATCCCAGTCGTAGCGAAAGTGCGGCGCCGCGAGCGGAATGTGCACGCAACGCCCGCCGGCGAGCCGGATGGCCGGATCGTACGCGTCGTAGGACGGGTCGAAGACGATGGCTTCGTCGCCCTGCCCCACCACCGCCTGGATGGCGGAGTAGATAGATTCGGTGCCGCCGCAGGTGACGGTGAGCTCGGTTTCGGGGTCGACCTGCCGGCCGCCGGCGGCCGCGATCTTGGCGACGATGGCGGCGCGCAACGGGACACTGCCTTCCATGGGCGCGTACTGGTTGAAACCCGCCTGGACCGCTTCGGTGACCGCGGCGGCGAGATCGGGATCTATCGGGTAGTCAGGAAACCCCTGTCCTACATTGACTGCGCCCGTTTCCGTGGCGCGGCGTGACATCACGGTGAATATCGTGGTGCCGACGTCGGGCAGCTTGCTTACGAATCCGTCCGGACTTTTCATCACTCGTTTGCGCAAAGCAGCCGCGCACCCCCGTACGCGGCGCCTGCGTAGACGCCTACTTCTTCTTGGCGCGTTTCGCCTTGCGGGCGAGCTTCAACTGCACGCCGGCAGGCTGGTCGATGAAGCGGAAGCGAATCCCTTCGACCATCGCCTTGTACTTGACCGCGCCGGTTGAGCGGCCCAGTTCTTTCGCGGCGAGTCGGGCGGACATCTTCTGTTTCGCCAGGCCGCGCATCTTTTTCAGATCCGCGGGCGTCCAGGGGGCATTGTGTTTACGGGCTGATTTGGCCATTGATCAAATCCTCGTCAGAGTCAATTGGTGGAAGTTTAGCAGTAGTTAGCCGGCGGCGGCCATCTGTTCCTCGCGTTTGCGACGCTGTTCCTGCCTGCGCATGAGAAACGCCGACAGGACCACGCCAAATGCCACTATCAGGACCATTATGGTTGCTAGAGCATTCACGACCGGGCTTACACCTAGTCGAACACGAGAAAAGATGACCATGGGGAGAGTATTCGACCCAGGTCCGGAGACGAACTGCGTCACGACGAGATCGTCCCACGAAAGCGTAAAGGCCAGCAGCCAGCCCGAAAGGATGGCGGGCAGGATGAGCGGCACGGTGATCCTGAAGAACACCTTGGCCGGGCGGGCGCCCAGGTCGAGCGCGGCCTCCTCCAGGGAATCGTCGAAGCTAGCTAGCCGCGACTGTACGACCACGGTGACGTAGGCCATCGTGAAGGTGATGTGGGCGATGGTGATGGTGGCGACGCCACGGTTGAACTGCCAGCCGAACAGGTACTGCAGCAGCTGTTCCGCCGAAACGAACAGCAGGAGCATGGACAGGCCCGTGATGACCTCGGGCATGACCAGCGGCGCGGTAGTGAGGCCCTGCAACAGCGCGCGGCCCTTGAACGGGCCGAAGCGCGACAACACCAGGCCGGCCAGCGTGCCGAGCACCACGGCACCGGTGGCGGTCATTGCGGCGACCTGGATAGATAGCCAGGCGGCGGACAGGATGGCGCCGTCGCCGAACAGCTTGCCGTACCACTTCAGGGTGGGCGAATTGGCCGCATCCCATACCGTGACCAGGCGCGAATTGTTGAACGAGAAGAACACCATCGACAGGATCGGGACATACAGGAACACGAAGCCCAGGCCGAGCATGGTCTTGCTGAACAGGCCCTCGGTTTTCACTTCTTGTTTGCCTGCAATTCTTTGTTCTGAAAATGCTGGAACAGCATGATCGGCACCACCAGCAGCAGCAACATCGCGATCGCCACCGCGCTCGCCTTCGGCCAGTCGCGGTTCAGGAAGAACTCGTCGGAGAGTAGCTTGGCCACCATGAGCTGATCCGTACGCCCGAGCAATGAGGGAATCACGTATTCGCCCACCGCCGGGATGAACACCAGCAGCGATCCGGCGACGATCCCGGGAGTGGATAGCGGCAGCGTGATGCGCAGGAAAGACTTGACGGGCCCGGCGCCGAGGTCGTTCGCGGCTTCGAGCAGGGTGTTGTCGTGTTTCTCCAGATTCGAATACAGCGGCAGGATCATGAACGGCAGATAGGAATACACGATGCCGATGTAGACGGCGAAGCTGGTATTCATCATCGCCAGCGGCTCGTCGATGACTCCGAAGAACTGCAGCACGTTGTTGATCACGCCGTCCGTCTTGAGCAGGCCTATCCAGGCGTAGACGCGCAGCAGGAACGACGTCCAGAACGGCAGGATGATCAGCATCAGGAAGATGTTTCGCTGCGTCGGCGGTGCGCGCGCGATGGCGTAGGACATGGGATAACCGAGCGCCAGGCAGAAAAGCGTCGAGAAAAACGCCACCTTGACCGAGTAGATCCAGGCGCTGACGTACAACGGCTCGTTGAATAGATAGACATAGCTGCCGATCAACAGTTTGATCTGCAACGCGCCTTCGTCCAGCCACTGGAACACGGCGAGAATTCCGCGAAGGAGATCTTGAGGACGATCAGGAACGGGACCAGGAAGAACAGCAGCAGCCACAGGTACGGGATCGCGATGACCAGGCGCTGACCCGACCAGTTACGCAGCACGTATTCGGTCCAGCGCGGCGGCCCGTACCTGAACAGGAACGTCCACACGGGACCGAGACGCCCCTGCGAATCGCGCGAACCTATTCGGGCGCTGGTTAGTGGCACCGCTCAGCTCTCGGGCCGTTTCATTGGGTCACGACCACCGGGCTCGAGCCATGCCAGCTCAGCCAGACCGTCTCGTCCCACGCGATGCGTTCGTCGTCGGACATACGCTCGGTGTTGGGCAGCGTGACGCGGATCGTCTTGCCCGTGTCGATCTTCACGAGGTAGATGGACACATCGCCCATGTAGGCGATCTCCTTGACCACGCCCTTGACGCAGTTCTCGGCGGTGTCGGCCGGCGGGGTGCGCGAGATGTTGATCTTCTCGGGCCGCACCGCGGTGTAGACGATGGCGCCGGGCGCCGCGCTGATGCCGTGGTCGACGTAGATGACGCCGCCCAGATCGTCGGACTTGATGCGCACGTGGTCGGGCAGGTCTTCGATCATCGTGCCCTCGAACATGTTCACCGAGCCGATGAAGTCGGCGACGAACTTGTTCTGCGGGAATTCATAGATTTCCGTCGGGGTTCCGATCTGCACGATCTCGCCGCGGTTCATGACGCCGATGCGCGAGGCCAGCGTCATGGATTCTTCCTGGTCGTGCGTCACCACGATGAAGGTGACGCCGAGCTGCTCCTGGATGTTGATGAGCTCGAACTGCGTGGCTTCGCGCAGCTTCTTGTCGAGCGCGCCGAGCGGCTCGTCCAGCAGCAGTAGTTTGGGCCGCTTGACCAGCGAACGCGCCAGCGCGACACGTTGCCGCTGGCCGCCGGACAGCTGGTGCGGCTTGCGGGCCGCGAACGACCCGAGCTTCACGATCTCGAGGATGTCGGTCACGCGCGTCGCGATGTCGGCGCGCTTGAGGCCCTTCTCCTGCTCCAGGCCGAACGCGATGTTCTTTTCCACGGTCATGTGGGGAAACAGCGCGTACGACTGAAACATCATGTTGACGGGCCGGTCGTACGGCGGCACGCCCGCCATGTCCTGGCCGTCGATGTAGATGGCGCCGGAACTCGGGCTTTCGAAGCCCGCCATCATGCGCAGCAGCGTCGATTTGCCGCAGCCCGAGCCGCCCAGCAGGCAGAAGATCTCGCCCTTGAAGATCTTCAGGGAAACATTGTTGACCGCGACGAAGTCGCCGAAACGCTTGGTGACGTTTTCGATGCGCACGTACGCCTCGGCGTGTGGATCACGCCAAGGCTCGTTCTTGGTCTTGCTCTTATCTACGCGTCGTTCCGCCGCTTGCATGGCAGACCCCCGTTGCAATGAGAACCCCCGTTCGAAGGCCCTTCTTTCGAAGGCCACTTCTCCCGAAGGACAGAGGGCCGCAGCTCCCTAAGCCGCGGCCCTTCAGGATCATTTGCCGGTACGGAAGCGCGTCCAGGTGCGCGTCAGGGTACGAGTGAACTCCGCACTCTCGGGAAGATCGGGTACCAGCTTCGGCATCATTTCCGGCGTCGGGAAAATCCCCGGATTGTTCTTGATATCCGGATTCACCAATGGCCACGACGCGGCGTTGCTGTTGGCGAAACTGATGAAGTTGCTGTTCTTCGCGGCCACTTCGGCACGCAGCATGTAGTCGATGAACAGGTGGGCATTCTTCACGTGCGAAGCGTCGCCCGGGATGGCCATGTTGTCGAAGAACATGACCGCGCCTTCCTTCGGAATGTTGTACTTGATCGTGAACGGCTTCTTGGTTTCCTCGGCGCGGCTCTTCGCCTGCAGCACGTCGCCCGACCAGCCGAGCGCGAGGCAGATTTCGCCGTTCGCCAGCTGTTCGATGTAGGCCGAGGAATTGATGTTGCGGATGTACGGGCGGACCGACAGCAGCACCTTTTCGGCGGCCTTGAGGTCTTCGGGGTTCTCCGAATTCGCATCCTTGCCGAGATAGATGAGCACGGTGCCGACCACTTCGGACGGCGCGTCCAGGATCGAAACGCCGCACTTGGCGAACTTCGAGATGACCTTCGGATCCCAGAACATCGAGAAGCTATCTACCGGGGCGTCCGGCAGGGCGGCCTTGATGGCCTCCTCGTTGTAGGCCACGCCCGACGTGCCCCACATGTAGTTCACCGCGTATTCGTTGCCCGGATCGAACACTTCGATCCGCTTGGTGATGTCCGGATCGAGGTTCTTGAGATTGGGAAGCTTGGCGCGATCGAGCTTCTGGTAGATGCCGGCCTTGATCTGGCGCGCGAGGAACGAGGCGGACGGGACGACGACGTCGTATCCGGTGCGGCCCGCGACGAGCTTCGTCTCGAGCAGCTCGTTGGAGTCCATGACCTCGTAATTGACCTTGACGCCCGTTTCCTTGGTGAACTCCTCGAGCACCGTAGGCTCGATGTAGTCCGACCAGTTGTAGACGTTGACGACCTTTTCTTCGTCCGTGTCCACGGCTGGAGCCGCGGGGCCGGCGGCGGGAGGCGGAGCCTCTTCCTTCTTGCCGCAGGCGATGAGTAAAAGAAGACAGGAAGCCGAAACCAGAGCCGACAGGCTGCGAGTGGACAACATTTCTAAGACCCCTAGAGTTGTCGCGGCGTGAGACCCACACGGCCGCGTCTTTGGACACGTTATATAACAGCGACCGCGTCTATAGCCAGCCCTCGGCTCGCGCCCACACGGCGGTTTCGTCCAAAGACCGCACTACTTTGGACAGTAGTTCGTCGATTTCGGTTGCCGAAATCACCAACGGCGGCGCGACGAACAGTGTGTCGCGCGTCGCCCGCATCACGAGCCCGTTGCGCGTGCAATTGTCCCGCATCCGCAGGCCCACCTCGCCGCGCGGCTCGAAGAACCGCCGCGAGCTCTTGTCAGGCACGAGCTCGATGGCCGCCAGGAGGCCCAGGGAGCGCGCCTCACCCACCAGCGGGTGCGCCGCCAGCTCGCGCCAGCGGGTTGCTAGATAGGGAGCGGCCTCGTCGCGCACCCGCTCGACGATGCGTTCGCGGCGGAAGATCTCGAGATTGGCGATGGCGACCGCGCAGGCCGCCGGATGCCCGGAATAGGTGAATCCATGGAAAAACTCGCCGCCCTTGTCGATCAGGACGTTCGCGACCCGGTCCCCGACCATGAGGCCGCCGATCGGTAGATAGCCGGACGAGAGCGCCTTGGCCATGGTCATGAAATCCGGGCGGGTTCCGTAGTGTTCGCAGCCAAACCACCGCCCCGTGCGCCCGAAACCGCAGATCACCTCGTCGGAGGCGAACAGGATTCCGTACTTGTCGACGATCCGCTGGATCTCGGGCCAATACGTGTCCGGCGGGATCACCAGGCCGCCGGCGCCCTGCACCGGTTCGCCGATGAAGGCCGCGACACGCTCCGCCCCGACTTCGAGGATTTTCGCTTCGAGCTCGCGCGCGCACTTGAGGCCGAACTCGGCGGGCGACAGATCCCCGCCCTCGCCGAACCAATAAGGCTGATTGATGTGCACGATCCCGGGAACCGCACCATTCGGGCCCAATTGCTCGTGCATGGGCTTCATGCCGCCGAGCGACGCCCCCGCCACCGTGCTGCCGTGATAACCATTCCACCTTGAAATGATTACATTTCGTTCAGGTTGGTCGAGCAGCTGCCAGTAGCGCCGGACGAGCCGCAGCAACGTGTCGTTCGCCTCGCTGCCGGAGCCCGTATAGAAAACGTGATTGAACTGCGGCGGCGTCACTTCCTTGAGCAGCCGGGCCAATTCGATCGCGGGTGTCGTGCTGCTCTGGAAGAAGCTGTTGTAGTACGGCAGCTCCAGCATCTGTTTGTAGGCGGCGTCCGACAGCTCCTTCCGTCCGTAGCCCAACGCCACGCACCACAGGCCGGACATGCCGTCGAGGATCTTGTCGCCCTCGGAGGTGTAGATGTAGACGCCCTCCGCACGCGTGACGATGCGCGCGCCCTTGGCGGCAAGCTGTTTGTAGTCCGTGAACGGATGCAGGTAATGGGCCGAGTCGAGACTCTGCCATTCGCGTGTTGTCAGGGCGACTTTGGAGCTCGGCACGTCGGTCATGGGCTGGCCCTAAACGTTGAGCAGCAGGTGCTCGCGCTCCCAGGAGCTGATCACCTGCAGGAACACTTCGTACTCGGCTTCCTTGACGATGGTGTACGCGGAGATGAACGGGTCGCCGAGGATACGCACCAGCGGCTCGCACTCGCGCAGCGCGCGGACCGAGTCGTCGAGCGAACGCGGCAGCGAGAACGGCAGGAGGTGCGCCGAACCCGAGATGGGTTCCGAGGGCTGCAATCCTTCGACCATGCCGAGATAACCGCACGCGAGCGAGGTTGCGATCGCGATGTACGGGTTCGCATCGGCCCCGGCCAACCGGTTTTCCACCCGGCGCGCCTCGGATTCCGAGGCCGGCACGCGCAGACCCGCGGTACGGTTGTCGTAGCCCCATTGCACGTTGATCGGCGCCAGCTGGAAGCGCGAGATGCGGCGATAGGAATTCACATTGGGCGCGAGCAGGGCCATCGCGGACGGCAGATACTTCTGCAGCCCGGCGATGTGCGAGAAGAACAGCGGGGTTGGCGTGCCGTCGGCGCTCGAGAAGATGTTCTTGCGCGTCTTGGTGTCGACGATGCTCTGGTGGATGTGCATCGCGCTGCCCGGTTCCTTGGCATGCGGCTTCGCCATGAACGTCGCATACATCTTGTGGCGCAGCGCCGCTTCGCGCGCCGTGCGCTTGAACAGGAATGCCTGGTCGGCCAGGTCGAGCGCATTGCCGTGCAGCAGGTTGATTTCCATCTGCGCCGCGCCGTCCTCGTGGATCAGCGTATCGATCTCGATGTCCTGGTCTTCGCAGAACTGGTACATGTCGTCGAACAGCGGGTCGAACTCGTTCACCGCCGCAATGCTGTAGCTCTGGCGGCCCGGCTCGGCGCGGCCCGAACGGCCGACCGGCGGCTTCAAGGGATAGTCCGCGTCGATGTTCGGTTCGACCAGGTAGAACTCGAGCTCCGGCGCCACCACCGGTTCCCAGCCACGCTGCGCGTACATCTCGAGGATGTGGCGCAACACGCCGCGCGGCGCCATGCCGACGCGCCGGCCGTCGGCATAAAAGCAGTCGTGGATCACCTGCGCGGTGGGTTCGGCGGCCCACGGGACGCGCCGCACGGTGCGCGGATCGGCTTTCAGGATGATGTCTATTTCCGCCGGGCTCATCGCCTTGTCGGTGTCGGGCGGGTAATCGCCGGTGACCGTCTGCAGGAAAATGCTTTCCGGCAGGCGCATGCCCTCTTCCTCGCCGAACTTCTCGGCCGGCATGATCTTGCCGCGGGCGATGCCCGCCATGTCCGGGATGATGGCCTCGACTTCGGAGATGCCGTGGTCGCGCAGGAATTGTCGGATTTCATTTGCCATGGGAACGTCCTAACTATTCTTTTCGTGCTGCTTTGCCGAACTCGGCGAACAGCGCTTTCGAAAACGGATTGCTCATCACCTGCCACTCGGGGTGCCACTGCACCGCGAGCGCGAAAGTCGGCGCCGACTTCACGCGAAACGCCTCGATCAGCCCGTCGGGCGCGCGCGCCTCGACTTCGAGATCCGGCGCCAGCGCATCGACGCCCTGCGCATGCAGAGAATTCACCTGCACGCGATCCATGCCCGCGAGCCTGCGCAACCACGAGCCCGGCGGCAGCAGCACTTCGTGCGCCGGCGCGTACTGCACGTCGAGCGGCTCTTCCTTGTTCTCGCGGTGGTCGTTGAATCCGGCCACCTCCGCGACGCGCTGGTGCAGCGTGCCACCCATCGCGACGTTCATCTCCTGAAATCCGCGGCACACGCCGAACACCGGAATCCCCGCCGCCACCGCGCGCGGGATCAACGACAGCGTGGTCGCGTCACGATGCAGATCGTGCAACGTGCCCGGCACACTCGCCGAGCCAGCGTAACGCGCGGGCTCGACGTTCGACGGGCTGCCCGGGAAAAAAATACCGTCGACGCGCCCCAGGATTTCGGTGACGTCCAGCGGTGTTTCCAGCACCGGAATCAGCAGCGGCAGGCAGTCGGCGGCCTGCACGATCGCAGCGATGTATTTCTCGCCGACCGCATGAAACGGATGTGGGCCGATCATGCGTCTGTCGGCCGGAATGCCAATGACAGGTCTGCTTTTCATAAACACGACGCTTTCACGCGAAATGGGCCCGAAAGCCTTCCACGTGTGCTGTCTATTATCTTTTACGGACTCGCACCTGCGACCAGGGCGAGGGCCGTCATTAGACCACAGCCAAGGGGGCCACGGCTTGGCGCAATGAAGGCCGACAAGCGGCCGCTTCAGGCGCTAATTTGGCCTCGCCGCGCGTTTGCCTGCCCTTGGGGGGCGGGCATATGCTGCGGCGCTTGGACGTCAGTCGGCGTCTAGAATAATAAACACTGAGAACCGTATGACCCGCGCCTCCGAATCCACGCTCGAGCGCTTTCTGGCCGATCACCCCGAAACCCGGTTCTTCGATGCCTTCGTCAACGACCTGAACACCGTGGAACGGGGCAAACGCATCGATCGTGCGGGGATCGCGGGCGTGTTCAAACGGGGCATGCCCCTGCCTGGCTCCATGTTCGCCCTCGATATCGAAGGCGGAACCGTCGAGGCCTCGGGCCTGGGATTCGCCGATGGCGATGCGGACCGTCCCTGCATGCCGATCCCGGGCACG